>Ga0126370_10000112_pt1 | contig 26580 bp, 26 predicted proteins | sample PanSoiMetaPlot_3_FD_92586 | JGI IMG/M metagenome (GOLD analysis project Ga0126370, IMG submission 92586) | Tropical forest soil microbial communities from Panama - MetaG Plot_3 | ecosystem: Environmental > Terrestrial > Soil > Tropical forest > Bulk soil | place: Panama | collected 2016-02-17 | reverse complement strand
GATAGCCTGGGCAGCTTGTGCCCAAAACAGTCCGTCGTTTCAAGGTGAAACCGCGCTCAAGACCCAGTTCGTTGAGGTTCAGCCAGATATAAAACTCGAAGTGCTGGACTGGGGAGGGACGGGGCGCAACCTCGTACTTCTTGCTGGTCTCGGAAACACAGCTCACGTTTTTGACAGCTTAGGACCGAAGCTCGCGGCGCACTATCACGTCATTGGGATTACGCGGCGCGGGTTTGGCCAGTCCTCCGCGCCTCAAACGGGTTACGACCCAAGGCGGCTCGGGGATGATGTCGTCGCAGTTCTTGACGCCTTGCACATCGCGGATCCTGTCCTCATCGGGCATTCCATTGCAGGAGAAGAACTGAGCGCCGTCTCCACTTACCATCAAGGACGCGCTGCGGCGCTCGTCTACCTCGACGCCGGGGCACCTTTCGCTCTCTACAACCCCAAGCATGGCGACTACGCACCGGCTTTGGCGCAACTCAGAGACGATCTTTCGGCACTACAAAAGAACCTCTACGATGACGGCCTCATATCGAAAAACATTGAAGGACATGGCGCTGTTTCAGGCGAACCTTGCCGAACTTCGCGGCGAAGTCGAAGGCGCAACGCCGCCTTCTCCCAAAGCCAGTGACCTTGCCAGCATTCCTGCCTTCCAGAGTTACATGCAGGGCTACTTCGGTGGCATCATCCCCGAAGCGGAGGAGCGCCAGGATTTTCGCATCGGGCAGGACGGGAGGGTCGGCGAGTGGCTTGGGCACGGGTATCCAAACCAATCTGTGATGCTTGCAGAAGAACGTTTCCACTCCATCGAAACGCCGCTTCTAGCGATTTTTTCTTATCCTTCAGCTCCCTGTCCCTGTCAGACGAGCGACCCGGCAAAACTCGCAGCCTCTCGAGCAGCAGAAACAAGTCGCGAGGAAGCGCAGATTGCTATCTTTCGGGAGCAGCCTCATGCCAAGGTGATCGTGATCCCCAACGCCACCCACTATGTCTTCCTCTCACGCGAGGAGCAAGTGATCTCACACATCACCGACTTTGTGGATAGTCTTCCTGCCAAGCGCTAACCAGCGACCGACGTTCCCCACGGCGATTCACTGCAACCACATTTATCCATCACTCGAACTCCACGCGCTCGAATCCTAGTCCCTGCAGCAGACTCGTTAATGTACTGCGGGCATTCGTGTTCGCCGTCTTCAGAATCCCATCTAGCAGGGCCGCCTGCTGCAACTGTCTCTCCGCTTCCTGGCGCACCTGTGTCTCCAGATTCGGATCCACCGGGACCAGCAAACCCGTCTGCCGTGAATACACCTTGGTTCGTTCGTTATCAATGCGAGTCGAAAACACCTGCGCCGATGGCAACCGCAAAACCACCTTCTTCTCCTTTATGGCGACATCGCCGCTCTTCAGCCCGCTGAAATCCACCCCCGCCACGACTTCGCCGTGTACGACCATCAGTAACCGATCCCCGGCCAGAAAATTCGGCAGGAACGGGTTCTCTTTCTCTCCGCTGACCACCTTGTCCATCGTGTACACGACGGTTTCCAGCCGCTGCAGTTGCTGGATCTTGTTCACGACGGTCGGCTGGCTCACATCGATTTCCGTGCTGCGCCCCAGTAAACGTCCAGCCCAGCTATGCCAGAACGACGGAGCCGCTTGCCGGGCAACCACCATTAGCCCCAACACTCCGAGCACGACTCCGAGGAACAGAGCCGCTGTGGTTCTCCCCCGGCCCTCCGCGTTAAATCTGTTCCAGTCTGTTCCCTGCATCTGGCCTCGCTGCCATCAGTCCTATCGTCGCCCGAAACATAGCATAAGTCGGGTGACCGACGTTTTGGCAGCGTTTAGAAATGACGCTTGCTTCGCGGTTGGAGTCGCCTGGGAGTTTAGCGGATTACCCTGTTTTTTCCTGCACCGACGATCCCGCCTGTCTTAGTTTCAGGCGTGCTGTGTAGCATTCACGGTGTACAGCGTTTCCGTATTCGTCTGTCGTGCTGTTCTCGAGTGAAACGGGTTTGCCACATATCCAACAGAAACGCGTAGACCCGGGAGATGTAGGGCCGGGGGACTGCATGGAGGTCTCCTTGCGTGCATTAGTAAATCAAGTTGCACAGGAAACCGAATGCCCGGGTGGGCATGACGGCAGGGTGTGTAATTTGACAAGGAGAGTCTAGGAGAGGCACAAACGAGTGGCTATGACCGAAATCACACCACGGAAAATTCGGCAGATGAGAGCTTGTCTCCAACGATAACGGCATTGCAAGTCCTGACGAGTGCCAGTATTTTTCGCTGAACACACGCCTCACTCACTTGAAAAAAGAGAATTAGGTCGGTACCGCGGAAATGCGAACATAGGGCAAAGGAAATGCGAACATAGGGCAAAGTTTGTAACCTGTAACGGCCCGGGACTCAGGCAAATGGTTCTTGGTCATCTGCAATCTTGATCAACGTTCGACACCCTTTAGTGGCGGGTTACCTTTGTACTGGTCAATCTTGTCGCAGAGTTCTTTTACGAGCTTTGCCAGGATATAGGGATCCTTCTCTTTGGAAGCCTTCTCCGCGATCTCGCGCCAGCTTTGCCGATCCAACACTGAGTGTGCGGGTGATCCGATCTTGTCGTCATCCGGCATGAATAACTTCTCCTTAATTTTTGGTAAACACGTCGGGAAGGCTAAGGTTTCTGTGCGAAATATAGGGCGGCTTTTAGGCGAATTGCAAGTTCTGGCGTAATTGGGCGTATATACCTTTTTTCGGGTGGCCTGCCAGGAGGGGTGGAATCGGATCCGGCTTCTGTTCTATTCCTGCTTTATTCCGCACTTGCGACCGGCGGATGCCGTGGTAGCCTATGCCCTGCGGACCCTCCAAAGCTCCCGAAACAGGTCCGTGTTTTCAACAGCTTTTATTTTTTATGCAGTTTGAGTCAAAACCGAAGCGACCTCCCGTATCTCTTTCATACGAAGAGACTTCCGAGCCTCCTTGCAATCCCGAGGATGTGCAACTTTCGGATCGCAATCGGGTTGAAACAGATGTGAGTACAGCTGCCCTTGATCGCGGCATGTTGATGGCTACTTCAACGCCACCGATTTCGACCGTTTTTTCAGCGGGACCGGAGTCTCAATCGGACGCCGAGATCATGTTGCGGGTTAAGACCGGAGATCAGTCCGCGTTCGATTTCCTGGTCCAAAAATACCGCCGTCCGATGGTGAGCTTTATGTACCGGATGGCTCGCAATGCGGCGGCTGCCGAAGACTTGGCGCAGGAAGTTTTCCTGCGTGTATACCGGTCGCGCGAGACCTACGAGGCCAGCGCGAAGTTTACGACGTGGCTGTACCGCATCGCGACAAACCTGGCAGTGAATCATGCGCGGGATACCCGGCATGAACGACCTGAGGTGCAGATCAGTCTAGATGAACCGGACGAGGAGACCGGCACCACGTTCGAGGTACCGGATGCCTCGATGAACGCGGAGCAGCAGATCGTGCGGCGAGAACGGATGCTGGCGATCCGGAAGAAGGTTGAGTCGCTACCGGAGCAGCAGCGGTTGGCAGTAATCATGCACAAGTACCAGCAGATGGACTACAAGCAGATTGCCGATGTGTTGAAGAAGAGCGAGTCGGCGACAAAATCGCTGCTCTTCCGGGCTTATGAAACTTTGCGGGAACAGTTAAAAGAATTTGTTTAGACATTGTGTGAAGAAGCACTGGCGAAGCTGAGGGGAAGCAGTTATGAAATGCGAAGAGATTCGTGAAAGGATGCCGGATGTGGCCGCTGATTTCAGCCAAGTCACAACGGAAGAGAGCAATCATCTGGCCGGCTGCAGTGTCTGTACGGAACAGTTGAAGTCGATGAAGGCCACCATGGCACTGCTGGATGAATGGCAGACGCCGGAGCCGTCGCCGTATTTCGACGTGCGTCTTCAAGCACGCCTGCGTGAAGAGATGGCCAAGCCGCAGGCTGGCTGGTTGCACTGGTTCCGGCGCCCGGTTTTGGCGGCTGCCCTGACTGTGATCATGGGAGTAGGTGTAGGGACTTTATTTATGCGCGGCAACGGAGGGCATCCGCCCCAGGGTCCGATCGCCGACGTTGGCCCGGGCAGCGCAGTCAGCGATCTGCAAACCTTGGAAAAGAACCACGATATGTATTCGGATTTTGAGTTGCTCGATGATCTGGACTTGCAGCAAAATGTCGTGGCCAATCCGCAAAACGCCGACTAGAGCTTAGCGGACTAATAAGACGATCGAGTAGTGAGCATGAACTACCAGAGGTCCATCACCGGACAGTGTGCCATCGCCATTCTTGGGATGTTGATCGCCCTCCCCTATCCAAGTCTAGCGATGAAGGCCGGAGCGCAGCAGCGTCATGCGGCGCCTCCGGCTCAGCGTGCTCCGGCACAACGGGCACCGGCTCCCGCACCGCGCACACCTGCTCCTCAACCACACGTCACGCGTCCAGTGCAACCGCCCCCAGCAGCGCGACAACAAGGTCATGCGGGAGATTGGTTGCGGCAATACAAAGATGTGCCTCCAGCCGAGCAGGAACGTGCGTTGCAGAATGATCCGGCATTCCGGCGGCTTCCACCTGGACAGCAACAGGTTCTAAAGGACCGGTTACAGCGCTTCTCGAATCTTCCTCCGCAACAGCAACTCCGCGTGCTGAACCGCATGGAGACGTGGGAGCATTTGACTCCTGAACAGAAGGGGCAGGCGCGGCAGCTGTATGGACAATTCCGCCAGCTTCCTGCGGACCGCCAGCGTCAGGTAAGCACGGCCGTGCGTGATCTGCGGGCGATGCCTCAGGATCAGCGTGAGCAGATCATCGACTCTCCACGATTTAAGGGAATGTTCTCCGACCAGGAACGCGAGATGATTCGCGGCGCGAGCCGTTTGCCCCTGGCTCCGGCAGAAGGTGAGCCGCAGGAATAGGGCGGTTTTCTGTATCCCCTAGCAAGATGTCATGCTGAGCGTAGCCGGAGTGTAGCGAAGCGGAACTCCGGCGGAGTCGAAGAGCATCCCTACCCCTGGAGCCACTGCGGTGGGCAGGGATTCCTCTCGGCGCTCGGAATGACAGTTCCATTTGATGACCTTGACCTTCTTCAAGCGCGCAACAGATTTCTGGCGATGAAGAATACGTTCGCTGGCCGCTCTCCCAGCCTGCGCATGAAATAGGGATACCACTCCGTCCCGAAGGGCACATAAACCCGCATTCCCCAGCCATCGCGAACCAACTGCTGTTGCAAATCGCGGCGAATCCCATACAGCATTTGAAACTCAAAAGAGTCGCGGGAAATCTTTTCGCACGTGGCGAAGGCTTGTGCTTCGCGAATGATGTGTTCATCATGAGTGGCCAACCCGTGGTAGACGCCGCTCTTCATGAGAATCTTCATCAGCTTGACGTAATTTGCGTCGACCTCCGCCTTGCTTTCGAAAGCAATACTGGCCGGCTCTTTATACGCTCCCTTGCAAAGGCGGATCCGGATTCGTTCGGAAAGCAACTTCTCGACATCGGCTTCTGAGCGCTTGAGATAAGACTGAATGACGGTGCCAACGCAGTTTCCGTGCCCTGGCCTGCGGTGCAGTTCGTGAACAAAGTCGAGGGTCCGCTGGGTATAAGGAGACCCCTCCATATCCACGCGGACGAACCCTGTAGGATTCATTGCCGCCGCTTTTGCGACCAGTCCGCTCACGATGTCTCGAGCCATCGACTCGTCGACGTCCAGGCCCATATGCGTAAGTTTGAGACTGATGTTGGCATTGAGGTGATTTGCCTCTATTGCATCCAGAATCTGGTGATAAAGCTGAGCGCTGTGGCGCGCTTCGTCGGGATTGGTAACATTTTCACCCAGGTTATCGATGCTGACGCTCATGCCAGCATGATTCACGGCCTGGGTAACTCGAACCGCATCGGCGATTTCGGTCCCGGCTACAAAACGCCCGGAAACACGCTGTCCAATGGAGGATCGTTCGGAAAAATTGCGCAAACTACGGTTTTCAGAAAGATGGACGAAGAAGGCCCTCAACATGGAGTACCTGCCACCTCCAAAAGGAATTTGGGTTGCAACAAGGGGGGTGAAGTATCGATCGAAGATCGGAAGACCACAGGATTTTGTATCACAACTCAGGATGCCGAGTTGTGATCGCGCTTACCTAGGCTCAAGAGATCGCAGAAAACAAAGCAGAACGTAAGAATTTCTTGGCATTCTCCGCGGATGTTCTCAGCGCACTCAGCGGTCAAAAGCTCTTACAGCTGAGTGCGCCAAGGAAATACCGCCGAGTTCGCAGGGCCCAGCTCTACCACGTATAGCGCGCGGTGTAGGTAATCACTTTCTCACCATCCGGCGGAATCGAGACCGGGAACTCAACCGTCTGGCCATCTTTCTTCTTGAAGTCGTCGGATTTCGAGGTAATTTCCCAAGTCAGCCCACGATATAGATGTTCGACCACCCGCACCTCCACCGGCTCTTTCTTGTGGTTGCGGACTCTGATCTCAAAGCTTTCGGTCGCGGTACTCCTGTTCATCTCGACCGTATAGTTGGTGCGGCGGCGTTCTCCAGTTAAGTCGAAGGCATTGCCGGTGTAAATCCGGACAATCTCGTCGTGCGGCGTGTGGTCAATCATGTTCTCGCCGGTGAATTCCACTTGTCCGTCGTCGTTGCGCCGATAGAAGCGCACTCGCCCTTTGGGCAGGGGCATGCCGAGATGATTGGTATCGGAGTTGACGAATTCTCGCATCACCCAGACCTTGGGATTTGATTCCGTTCCGTAGGAGTGGTCATTGCGGATATTCTCCCAATTCCATCCGTTGTAACGATTGGGATCGATCTTTGCGCCGTCGTAGATGTAGATCTGCTTGGTAGCAACGCCCGCCGCGTGAATGAATTCCACCTGCTTGGTTTCACGGTCGCGCAGCGTTGTCGAGTGCTCAAGCGTATAGAGGTGGTATTCGTCGAAGGCTTTTTCGGTTACTGCGGGTCCCCCGACTGGCGCTGCTGCCATGGACTTAAGCACAAATTCGGCTCTGCCCGCGATTCCCGGCTGGATCTTATTTACATCCCCGGCCATGAGCTTGATACGCGCATTCTCAAACGTGCGACCGGTGCGGTTATCCATCGTCACCCATCCGATGATATCGACCACATCTCCCTTCTCGGGAGCGACGATGTTGTAGTCGGCCTGCCAACTCATGCCACCAGTGACATACGAAAACTCTGCCGGGAACTTCCCGCCCTTATCTGTGGCGATCATCCATTCGAGACGAGGCTTCAGAATCGTGTCGGAAGTTAGGTCAGGAAACACCGGAGTGCCGGGAAGCCCAAAGCGCAACTGGCCTGCGACCTCAATGATGGGCTCTTCTTGTGCCGGATATCCTTGGTTATATCCATTGATGTTGAAAGTATCTGGCCGCACGTATCCGCTGCGCACGACTTTGCCCTTCACCATGGAATGGTCGGGCAATTCAAACTCAATGGTGCGCCCTTCATATAAAGAGAGCAGCGACATCTGATTCACCGGATCGGCGCGGTAATTCTGTTCGAGAACGCCGATACTGTGCTTGCCCGAAGGATCGCGCAAGATCACTGAATCTGGCTCGAGATGCATAGTGATCTCGCTGAAGTTAACCTGATTGACACCAGACTTGAGATCCAGCGGGACATCTTGCCGGACCACTGCGAAATCCTGGTTATAGATCGTGAGAGACGGTTGTGATGCCTGCTGAGCAATGACAGTCGCACAAAGTGAGAGCAAGCAGACGAAGCGAGCGAACATGAAGGTATCCCCCCGTGAACTTTCCTGAGAGCAACCCTGCGAGTCCTTTGAACGCCCTGACTTTTCAAGCCAGATAAACAGTTCAGGCCCAGCCTACCTTCGATAGAACGCCCAGAGGAGTGACTCTTGCGACCCGCGCGGATACGTTTCGGAGATGGTTACCAGCGGTTACTCAGGTGTGAACTTCACTTCGACGGTCTCGTGGGTTTCGTGAGCAGCAGGCTCCCACTTCCAGCGACGGACAGAGTTGACGGCGGCTTGCGCCAGAACCGGGTGTCCTCCTTTGATCTGTGTCTCTTTCACGCTGCCATCAGGCGAGCCGAGGACCTCGAGCTTGACGGTGCCCTGCAGCGCCATTGTTCGCGCGAGAGTCGGATAGGGCGCCGGAGCTCTCTCAAACAGTCTGCGAACGGAGTCAGCCTGCTGCGCACGAGAGCGCTGCGGCAGGAGAATTAGCATTCCAGAAACGATCGTTAAGAAAAAGACGGAACAGATAAAACTGCAAAAACGGGCTTGCGTCGTGTCATTCAGTGTCGAACTTAACTTCGATTAACTCCGTGGTCTCGTGAGGCTGGGCCTCAAACTTCCAGTGCCCGACGGCAGTCACCGCGCTTTGCGTCAGCAATGGGTGTCCGCCTTTGACTTCTACGCTCTTGACGGCACCATTGGGCAATACGAGCGCTGTGAGTTTGACCACGCCGTGGATATTCATCGACTTCGCAAGCGTCGGATACACCGCTGGTGTCTTGATCAGAACTTTCCGGCTGGCTTGAGTGGCATCTTGTGCTAAACAGTGGGTTCCAACAACGAAGGAGAGGGCAGCAATTAACAATCTCGCCGCACCCTGCCGCATCAGGGTTTTCATAGTGAGAAAAGTCTAAGGTAGAGTTACCGATGGCTAATAGATCACAAAAGTAATGGCACCTCTGCCTATACTCGCATTCTTAACAACTTAGAGGAAGCACCGAAGCTCACCGTCCCTGCTCTTCCAGGAATCTCTCGGCCTCGATAGCGGCCATGCAGCCGGTGCCAGCCGCAGTGATGGCTTGGCGATAGCGGCGGTCCTGCACGTCACCGCACGCATAGACGCCGTTCACTTTCGTCAACACGTAATTGTGAGTTTTGAGGTATCCATCGGCGTCCATGTCGAGTTGTCCGGCAAACATTTTGGCGTTCGGTTCGTGACCAATGCCAAGGAATAAAGCACTTGTGGGGAAATCCCAAACTTCATTGGTCTTGACGTTGCGCAGCTTGAGGCCGGTGACTTCCTGCTTGTGCGCGTCATAGACATCTTCAACCACGGTATCGAGCAAGAACTTGATCTTCTCGTGCTTTTGCGCGCGTTCCAGCATGATCTTGGAAGCGCGGAAACTGTCGCGGCGGTGAATCACTGTGACCTTGGTTGCGAACCGAGTCAAGAAGAGAGCCTCCTCCATCGCGGAATCTCCGCCGCCGACGACCACAATTTCCTTCCCGGAAAAGAAGAAGCCGTCGCACGTCGCGCACGAGGACACTCCGTGTCCGATCAACTGTTGTTCGTGAGGCAAGCCTAGCCAGCGCGCGGAGGCCCCGCTGGCGATGATGAGTGTGCGGGCATGGATCTGCTGATGCCCGAGGTGCAAAAGAAATGGTCTTTCGCTGAGATTAGCGCTCGTCAGGTGTGCCATGCGGTATTCCGCACCGAAGCGCTCGGCCTGCTTGCGCATGTTCTCAACCAGCTGCGGCCCCATGATTCCCTCAGGAAATCCGGGAAAGTTCTCGACCAGCGTTGTCATTGAGAGTTGACCACCGGGTTCGTGCCCTTCAATGACTAGCGGCTTCAGGTTAGCGCGCGCGGTATAGAGAGCGGCGGTGTGTCCGGAGCATCCGGAGCCGATGATGACTACGTTTCGAGTTTCGCTCATGAATGTTTTTGTACGTAGATTGGATGGCCGAGTTCAGATTTCGATGCAACCTGCCATTTTAGGGCGAGATCTTCATAAGCACGGGACTATTTCTGTTGTGTTGCAGGCTTCCGCATTTTGGATTCTGGCGGCGCCGCCTTCTGCTTTGAGTCTGCGGAAATTTTCGCCAGTTCTTCGGGGACGATTGACTTCACGCGCAATAGCCCGCGATAGTCACTCAGCACATCCGAAGCACCGCGGAACAACGGCTCGTAGACGGTTTGGTCTGGTACAGGCCCGCCCTCGACGCCCAAACATCGCACTAACGCCACGGAGGGTTTGCCAAAGCGTTCCAGGCGCACACGGGTCACCGGGGTATTCGTCGCCAGCATCGTCTGCGAACTCGTTACCGCCGAGGCGCTGTCCTCAAGAGAGACTTGGATCAGATCTTTGGGATCGCGCACGTGTAGCACCAGTGTCTCGATCATGTTTATGCCGTCGTTGCTGAATGAGTATTGCACGCTCGAAAACGTCGCCTGTACCGAAAACTCGCGCCGAATCCGAACGTAGCTGGCCACTGAAGGCTCGCCAGCCACATGCCCCGCTTGTCCAACCGAAAGCATGGCAGGCATATCAGTAAGAGTCGATCGCCCGCGCGACACTTCGAAGTCGGCGTCGAAGAGAGGCTGTTTCGGCACCCGAGCCAGGGCGCCAGCGATTTCCTTTTGCTCCTCCTCCGAAGGAGAACACACGTTCAACATATTGACCTTTACCTGTGGTGGCTGCGAAGCATCGGCGGGCTGCTGAGGGTTCTGACCAACAGCGGACACCGCCAGGAGGGTAATCCAAGGGAGAAATACCGGAATTCTGGGCACGGCGGAATTCTAAACGAGAACCGCCCGAATTCTAAATCGCAAAAGACGCTGGACTCGCGGGTGCCAGCGAGAAAGTCGTAGAATCGATTCATGGCGAATTTGACACTGGTTTATGGCATGAGACTGCTGCCATCGGAAGATGTAGCCGAGGTCGGCATGGCTCCCGTGAAGCTTAAGAACGGCCGCGAAACTCACGTCACCATGCATGTGCTGGAAGGCAGCAAGGAAGATATCGAAAAGCAGCTGCGCACGAGCCTGGAAGCATTCTTCGATCTCTATCCCGAGATTTGACTCAAAACACCGGCGATTGGGGTGGTCGCTGTCACTTTCCCCTGTGCTGCCATTGAGGCAGCCTTATAATTCAGAATCTTCTCTCGTCCGGCAAAACCGATGGAATTGTCTTACCCAGAGTTGCGGCGCCGATTGATGAAGGCAGAATTGTGGCCACAAGGCCGGATGGCGCGGCTTGCCTGCTATCTAGCCGCATTGGCCGCGGTTCTGTTCCTTCTGCAGAGCCTTCTCGGATTGTTCCGGCTTTCCTGGGGCCAGCATCTCGGGGGATGGGTTAGCTTTCTCGTATTCTTTGCTTTCGTCCTCTTCTTTATTCTGGCGTTTCGCTGGGTTCGGCGCAGGATTTTGTGGCGGCTCCGCAACCGCCTGATTGTCACCTACGTCTTCATTGGGGTCATCCCCGCTGTCTTGCTGGTTGCGATGGGCTTGATCACGCTCTATGGACTAGGGGGGCAGTTTGCCGTCTTCGTCGTCACCTCTGAGGTTCATGCGCAGTTGCGCAGTATGGAAGCCGTGAACTCAGCGGTCACAAACGAACTGGCGGCTCACCTCGAACATGGCGAAAAGCCCATCGCCGAAGCTTTGGTCGGACTCCGGAAGAGTGACCCTGTCTGGAATCGACGTCAGGTGTGCGCCTGGTATGGAGAAAAACCGCTCTCTCTGTGCGACGAATTTCGAGGCACATCGTTAATACTTCCTGGATTCGTGAAAGGCAAATTCCAAGACATTGTTCGCGACCACGATCAACTGCATCTCCGCGTAGCTTCTGCTTTACAGGTGAGTGCGAACAGATTGACCGTCGTGACGAGCGAACCGTTTGATAAGGAACTCGTTGGCAAGATCGCCTCTGATCTGGGCGAGATCACGCTATACACATCGGCATTTACGTTCGATGCGTCGGAGACCCAGAAAACGAGTTCGTCGCCTCCGAGCGAGCCTGCAGCGTCACCAGCATCCAAGAGTGAAATCGTGATCACCACCGGACCGCAAGGCTCCAAGAAAACTAAAGGTCCGGAGGAGTTGCGGGCAAGCTTCACCGTAGGCGCCTTGCCGGAATCGGCCGGTACTTACGATCACGAAATCACATTCGGAACACCGCTTGCCGTAGTCGACTGGAGCAACGGACAACCGCAGCAAGTCGGAGCATTGCTGCAAGTAACAACGAGACCGGCGGTACTTTACAGTCATTTATTCGCCGCCTTAGGCGAGTTCGTGCGTGGCGTTGCGTACATCCTGATGGGCGTCGCGGTCTTCTTCGCGATCATCGAACTGATCGCTCTCATCATTGGCACGCGCATGACTCGCACTGTCACTGGCGCCGTCGCGCAACTGCATGACGCAACACGGCACGTCGATCACGGAGATTTCAGTCACCGCATCCCAGTTCGATCGAGCGATCAACTGGCCGACCTGGCGCATTCGTTCAACACGATGACCGCCTCGATCGAAAAGCTGATCCAGGAGCAAAAGGAAAAGCAGCGACTGGAAAACGAACTGGCCATCGCGAAAGAGGTGCAAGACCAGCTATTTCCACGCCATGTCCCTGAGTCAGAGTCACTCGAAGTCTATGGATTCTGCCGGCCTGCACGCACAGTCAGCGGCGATTATTACGATTTCCTGGCGGCCAGTTCGCACAAACTAATTCTTGCGGTCGGCGATATCAGCGGGAAAGGGATCTCGGCGGCGCTTTTGATGGCCACGATCCATTCAGCAGTTCGCGCATACAGCCTCGAGAGTCTGCCCCAGATGCGCGAACTCGCAGCCGTGGGCGCCGTCTCCGGATCTGGCAGGATGATGGTCACGTGGCCGGAGGGCATCGAAGTCTCTCCCGGGGCCTTGCTGGGATTGCTGAATCATCAACTCTACGAAAGCACTCCCCCAGAAAAATACGCGACGCTGTTTCTGGGGATCTATGACGGCCGCACTCGACGCCTCACCTACAGCAATGGTGGCCACTTGCCGCCAATCCTGATTGGAGAAGACGGATCGGTGCGGAAGTTAGAAGCCGGGGGGACAGTTGTCGGCCTCTTCGATGGTATGACGTACGAAGAAGGATCGGTCGAGATGCATCCAGGTGAGATTTTCCTGGCGTACAGCGACGGTGTCACTGAGCCGGAGAATGACTTCGGGGAATTTGGCGAAGACCGGCTTATCGATCTGGTCAGGGACAATCGCTATCTGCCTTTGGGAGAGATTAGCCAGGTCGTCACGACCGCAGTCGACAACTGGATCGGCGACAACGAACAACCGGACGACGTCACGCTCGTACTGGCGCGAGCCAGATAGTCGGCAATGCGAGGCGAGCATTAGAGAATGCGAGTGTTGCGTAACGATTCATTCGCTCAAGAATTTGGTTCGTATCAGGGCATCGCTTCAGCGATGCCGAAAATCGTTGCGGAAAGGAAAACGGCTTTAGCCGCTGCCGGTCGCGTGCAGCGGCTAAAGCCGAATTCGTGATGGCCCTTACGGCACCCTCAAGGCGTGCCCTGATACGAACCTGCACGTCCTTCAAACCGCCGTGCTTCAGATCTTCTGTTTCTTCCATTTTCCTTGCTTGAACAGAATCGCACTGGCCGCCGCCATCGACGACTCGGCAATTGCGATCGAAAAGAAGACCCCCTTCGACCGCATCCCGAAAGGCTTGGCCAGCAGATACGCCAACGGAATCTCGAATAACCAGAATCCGAAGAAATTCACGATCGTCGGAGTGATCGTATCTCCGGCGCCGTTGAATGCCTGCATCATGACCATGAAGTAGGCGTAGCCGAGATTGCCATAACTCACGATGCGCAAGCAGGCCGCTCCCAGCCTCACGACCTCCGGGTCACTGATGAACATTGCCACGATGGGTTCGGCGAAGAGTATGAACAGCACTCCGACCGCCCCGAGGAAGATCATGTTGTACAGCCCGGTACGCCAGACGGCTTTCTCGGCGCGGTCGGGCTTCTGCGCCCCGAGATTCTGGCCGACTAACGTAGCAGCGGCGTTGCTCAATCCCCATGAAGGCAGGATCACGAAGATCACCACCCGGATCGCGATCGTATATCCGGCGAGGGCGGCTGCACCGAATGTGCTCACAATGCGGACAAGGCCGATCCAACTCGTGTGCGCGATCGCAAACTGCAGGATTCCGGTGAACGAGACCCGCATTAACCGCCATAAGACGTCGAACTGGACGCGAATTTGGCGCACGAGAACACGAATGCGATCGGTCCCTTTCAGCAGCCGATAAAACTGGTACATCACACCAATACTTCGGCCTGTGAAGGTCGCGAGTGCGGCGCCGGTAACCCCGAGTTTCGGAAACGGCCCCCATCCAAAGATCAGACACGGGTCAAGAATCAGATTGATGATGTTAGAGACCCAGAGCAACCGCATCGCGATGGCTGCGTCTCCCGCACCACGGAAGATGGCATTGTTCAGGAACAGCAGCAGCACGGCGCAGCTTCCGCCGAGACAGATTCTGGTATAGCCGCTTCCGACAGCGACGATTGCCGGATTCGCGCCCATCAGTCGCAGAACACTCGGCGCGAAGATTCCGCATGGAACTCCTATCGCTACAGACACGAACAGGCCTAGGAAAATTGCCTGGACGGCCGAAACCGCCGCTCCTTCTGGGTCTTTCTCCCCAATACGCCGGGCCACCATCGCTGTGGTTGACAGACTCAGTCCCATCGCTACGGCGAAAACCAGACTCAACACCGACTCGGTAAGGCCGACAGTTGCAACCGCATCGGCTCCGAGCCTGCTGACCCACGCCACGTCTACAACGGCGAACAGAGACTCGAGCGCCATCTCCAATACCATCGGAACCGCCAACAGCAAGATGGCGCGGTTGAGATTGACGGTGGTGTAATCCTGATGAGATCCACGGACAGCCTCGGCCAGAGACTCCCACAATGAGCGCTGCTGCTCCCCTGCAGCCACGCCGACAGTCGCTTCCATAAAAACCTTGAACTTTCCGCATGCAAGCAAAAGCAGCTACGCTTGCCGCATTGAAAACCTGAAGATGGTCTGGAACCCGAAGACCGGGTCAAAGGTGGAGGCGAACTATCGAGGGATTCGCATGGTGTTCCTCAGCGTGGATCGTTTCGAAATCTTGGTCCCCACAGGAAACGAACTAGCTTTGAGCATATTACCGCAAGAGCGTGTCGCCTCCAAGTAGAAAAGCGGCAAATGGTCGGAGGTCCATCTGCCGCTCCCTCAGGAGGTATGAGTGATGTTCGCTCTCTGGAACAAGGCGATCATAGTCGGCAGTGTGCTGTGCGGAAAGATAACTAAGGTATGGTGAGCTGAGGTGTTTGTTAGAAAGGGCTTAGGGGTCGCAGCCGAATCGAGCCACAGAAGCAACTGCGTGCGCTTCCAAAGTTCCAAAGACATTGCGAATGCTGAACCAGCGAGACATACCGCCAGCGTGAACTGTCCAGACCTCGATTACCGCTGCCACCTTATTTCTTAGGCAAGGCAAGAACTCGTGCCGAAACTGCGGAATTTTTCAGCGTCCCTCCAAGGACCAAGGGCCCTAGAGGCGTAAAGACCAGTCCACGCGTGTCTGCGCGCACGTCATAGGTATCTTCCACGATCGTCTCCCACCGCGAACCGTGAAGATCAAACACAAAGGTCACCGGCGAGAGTTCGGCTGGTTTCCCGTCGGCGGCAACGCCCTTGAAATTGTGGGGAACCACCGTCCCTCCTGAAAACAGAACACGGTGATCGCGTTCACCCGCTCCAGCCACGATTCCGAAGCGACCGGGACCCGGATGAGCAGGAAGTTTGCTCCATTCAATCTTGTTTGGGTCTTTACGATCTATTTTGCCTATCCAGCATTCATCTGAAGCAACGTACTGGCCATTTGCCGCACCTTTCTTGGCGCCGTCAACATAGACAATCGTTTCATCCGCAATACCCCCTGCATGCCCAAACACAGGCGTTCCAGGCGAGGGCGTAGCCTGGCTCCAAGCGTTCTTGTCGATGTCGTACACCTGGACGTTGTTCACCGGACCGTCTTTTGCTCGCCCACCAATGATGTAGATGAAACGGTCATGGGTTACGCCGATTACGGCATTGTCGACCGGGATCGGCAGATCCGCCGCGCGGTACCAGCGATGGTCGTCGGGTATGTAGGAATTGGCGTCGCCCACGGTGAGCTCGTTTCCCTGGCCATCAATCACATATCCCCCAAACACAAAAACCTGGCCCTTTGCCCCAATCGCAGCTGACCCCAGCCGGCCCGCAACCCCAGGTACCGGACGGCCCTCCACCCACTTCCCTGACTTCAACGAGAGCACGTACATCTGATTGGAAACGTCATCCCATGTTCGCTTGGTGCCCATCCCCATGAGTGAGTAAACCTCAATACCGCTCTTGATCGAGGCGACGGAATTAAAGGTAACGGCTGCGGGCATGGGCGGAATTTTGGGTTGCTCGGCGCCGACTAGAAAACCAACAAACAGGACCGGAAGGAAATAAACGATCTTCTTCGTCATTGCAGAGATATTACGTCTTTGGGCTGGCTGGGGCAAAGAACCGCCCCGACGAAAGCGCCTTGGGCAGACTACTTTACGAACCCTTGTCGAATTCCGTGGATAAAGTCGGTATAGGCAGGCGTGTGTCCGGTTTCGCGCATGTGGCTGGCAATCTGGCCGCGGTGATACGCAGAGTGCACGATGACATGCGTCAACACATCCACGATCGTGCTGGTCCACGACTCACCTTTGGTGTTTTTGTACGAGATGGCTTGCGAAACATCTCCCGCGGTAGCCAGATCAAGATATTCGTGCCAGCGGGACGCGAGGTCGGCCGCTTCCTGGTGGCAACGATGCAAGTCAAAGCTCGGCCATACCGCAACACTCTGCATTTGTTGTGTCAAGCGCTCGAGCCAGACTCGTTCGGCGGCAAAAATGTGAGCGATCAGATTCAGCGAGCGCGCATCCTGTCCCCCGGCCGCTTCAATGGCGGTTAACGCCTCCTTATTGGCCCAAGCGTTGTAGGAGAATTCACGGCGCAAGTAGTCGGCGAGATTCACGAAAAGCCCCTCCAAAGGAATTTACTAGTTTGCCCCCTGCGACAACCGATCGGCAAACTTGTAACGATCCTTTCACATTGCGAGAATAAACTCTCAGGCTTATAGCTCTACTTACCACTTCGATGCCACGCAAAGCTCTACAGATGCGAAAGAGTGAAGGTCAGGCAGGCGAAGGCAATGCTCGTCCTAAGCTGGCAAAGACGGTACCGGGTCGGCAAGAAGTGCGAGCAGCCGGCCCCGACGATCTCTGGCGCCTCGCGTTGAAAGCCTGCCTGATCGCCCGCGACGCAGCTTTCAATGTTCGCGACCTCCTCACGCATTCCTCACGCATGGCTTTCCTGGCGATCAAGGATTGCGAGAAAGAGCTTGACCTGATCGAGAGGCAAATTGACGAACGTCTGCCCGCTGCGATCACCCGGGTTAATGAGGCCCGCGCCCGTCAATTGCTGTCCAGCCTGAAGTCGACGACCGACCTTGAACGCGTTGGCGATCTGGTGATGAGCGTTGCCCTGCGTGTGCAGGCGCGAACGGTCAAGATTCCGCTATCCGACGTGCGCCAACTCGTGGAAATGTCATCCATTCTGCGCGAGATGCTCGACTTGATCCACACAGGGTTCTCTAAGCTCGATCTTGAGTGCGCTCGTAAAGTCCTCCAGATGGATAAAGAAATTGATCGCATCTGTCATGCCCTCTTTCAAAAGCACTTGGCGGAAACCGTGCCGCAGGGCGACACCTCTGGTTTTGAAATTCTACTGATGGCACAGGCACTTGAACGCGCGGGCGACCACAGCACTAATCTTGCAGAGGATCTCTACAGCCTGATCGAAGGCCGCAGTCTGCGGCACGTACCTAAAAAGAAAGCAGCGAACTGATCACCGGACTCTTGCTTTCATCACTATTTCCACGCTCAACTTATAACTTGCTTTACAAATTCATCATTCATTAACAATCGAGCAACATTCGCGCAACATTCTCACCATAGAGTTTCTGAGTATCGAATCTCATCCAATCTGAACTGGTTACCAAGCAGAATCCTGACACATGCATTCCCCCGCCGAACCTTCTGAAAGAATCCTTGGCCCCGGCGTGTCGGGGCAGCTTCGGCCGCTGATTTTTGTCGTCGAGGACGAAGAAGACATTGCGCGTCTGATCGCCCACAGTCTTCAGGCCGCCGGATTCGACGTACAGAGTTTTGTCAGTGGTGCGTCCGTGCTGAGCGAGGCCATGCGTGAAGTGCCGGCACTCTTCTTACTCGATGTTATGCTTCCCGGCACCGATGGCTTCGAGTTGTGCCGTCACATCCGCCAGACGCCGGCACTCTCTGCGACTCCCATCATTTTTCTGACGGCGAAGACCTCCGAAGCGGACCGCGTCAAGGGCCTTGAACTAGGCGGGGATGATTACGTCACGAAACCCTTCAGCCCCCGCGAGCTGATCGCACGCATCCGTACCGTGCTCCGGGGAATAGGACACACGGCAACAGGGGTCGAGGTCCTGCGACTCGGCGATCTCGAGATCGATGTCTCTTCGATGACTGTGCAGGTGGGAGGACGAAACGTCCTCACGACAGTCCGCGAATTCCGCTTGCTCGAATATTTGGCGGCGCATCGCGGCCGGGTGTTGACCCGCGACCAGTTGCTCGATGCGGTATGGAAGGAGACCCCCTTCGTCACGCCCCGCTCGATCGACGTCTACATCCGGCGGCTCCGCGAGAAAATTGAACATGATCCACGGCATCCTCAGTATCTGAAAACTCTCCGAGGCATCGGATATCGCTTCGAAGTCCCCAAATAGCCGCCGCGCATTTTGAATCCCGCTTGGTCTGAATCGCCTCGCGTCATTTATTCTGTTGAATCAACCCTTTGCGATGGCGAAGAAGCCCAAGTTTCTGTGGCAGGTAGACGAGCAACAGTCGCGTCTGGCGGAATTGACTGCCCATTCTGACGAGCCTGCAAAAGACAATCCTTTGCGCCGCGACGTCCGCTCGCTGGGTGCGATTCTTGGGCAAGTGCTGGCCGAGCAGGGCGGACAGGAACTCTTCGAGGCGGTCGAGGAGTTACGGCACTTGATGATCGAACACCGCGAAAGTGTTCGCCGCAATCCCGATCAGGCGTCAACTTCGGAACTACTGCGAAAGGCACAGACCATCGTTTCGAAGATGGATCTTCCTCGCGCGTATCAGGTCACCAAAGCCTTCGAGACTTACTTCGAGCTGACGAACCTGGCGGAAACGAACCATCGCAAGCGCCGACGGCGAGCCGGAAAACTGGATGGCGATAATGCCCCACTTCCCGGATCTTTTCGTGGAACTCTTCAGCGAATGAAAGAGGCTGGCATTCCAGCCGAAGAAGCGCTGGCGGCATTGGGTGAAATCCAGATCACGCCAGTTTTCACGGCGCATCCAACGGAAGTCGCGCGTCAGACCGTGCTCCTGAAGCGACGTCGCATCGCACAACAGCTGGAGCGGCTAGACCGTCTGCCCCTTACGCCTGAGGAAGCAGAAAACTGCGAAGAACAGATCCGGGCAGAAGTTACCTCACTGTGGCAGACCGATGAGGTTCGCTTGGCAAAGCCCACGGTGGACGATGAAATCCGCATGGGCCTGCGATATTTTCGGCTCTCGCTCTTCGATACGCTGCCAAAGATCTACGACGAGATCGTGGAATCTTTCCGCGAAGTCTACAACCTGGAGCTCGATGAGTCCTCGGTTCCGAACATCATTCATTTCGGAAGCTGGATTGGTGGCGATCGCGACGGCAATCCGCTGGTCAAACCGGATTGCACGCGGAATGCTCTCGAAATGGCCCGATCGCTCATCCTGCGCGAATATCTCGACAATGTCGAATCGCTCAGCGATCGATTGAGTTCGTCGCGCCGGCAAACAGGCATCTCGGAAGAATTACTCGCCCGGCTTAAGCACTACGAGACTTCCATCCCCGGAGTCCATCTGGCCTGGGGACCGCATAATTATGCCGAGAGCTACCGCCGCTTTCTCTCCTACATCTTTCACAAATTGCAGCGCACCCGCGAAGTGGCACATGATCTTGCGGCGTACAAGAGCGCTGAGGAATTCGAGCGCGACCTCGTGCTTGTGCAGAAAAGCTTAAAGTCGAATAAAGGCGAGCGTCTCGCGCACATCTACCTGAGTTCGCTTTTGCGAAAAGTGCGAAAGTTCGGGTTTCATCTTCACGCGCTCGACATCCGGCAGCATGCGCGTGTGCACGCTCTAGCCCTCAAGGAGGTTGGTCCAGCACTTGACGGCGAAACGCAATCTGAACCAATCCGTGAACTCCTCGATACCTTCCGCACTATTGCTCAGCTGAAGACCAAGTACCCAGCGCAATCGATTAAACGCTACATCATCAGCGGGGCGGAAACCGAAGCGGATGTGCTGGCCGTTGTGCAACTCGCGAAAGCGACGGGAGTCAAACTCCAGGGATCAACAACCGATCCTGGTCTGATGCCTGTGCCCCTATTTGAATCGATCGAGTCTCTTCGCGCGGCTTCTAGTGTGATGCGGCGGCTGTGGAGCAATCCCGAGTACAAGTCACTGGTCGACTCATGGGGAAGCTGGCAAGAGGTCATGCTGGGCTACTCCGATTCCAACAAAGACGGAGGCATGCTCACCAGCACGTGGGAACTCTACAAGGCGCATCGCGAACTGCATAGCACCGCCAAAGAGTCCGGCATCAAACTTCGTCTCTTCCACGGCCGAGGGGGCACCGTCGGTCGCGGTGGCGGTCCCACGCATTCGGCGATTCTCGCGCAGCCGCCAGGGTGCTTCTCTGGCCAAATTCGAGTTACGGAACAGGGAGAGGTGTTGAACTGGAAGTACGCAGATCCCGTGCTCGCCGAATGGAATCTTGAACTCATGATCGCCGCCAGCCTGGAAGCGCTCAAGCGTCCGGGCGAAAGAAGCACCCTTCCGGCCGAGTGGGAAGAAGCGATAGAAGAAATGTCGCAGGAGGCATACGGGCTTTACCGCCGCGAGATCGCGGAGAACCCAGACGTGCTCGAGTACTTCGAACAGGCGACGCCGGTAAACGAACTGGATCTGGCCCGCATTGGCTCCCGCCCTGCCCGGCGCAGCAAGAGCCGTCGCCTGGAAGACCTTCGCGCCATCCCCTGGGTCTTCGGATGGATGCAGAGCCGCCATGCGGTCCCGGCATGGTTTGGCGTAGGTCACGCCCTCGAGACATTCGCAGAAAAGAGTGCAGCGCACGAATCCTTGCTGCGCCAAATCTCCCGCGGCTTCCCGATGTTCGCCGACTTACTGCGTAACGTGGAACTCGGTATGGCCAAGGCGGATCTGGGAATTGCCCGCGAATACTCGGGTTTAGTCAAGAACGCCCAACTGAGAAAGCGGGTCTTTACCATGCTGGAAGCTGAGTTCCTGCGAAGCCGCCAGATGATTCTGCGAATCACCGGTCAACGCGAGTTGCTCGCCCGCAACCGGGTGCTGGCCCGCTCCATTCGCCTGCGGAATCCCTACGTGGACCCCATGAGCTTGATTCAAGTCGAGTTGTTGCGGCGCAAGCAAGAAGGACAGCACACTTCGGACCTCGAATATCCGTTAGGAGCTACGATTAACGGCATCGCCGCCGGACTACACAATACGGGCTAATTCCGTCATATAGCTGCAACGGTTTAAGAATAGCTACTGTCATGTTGAGCGTAGTCGGAGTGTAGCGAAGCGGAACTCCGGCGAAGTCGAAACATCCCTACCTGAGAACAACCGTCGGGATCCTGATTTCGGGCCCGCCAGAATCACAGTCGAAGGCAACGGGCCTCGGACTACGCCACCACGAACCGCGCATCGCTAACCTCTCCGCCGCCCGTCCGTCTGTAGTATCGTGACCGGTCAGGCTGTCGTGTGTCTTCAGCCAGCCCGTTTCTGGAACTCGCAGCCCCTGCAATGCGTAACTTCCAGTATCAAAGTGTGTCCAAAATCTCTCAATAGAGGACCTATGTCCATATCTCGAATCCTTGCCGCGCTGGCTTGCGTCTTCGCCATATCGGCATCCTTTGCTCAGAATCTTCCAAGCCACACCGCACGCCCCGAAGTAGCTGCAGCGGAGGCCGCCAAAGACGCCAAGCTCGAACATTTCGACGCCAACATTGCTGACAAAACGCTCGACCCCTGCGATGGCTTTTACAAATACACCTGCAGCAAGTGGATGACCTCCAATCCCATCCCCGCGGATCAGGTCTATTGGAGCACCGGAAGCAGCCTAGAGCTATGGAATGAAGGTGTGCTCCGCGAGACGATGGAAAGCGCCAGCAAGCCCGACCCAAATCGCAGTGCCAACCAGCAAAAGATCGGCGACTACTGGGCCGCCTGCATGGACGAAAGCGGCATTGAGTCCGCCGGTCTGAAGCCGCTCACGCCAGAACTCGCTCGCATTGGCGCTCTAAAGTCGAAGAAGGAACTCACCGCCGAGATCGCCCACCTGCAGCATCTTTATCCCGGAGCGTGGGAGCCAGGCGACAATCAGAGCAGCTCGGCAATCTTCGGCTTCACCGGAATTCAGGACTATGACAACGCCGCTATGGTCGTGGGGCAAATCGACCAGGGCGGCCTGAGCCTTCCAAACCGCGATTACTATCTGAAGACCGACGACAAGTCGAAGGAAATCCTCGCCAAATATCGCGCCCACATCCAGAAGATGTTTGTTCTCGCCGGCGAATCGGAATCACAAGCTGCAGCTGATGCCGGTACCGTGATCGAACTGGAAACCGCCTTGGCCCAGGCGCAGATGGATAACATCAAGCGCCGCGATCCGAAGAACATCAACAACAAAATGAGCCTCGCTGAGGTGCGGACTCTCGCCCCTTCCATCGACTGGGACGCCTATCTGAAGGCAGTGAAGGCCCCGGCCAGCGATCACTACATCGTAACGTCACCTGATTTCTTCCGCGCCGCCGAAAAGCTCATCAACGACCATCCACTCGACCACTGGAAGGCATACTTGCGGTGGCAGGCGATTCATCGTTCAGCGCCATACTTGACGAAAGCGATGGTCGACGAGAATTTCGACTTCTTCTCGCATACCCTCGCCGGAGCCGAAGAGCAACTGCCTCGCTGGCGGCGCTGTGTGCACGCTGCCGATCGCGATCTTGGTGAAGCACTAGGTCAAGCCTACGTCGATCGCGCGTTCCCTCCCGAGAGCAAAGCTCGCACTCTGCAAATGGTACACGCCATCGAGACAGCGCTGACTTCCGACATTCAGAGCCTGTCGTGGATGTCCCCGGCCACCAAGGAACAGGCCGTCGTTAAGTTGAAGGGGATCGAAGACAAGATTGGCTATCCCTCGCATTTTCGTGATTACTCGAATGTGAAGGTCGTGCGCGACAGCTACTTGAATAACGTTGGGCAAGCTTCGTCCGCGGAATTCGAGCGCTGGGTGGCCAAGATCGGCAAGCCGGTTGACCGCTCGGAGTGGACGATGACTCCGCCCACCATCAACGCTTATTACGATGCCCAACTCAACACCATCAACTTCCCCGCGGGAATTCTGCAACCGCCGTTCTTCGATCCTGCCAAGGATGATGCAGTGAACTTCGGCGCGATCGGCATGGTCATCGGCCACGAGATCATTCACGGGTTTGACGATCAAGGCCGCAAATTCGACGCCAAGGGGAACCTACGCGACTGGTGGACGGACGACGACGCAAAGAAATACGACGAGCGCGGCAAGTGCATCTCTGACGAGTACACCCAGGAAGTGCCCGATGCCGGAGCAGGGGTAAAGCAAAATGGCCTGCTGACTCAAGGAGAAGATACGGCAGACAATGGCGGTATCCGCCTTGCACTAGCCGCACTCGAGGCAGACCTCAAGCAACAAGGCAAGTCGCTCGACGACAAAGGCGACGACGGCTGGACCTACCGCCAGCGCTTCTTCTTGTCGAATGCGTATTCGTGGTGCGCGAATGTGCGCCCGCAGATCGCGCGCCTGATCGTTACCTCTGATCCCCACTCGCTGCCTCTATACCGCATCGACAATGTGCTGTCGAACATGCCGGAGTTCGAGCAGGCCTTCAGCTGTAAAGCGGGACAGAGGATGGTAAGAGCCAACGCCTGCAGAGTCTGGTAACGAAGTTAAGAAGTAAAAAATGTCATGCTGAGCGAAGAACGAGCAGCGAGAAGCGCTGCTCGTTCGCAGTCGAAGCATCCCTACCCACAAAGAGCACTTGTGCGGGTAGGGATGCTTCGACTCCACAGTGAGATCGCATACGCGATCTCACTGTTCCGCTCAGCATGACATTGCTGTTTTCAGGCAGAACTGCAGCCACACACTACATCTACCGGTTGATGTCTTCCTTGTTCTGCAACCGCTTCACGTAATTTTCCAGATTCGATTTGTTCGAATCGGGAGCACCCGTCAGCGAGAGCTTCACTTCTTTCACCGCGTTATCGAAGTCTCCCTGCGAACTGTAGACCCGCGCGAGTCCCATGTGCGAAGTCCAATAGTCCGGAAACTTTTTTGCCGTGGAACGGAAAAGCGCCAATGCCTCATCCTGCTTCTTTTCTCCCTGCAATTGCCGCGCAAAGAAATAAAGTTGCAGCGCGCTCGCCCTGTCCAACGCCTTGGCCTTGAACACTTCCGCATCCTGATTTCGGCCCAGCGCCGACAGAATCTTCGACTTGTTCATCAGATTGTCATAACGCTCTTCGGCCTGAATCGACAGATCTTCATCCTTCAACGCCTCATCGAGATTGATCTTGTTGGCAAGGAAATATTGAGCGGCATCGTCCCAGCCTTCCCAGTAGTACTGGTTGAGACCGTGAATCTGCTGACGAATACTGGCCGTCACAATGTCGTTCACATTGACCTGCACCTTGAACGGAACGGCGACCTTGTCCCAGCTCATGGTCACGACGGTAGAGTCCGGCTTGACGTCGTTAAAATCGTAGGCCAGAGCGTCGTGCGCGTCGGTCGGCTGAGGCTTCACCGTCACGCGCAGGGCATCTTCGTCCTGCTTGTAAGTAAAGCTTCCCCACGAGCTTGAGTTTTTCGAGAAGATCACGGTCCACTGGCTCTCGCCCGGGATCATGTGTATGCCGTAGGTGCCTTTATCGAGCGCCTGCCCTTCGATGGTCACCGGATCGGTAAAGGTGATCGTCGTGTTCTCATTCGCCCCGGCACGCCATACCTGCCCATATGGGACGACCTTGCCCCAGATCTGGCGCCCGTTGGCCATCGGCCGGTGATAGTTAATCGTGATATCAGTGATCCCGATGCGTTGCGACACAAGCGCGTGCTGGCTGGCGCGCGGCAGCTTAAGCATCAGGGTTTCCCCCGTGGCAGTTTGCGCATGTCCCACACCAGCAGCCAACACCACACCGGCAAACAAAACGAGCAGACGACTTTTGTGCATGGAAATCTCCTTCTCGCTGCCGATTCTGGACATATCGGGCAGCCGTCGTTTCAGAAACTGATTTGGAAATCGTGAATTGAGCACAGGGAATCGGTGCTGGTGGGCTTAGACGGATGGAGGTGGGGGAAGTGAGCAACTGCAGGCGATTGGGGCGCTCTGAGTCGCCCTTTTTGTCGACAGTTACCTAACCTCTTGACAAACACTCCGGTAGAGAGCAGAATTTTTATAGGCGAATAAAAAGCGAAAATAAGCGCCTCTGGGCTTCCGGTCCAGTGTTCCCTGAAAATCCTTGAGGATTCTATGTCTACCGTGGTGGTTTCCACTTCGGCGGCCCTGGGCCGCCCTTTTCTTTTTGATGACGATGATGCTCCAGGAGCGGGCATACCTTCGACTGCCCCAAAACAGCAATCTGCGGCTGCTTTGGTTCTTCAATCAGCAATCAACCATCAAAACTCAAAAATTCCTCCTGCAAGCATCACCCCGGCTTCCAGGCTCGAAATCCGCCCGGCACCTGAAATGGTCACCAGCGGCATTGCCGCACTCGATGCCCTGACCGGCGGCCTGCCTCGGGGATGCCTCACCGAACTCTGCGGCACACTCTCCTCCGGACGCACCAGCGTAATGCTGGCAACTTTGGCCGCCGCTACCCAGCGTGGCGAATACTGCGCCCTCATCGATGCCAGCGACACTCTCGACCCGCAGTCGATAGCAGCAGCCGGTGTCGATTTGGATCACCTATTATGGGTGCGCTGCGGAGAGGATGCTTCGCCTAAAACTTCTCCGCAAAAATCGCCGGCAAAGCAGGATGGGTGCCCCATTTCTCGCGCGTCTTTTGCGCGAGAAGCGGGGGTTTTCGACCGCACCAAGCCACGCGCCTTCGAGCACCGTCTCGAGCAAGTCCTGCGCGCAACAGACCTGTTGCTCGAAAGTGGAGGCTTCAGCCTGATCGTCCTCGACCTCGCCGACCTGCCTCCGCAAGCCGCCCGCCACATCCCGATGACAACATGGTTCCGCTTCCGCCGCGCCGTCGAACACAAGCCGACGATCCTGCTCGCGATCGAGCAACAACCCATTGCCGGAAGCTGCTCATCATTGCTGCTGCAGTTGGGATCAGCCAAAAATCAAGTCGTTGTCATTCCGACCCCCGAGCGAACGCGAGGGGCGGAGGAATCTCTATCTGGTGCACCACCTGATTCGCTTCCCTCACACGCGCACCTGCTAACCAAACTCGAAATCAACGCTGAACTAATACGTTCACGTTTCGAACGCAAGCCGGCGCAATCCGTAATTTTCGAAACCAAAACCGCGTGGGCGGGATAAACAAACGAAATGGCTCAATCACCCAATGGCTAAATGTCTCAATG
>Ga0126370_10000111_pt1 | contig 26632 bp, 29 predicted proteins | sample PanSoiMetaPlot_3_FD_92586 | JGI IMG/M metagenome (GOLD analysis project Ga0126370, IMG submission 92586) | Tropical forest soil microbial communities from Panama - MetaG Plot_3 | ecosystem: Environmental > Terrestrial > Soil > Tropical forest > Bulk soil | place: Panama | collected 2016-02-17 | reverse complement strand
GGTTGCGTTGGCAGGAACAGATGCTTGGCCGAGTCATAGGTGTAGATGAAGGCAAGACCCTCGCCCGGCGATACTCCAGTATCGTTAGGTCCACCGAACCAACTCATTCGGCCTTCGGTCCTCCAAGCGCTAGGAGGTATTGGTGTCGGTGGTTCTGGTGAAGCTTGGCCTAGGATCGAATCTGCAATTGCCGTGCAGATCGGTGCGAAGTTCTGCTGATATAAACCAGCATCGGCCTTGCTATTAACAAAGCAGACTTCCAGCAGGACCGCAGGTTTAGTTGTCGAGTTCAAGAAATACAATCCGGTGTTTCTCTTGGCGCCTCTATTTGTAAGGCGACCTGCGCTTGCCATTGCAGTACTGATACGTGCTGCGAGCTGCTGTTGACTATAATAATAAACCTCACAGCCTCTTGGGCTATCGGTTGTCCCATTGGAGTTGAAATGGACCGACACATCGTAATCCCTGGTCTGCGAGTTGTGCCAGTTTACAATTCGATTAAGGTTCTCCTGTTGCGTTCTGCTGGTAGTGTCCTCATAGCTAACTGCTGAGTTACCGCCAGTGTTAAGCTGTGGCGTCACAGCATCAACAACCCTTACTGCCTCATTATGTTCATGTAGCCCCCAGGGTGCAGGCCCAACTGCTCCTGAGACATACTTACCATGCCCGCTAGAGATTGCTATTCTCATCGAGACCTCCTGTTTTGTCCTTTACTGGTACGCAATTGTAGAGCAGCTGACCCAGCTTCTCCTGTTGTTCCATTATCCTCTCAAACTCCTTTGCCCGACGCTCTGAGATTGTGCTGGTGCCGAAATATATTAGACCTATCAGAGCGAAGTTCATTATAACTAACGCAAGCGACAACGGCTGCGCTCGCATAATATCCATAAACGTAGCAGCGACCTTACCTGCCTCTTCGGCTGGACCTCCGGGTGGCATCTGTCATCCTCCTAGTTCTGTGGTATTAACTGTCTCAGCTTTAGCAGATCGGCTTCATTCTTATCAATCGCTTTCATCACATCGATGTAGGCATTCCGTGCCTTCCGAGCGCCTACTGCCGCCCGTTCGGGCTGTCCAGTAGCATCCTTCATCCAGATCGCAAATAAATATTCGATCTGAGTACGATATGCGTTGTCGGCGGCATCCCTTTGCAGTTGGATTATCCTATCATCGTACTTCGACACCATTAGTGGTTCATCTGCACTAGCTACCGTATACTCTTCCGTTGCAAAGTAACCAGTCAAGTAAGCAATAAGCGAAAGCCAGAAAGCAGCGGCTACGATAGCAACAACCGCTAAGGTAATGCGCCTGTGGGGCGGCAAGTTGTTCATAGCCAACCCACCGCCCCCTGCGTCAGTCGCCGTCGTCTGTCAGTTCGGCCCGACGCAGAACTCATTTGTATAGCTCCCTAGTGTCTCGGCGGTTTAGTCGTTCCTCGCATCAGGAATTCGATTGACGTTGGTAAATCTTTAACTGGACGTTGTCTGCCTTCCATCTGGTCTATCATGCCGCCTATCATATCTGCTGTATAGAATCCTCCGAGTCCATATAGAGCTAAGACAGATAAGGCTCCCCTTGCCGCATCTCCTACGGTAACCTTACTAGGCTCAGTTATGACTTTATGTCCAAAATGAGTTAGCGGTCTAGCCCACCCACCAAGCATTCCTTCTGCTGGTTCCATTCCCGTTTGCATAGCGTGAATACCTTCTCTAAACCCCGGTATCATTCCTCCTACTAGATGCATCAATGCCATCCCATACCACATACTCCAAGTCATCTTTCTTCTGGGACTAACCGCATAGCTTAGCGATCCTACTGCTCCCTCGATAAGTGCTGGAATCAAGAAGAACGAAGTAACATCTTTACTTACGTCGGTGACTTCCTTTAAGGTTGGAGCTCTTAGATTATTCTCAGAGTCATGTAGCATATCCTGCGTTTTCCACATGATTCTATACCCTCTGCCCAATGTAGCGTTGAAGAATGTATATAGCGATGTCATGCTACGCCACAAGGCATCATTCCTTCTCATAAATTCAGGTCTAGTAGCTAACAACGTGGAACCATGAGCCCGCCTAACGGCTCTATCTGCTAACATCGAAGCTTCTTTCTGTGCTTCTTCATAGGTCCATATTCCGGCCTTCATCCTATCCATTTCCTGAGTATATTTAGCCAGCCATACTACCTTCGCTGACATCAAGTCAGTCTTGGAAACTACCATCGCCCCTGTTCGCATGTTTAACTTATTAGCGGTTGAGATTAAATCCATCGCACCCCACCGCCTAGTCAATAAGTCTCTCCATCTAGGCGTACCTTCAACCTCCTCTTGGGCACCGGCTAGTGATTCGTACCACATTTTATTCCGCTGCTGAAGCTCCCCAGAATGTTCCATTATCCAATCGTGGTTGCCCATTATAGTGTATCTATCACTATAAGCAATCTGCCCTAAGGCTCTAACGTAATTCTCCAATCCGACTTCAGTGATTCCATGAGATATTGCGGTCGGCGCATGTTTAAGAGGAACGCTGGGCCTATAAGCGATTGCTGCGCTAACTACTCTTTGTCTCAGTATGTCTAGGAATCTATTGAGCGAATTGTAAGCCCTAGAGTTAATGCCAGGTTGACCGGCCATATCCCTGAGATACCTCTCGAATAGTCCAGCAAATTCAGGGCCTTGGTACCTAGTGACTGCTTGCTGAAAATCACTATCCAACATAATCTTAGATGCCTCACGTATCACTTCTCTGAATGCTATATCTCTAAGCCTACGGGCTATATGTGTAGTCATACCATCGATGTCTAGCGCCACTGGACCAAAGAAGCCAGTTCTTTCCTTCTCGAATCCTTGTGCAGTCCTAGGTTGTTTAATATTATGGAATTCCCCGATGTCATCCCTGATTCCACGATTGACCGGATGATCCTCATATATCATTGGATAGTATGCACCTTGAATCCTGCCCTGCGACGGCGAATCGATTACCCTAGTAGGTATCTTATCGATAATAGTGCCGTTCATTCGCATCGTCATTGCATCAGATTCTTTCTGAATGTCCTTGAATATATCCCATACATCTTTAACATACGACCAATCTTCTGCTGTAGCATGACGCTCGACCCAGTTCTCAACCATGCGTATATTCGCCTGAGTATAGTCAATTCCATAGCCTCTGAGTAATTTCTCGAGGTTTGACGGGGTTCCTAGGTTCAACATTACCGCCCTGAGATTAGCCCTGGTCATTGTCCTATACTTGGCATTACCAAGGTCTGGCATCATCTTGCCAGTTTGCTTATCCCTGACTAGTTGCTGGGGTTCATAAAATATGCTATTAGGTATCGATTCCTTAAGGTCTGTGCCATACTTGGCCAAAGCGGAAATTCTCGGCGCATATACTCTATCTGTCAAACGCCTCCAATTATAGTTGGCTTCAATGATTGGATTCAACAGATACCTATGAAACGCACTATCAGGATTGTCATGTGCCCACCGATCAAATATCCATTCAATGCTCTTCAACCCAACTAGCTTAGACAAGAAGGGACTTTCTTTAACTTTACCTAGTGCATCCCTAACAATCTTCCTCTCTTTAAACTTACTAAGATCATCGATCATCTCACCCTTAGCCTCAGCCAGGTTCAATGCTTTCTCTCTAACGAATAGTTTGCTTTCGTTGCGTCCATGTTCCATTATCGATTGAATGGTATCCATTACGCTCTTAGCTTCCCAGACGTTCATAGTCTTAATGTCTTTGTTCCAGGACTTGTTAAACAATTCGGGATAAACTATCATGCTTGGCATTCGTTCTGTTTCGTCCAATGCTTGATCCCTTGGCAATCCGGCTCTCTCCCGCCGTTGCCAAAACTTCTCGAGCGTTGCATCCTCCCCACGCTGAGCAAGACTCGAATTAATATTATCCATAGTTCTCCTAACGACGTGTCCTGTACGTGTCAATATGTCATGAAGGTGATCAATATGTGCTCCGGGAAGCGTTTCTGCCAATCTATCGAGACCCCTTCTGAGCAGTATATCTGTATTTCTATCATACTTATCGATTGTCTTATTGAATCTCTTGGCTTCTTGTACATATAGCATGGCATTATATTGCTGCTGCATATGCTTGAATGCGGTAACCCAATCGCCTTTGCTAGCGGCCTCGATAACGTTCTGCCATGCCTTACCCATATCTCTCATATATTTGTCAACTAGCCGGCGATCCCATTTAACGTATTGGCTAAACTCCTGCTGAACCATTATCTGCTGCTGCTCTCTGGATATTGGCAACCCCTCCTCAGGTATACCCGCTCTGAGAGCCATTCCCAACAGGCCCTGCTCCATCTTCTCCATTTCGGTAAGACCAGTAGCATGATCGGTAAGTTCAGCATCGATTCTACTAGCCAGCTTACCATACTTTGCTTCCATTACTCCATCTGTTGTACGATTGGCGTAGCGCTCCCAGAATGCCTTTGGGCCTTCTCCCGCTCTGAGCTTTTCAATATTGACCATTGCCTGAATGAATTCCCTGCCACTGTTGAATTCAAACTCACCAGCTATATCATCCGGGTTCATTCCTCCCTTCTTCTGCCACTTAGCAGGAATGGCCTTACGTTCGTCTTCTGTTAAATACTTGGGGTCAATCTTCCGCATTTCGTCAGGGATTTTATCTCCATACAAGAACCCCTCATTGAAGTATCGATACATTTGATATTCAGGAAGCCGCCCCATTTCCTCCCAAACATTCTGGCGTTCCTCTACCCACTTATCTCTCCACCACGACTCCTGTTTTCTCTCTACGTCCTCCCTAGCTTCTCTGCGCTCTCTATGCTGTCTAGCCGTATATGACTTCTGCATTAAGCGTTGCCACCTATCATACAATTTCTGCGGCAACCCCAACTTACGCTGGCCGACAAATAGTTCCTTAGCATCCATTCCAGGCTGCTCTAGAACTGGTTCTATCTGATCAATGCCAGCAGCCCGCTTAACTAAATCCTCATGTGTACCACCAAATTCCCACCCCTGCTGTGCGATGTATCGCTGTGCGTCGGCTGTGGTTGGCCAACTATTATCCAATACTCCATCGACGTAAACGTTGTACATTCCATCATGCATACGAATCTCAGCTCTAGGCTTAGGTCTATACTGATCCTCTAGCTCAGCTATCCTAGCACTCATCTCCGCTATTTTCTGTGGGTCTGTCTCGGTCTTTAACTGCTGAGAGAGCTGATCGTGTTCCTGTTTCAGCGTCTCGAATCGTTGCTGATCGGCTAACTCTCTAGCTTCAATCTTATTGGCTTGATCTATGGTTAACAATTCTCGAGTTGGTTTAACATGGTCATGTAATTGTTGCTTGAGAGCATCATCAACTAGATTTAGCCAATCACTATACTTGATGGGAATAAATCCACCAGTGTACTCAGCATTTCTAAACTCATCGATGAGCCCTGGAACATTACCTAGTATCCCATCGCCAGGCATGGGGTCGTTATTCCCATATATCCGCCTGACAGCGTCAGAGTCAACGTACATACTATCATTGACCTGTAACTCAGCTAGTCTTGCAAACGAATCGGGTGACCGTTGTTTGGTTATAGATTGCAGCGCAGCACGAATCGCTTCATCATGAACCTCCATAGCGTCTTTACTAGCCCTAGCCAATATCGCATTGGCTATTTCATCCATTCCAGGATGTGGAGCCTGACCAGATTTAACCCTATACTCAGTAGCACGAACCATTTCTCCTATTCTATCTAGCTGTTGGCGATACCTCATTCTCTCCAATGGAGTCATGTATCCGGGCATGAACTTGGGCGCAACGCCAGCTATAATTCCAGCCCCCATCAGCAACCCTTCTGTTGCCTCGGCCGGAAAGCCAGTCATCTTCTCTATAGGCTCTGAAATTTCCGCCCTTATTAATCCTGGAGCCATCGCTGCTAGTATTCCAGCCAAAGGACCACCAGCAGCAGCAACGATTAGCGGCATGGTCATTTGACCAACCGCCACGTATCGGTGAACTAACGATTCAGCGTATAGCGCTGCCTTAACACCAGACTCAGATACTCCCGCATCCCTCAGATGTTGTTCAGTATATTCCTTGAGATGCTTCATACTACCCAAATATGGTTGAAGCTTCTCTGGTATCAATTCTGGCGGGTCCTCCATCCCAGAGATTACTCCGGGGGCTCGATAAATATCCATCACGCTAGACTTAAGTGCATCCCATATATACATAACGTCCCGTTCAGCTCCTTTCGATGCGCCATATGGGATACTAATAATTCTCTGACCAGTAGTTTTAAGAACTTGGGTCGCAGTTTCTCCCCCTAGCCATCCAGGTAGATGAGATGGCCATTTATCCATGACCCTAGTGTATGCATCTAGGTTGTGCCAGTCGTCATTACTAACCGTAGAATGCAATCGATTACTATTGACGTACTGCTGAAGCACACTATTGCGATTGACCACTTCATTAGCTAATATGCCCTTATACGCTTGATCTACTGAATCCAAATCATGATACGTATCTACCGGATTTGTATTCGTCTCTTGGCCTATTTGGATGGCCCTAGCCGCTTTGTCTGGGTTGCCTTCCATTCCTTCACTAACTCTCGATTGAGTACGCAGTTGCCTCGCACCCATAATCTCAGAGTAGGCTTGATCAGCTGAATCAGGCATCATTCAGTCTCCGCCGGAGTAATAGTAAATGTTGGCGTCTGTGTTCCGACCAGTTCAGACGGCGTGATTCCTTCTCTCCTAGCAGGCGCTACTCCCTTCAATCTATCAATCATTTGGCTCCTTATGTAGATGTCCTTAGCCACATTTTCATTAACGCCAAACCTGCGCATGTATTCAGTAACTTTATTAGGTGGGATTTCCCATCTCTGATAACCTCCCTGACCAAATATTTTTCGCCAGAAGGTTCCCTCACCAACTTCCTCATTGAGAAATCTAACTATCTGTTTTACCTCACCAGCGGTTGGTGGACGTTTCATAGTTTCTTGGAATGCTTCTCCAGCCTCCATTAATGAATTCTTATACAAATCTCGTAGGTCTTTATCGTCACCCCTCCTAATTGATTCCGGAATATCCGTGCCGCCCAGTTGCATCCATTTATTTATCCTAGGATCGGCCCCAGACAATTTAGCTACTCTCTGCTGCTCGTTCTGAACTTTGTCTCTCCACGCCCTTGGCCAAGGCATACTTTCGATGTCAATATCCAGTGCTTCAGCCCTACGATCGTCCGACTGAAGCATACCCATTATCCTCCTTACTTCACGGTGCTGTTCATTAGTTGGAGGATAATCCGTTTTATTGTTTCTACCAAGAACAAAGCCTTCATATTTCCTTTGTACGGCTGGATCGGCCCGATTAAACGCCTCCTCCACACCAGGGTGCTGCGCCTTAAATTCCTCCATGGTCCTAGGAATTGGTTGATCTGGCCGGAATTTACCGTCAGCAGCATAATCAAGAATATACTTGTCTCTCTTATCTTGGTCCGCTCTGACTTTATTTATCACTGAGAATTTAGCTGAAATCTGCTGTGCAATGAACATCTTTGCTCCAGGCTTGTCCTTCAGCATTGGATCAGCATCGACTTTGTCCCAGGCCTTTTGAATTATCTGAGCTTCGGTTGGCTCTTTCCTTCTTTCTTCCATAGTCGCTGGTTTATTCAAGAAGTCCGTAAGTTTATCAGTCTCATTTCTAGCGAAAGTATTCTCGTATTGCTTACCAAGTTTTGTACGAAGTCCTTCAGCAGCGTCCGGCTTAATCCAATTGTTATCTTGTGCCTTATTAAGTAATGCCAGCGCACGCTGCTGATCATCTTGACCTATTCCGCCGATACGGGCGGCCCAATACTTAGACAATCTTTGTTGCCTAGCCTCTTTAAGCTGGTCACCTTTAAGTCCCTCCAGCGGCGCTTCTCTTTCCTCCCATCTCTGCATCAAGTCCTTGAGTCTCGAATCAAACTCCTCATCGCTAACCCCTGTAGCATGATTGAAAAGATCGGTTACCTCCATGTCTGATCTAGCCTTCTCTGCCCCTAAGGCCGCAGCCTTACCTTGCTGTGCGGCATGCATTCCAGCACGCCACACGGCCCTACTCATAGTCTGTAGGGATTGATGATCATACATATGGCGAGCTTGATCATTCGGCAGCGTAGATCTAATCTGCTGCCTTAGATTATCTAGGCTTTTCATATGTGCGTCCAGGCCTTGAGAGGCGGCATTTCCAGTCTGAGATTGGAAAGCAGCTTCTTGTTGGACAGACATCATCAAATATTTAGTATCGGCCTCAGTAGCGGCTGTTTGATTCTCAACTCCCTTTATAGCAGCAGCACGACTGAAAATCTCATCGCCAGCCCTTTCGAAGCTCCCACCCAATTGAGCTAAAGCGCCACCCACCTGTTCAGTAGCACGACCGAGAACCTGACGACCAGCGCCTAGTTGGCCTAGGGCTTCGCCAATAGACTGGGCAAAATGAATACGGCCGAACTCAATGCCAACTCGAGGAGTCGGTCTATCCTCCGGCGCAACAGACGGAACTGGTTTATACGGAACCTCTGGCATTATTCCTCACCGAAAGTAGGAGCGCCAGCACCCAATGTACTTACTGGCGCTGCAACCGGGCCTGGGCTAGTTGGACCGCCACCACCACCACCGCCAAGCATTCCAGAGAAATTGCCCTGTAACCACTTACTAGATACACCACCAGCAGCACTAACCAGCGATGACATTACTCCAATATCTCCTGCTGTCTTAGCCAGACCCATAGCCTGCTGTTCTAATGGTAAGGCTTGCCGTGTAATTCCAGCAGCTGTCGTAGCATTAATCGCATTCATCTTATCTAGATCGGACATCATACTATGAACAGCAGCCTGCGCCTCGGCTTGACTAGCCTCGACTTCGTGACCATACGCTGTCTTAGCAGCGTCGGCTCGAATTAAGGCTTGGTTATAAGCACCTATTTCAATCATACTCTCACGAACATGAACGGAAGAGCCGGAGTTAATGTCTATGCCAGATGCCCCTTGCGAGGCTTTCGCCGCACCGAGTTCAAATCTAGCTTGCATTCCAGCTTCTTCGGCCTTGATGTCGCCGGTCCTAAGAGACCAGATAGCATTCTGTTTAGCTATGTCTCTATTCATTAGAGAGACAGCTTGCTGATATGCCTCAACACCCGACTTAAATGTCCATTCTTGAGCCGCAACATCAAATTGAAAGGCCTGTCCTATCGTATGGAGCATCTGGCCTTCAATATTCAGCTGCTCACCAGCAGCCTTCGTCGCTGCACCCTGAGCGCCGAATATGCCACCAAGCAGCGACGATCCAATCCCAATCATTCCAGCCGCATTAGCCATTTCGACTTATCCTAAATGGTAGACCCTTCCCTTGCGGTTCACCAAATCTTGCTCCTAGCCACTTCAACCATCGAATTGCCTTGTCGTTGCCAACTATGGCATGGCCACAGATTGATGGGTATCGCTTTAGCATCTCCTCCATGACTAACTGTGAGTGACGAACCAGAATGAATTGATGCTCTTCAATTACGTCCGTGGTATAGAGCCAGAGATAAGCCTGATTAGACATTAGTGTTGGAGGAATTAGACCCCAAATACAAGCCAACTTGCCATCGATTAATCCAATCCAGATGTACGTACTCATTAGCAAGCAATAATCCATGCCCCATTTTTCTTCTGTAGATAATACGAGAGTATTTATGTATCGCTTAGCCTCAGTAGAATCGACTTGCTTAATTTCTGTCATTTTGGCGTGTCTCCTATTACGACTTCAGGAATGACACCCAACACTGTAGCTGGTAACGGATCATCAACTTGTAAGCAAACTTGCCCTGGCACATCCCATAGTGGGTCCATGATTATTCGTTCGTCGGCAGTAACTAACATAACTGGCTGGTTAAGTTGCGTTACTTGATTAAGCTCCTTAATTGGAACTAAATGTTTAAACGTTCGCCCAGCTTTGATCCCTCGGCTATCTTTAACTCTTACTGTTAGCGCTCCAATCTTCTTGCGCTTGCCCTGAATTGTGTTGGTCTCTTGGCCTAGATCGAGCGGCATTGTTTGCAGCTGAGCCTGAAAGCCCAGTCCCACTGTAACTTTGCTAGCAGGAGATGGAAGAGTTATGCCAGCGTTAAAGACGGTTAGTCCATTAACAACACCACCATCAGCCAGAACAGATACCTTCTGCCCCTCCAGATGGCTAAGGCCATGTATTGTGGTGAATAGAGCATCTAAAGTCCAATTCCCATTAAGGACTATATTCGGACGATTTATAGGGTCGTCTGGTAACAGATTAGTAAACGGTGATAAGATCGTACCAGTAAATGTAAAGTTAGATGTGACGGCGGTAATTGTAACTCTTCCACCACCTGCTCTCAAGATAAAGCCTACCTGGTTACTAGCAACCACCGCAGCAGAAGTGGAGAACCCTACAGGCCCACCAACCACATTACCCTGCGCTCCGAGAACAATGGTTAGATCGGCATTGGGAAATTGATGGGCATTCTGTACAGCAGCATCAGAACTCCAGGCATCTTCGGCTCCAAATGGAAATGTTCGTTCATGTATCCTCTCTATCATCTTTATAAAGGTCCCGTTTGGTTTGGGCCTATCTACGACAACATAGGCGGCGTCTACTGCGCCTTCTGTGACAGTGCAGATTGACTTGAAATTGCCGAGAGTATCATGCCTAGCCCACCCGTACATCTCTTGTTCTCTGATTGCCGTCAATGATAGCAAGGCTCCATCATCTCTAACAACCCAAACAATCTTAAACGGTTCTTCTGCATAGGCCCATTCTACAACTTGATGGCCATAGAAGAGATGGCTAGACATAATAGAGATGTCATTGCCAGTATAGATGTTGGCATAGATGTTGTAAGTTAGGTCTCGAACAATTGAACCTTTCTGTTGAACATACAAAATGTCATAATTGATTAAGATTGGCGGAACATCGTTAGCACCGATATAGGCCTGAGCAGTTGCCGTCAGTGATGTTGGTGTGATCGGTCCGCCTTGCGTTGCAACGCCACCCGCACCACCTGAGACCTGCCATGCGCCCTTAGTGGTCAACATAACTAGGCCCGATGGCATGGGGATCATGCTCTTAATCTCGTTAACCTCCAAACTGACGAGCCTCGCATCGACAGAATCATCCGACTCGCTAGGATTGGAAATATCAAAGTTGTAATAGGCTCCAGGTTTACTCATTGTGAACCTATCAACGTCAGCCCCGCCGAAGTTAGCGTAAACCAGTCTTTGCTGAAAGTAAGCGCTAACCTGCGGAATTGGACCTATGCTTATAAGCGGATCGTTATGTATCGGTGGGGATGCGCTAAAGTCCGGCGTTATATTAGAGTTGACGAACTGTAGACCAGGAGCATTAACTGTGCCGACAAAGCCATGAATTACGCTAGTGCCGGGATCGCCTAGATACGATGGCGATGTACAATAGACATTATAACCTGTAGCTCCCCCCACCGTCGTCCAGAAAACCTCGATCGAACCAGCTGTATTTCGCAGATCGAGAACACCTACAATCGGGCCCGGATTAGATGGACCGGATTCTTGACCAGTTGGATCAATAGCCGTTACCAAGAAGTTGTACGAAGCTGGCCCTAGCGACGTGGCAGTCACGCTAGATATACCTGGGGCGGCTATTGTAGCTCCAAATACCGCTGGAACCAAGGTCCAGTTAGTAGCAGAGAATAGCGTCAGAATATAAGGCCCAATGACTGTCGAGGTTATATTCATAGTATTGGCTCTTTGGGAAAACTTCAACTTCGATAATGCTGTAGCTGGCCAAGGGGTATTTATAGTAAAGACCCTAGCCACGATGCCGCCACTGATTAGCGGGTCCCAAGTAGTCGAATCAACTTCAGCGCCAGTAAACGGGTCAACAGCTTTGAACTGATTACCTAAGGTAGACCCAACTAGGAAGTATCTGTCATTAGCCTGGCTCAACCCAAGATTACCGCTGACAAATACAAGATCGCCAATAGCAAAGTTATGGGGCGGAGAAGTGGTAAAGTCAGTGGCAGTCCCCAGAACAACAGCAGTAATGGTAAATGCTGTCTCTACAACAGAACCTCCATCAGCTATAAATCTGAGCTTACCGTCTTCAAACACCAGGACATAAGTGACATCAACTGATTGCTGAAATCTGACTAGTCTAACTTGGTTCATCCCGGTACAAGGCTGGATGAATTCTGTTCCCGGTCTTGTCGAGGCTCCAGATCGGTAATCGACAAAGAAGTTGCGCATTGTAGCTGCGCCGCTATGGTACTTGGAAATGTCAACCCTGGCGAATAGGCTCGGGGAGAGTTCACCACTAGCGAATGAGGCTTGAATAACATTTTCAGACATCACCGACCCAGCACTTTACCACTTATGCTCCTTATTCCACCGCTCCAACGCAGTCCACCACGAACGCTTGATCTTACGACGCCATGCTAAATTCCACACAGTTGACGGCGTGACCCCGTACCGTGGAGCAATCAAGCGAGCCGGAACACCAGCTCGGTAGAGTTTCTCAATCTCTCGTTTCTCATCTTCGCTGAGTACCCATGCACGTTGTTTCATCCTCAGTAGTACATAGTTAGCGCTGGACCCCAATCGAACATGATGTTCGGGCTGAACTCCCAAGCTTGATAGCTAATCCCACGGGTGCGTATCCAGTCGGGAGTTACATCGTTGATTGTTAGGCCTTCGTTGCCGTCAGTTTGTCGGGCTAGTGTTATGAACTGATTAGCCTCCTGAATCTTCATCTGCGCTAGTCCTTTGTCCCCGGTAAGCGCAATGGCAAGTCTTCCGCCTAGCGCAGCGACTAGAGCTTGCTGAAATTGATCGTCCCATACGTCAGGATTGATAACCCGCCGATTATAGCAGAGTATGGCTTGCTCTTGGTTGGTGAGGATGACCCTAGTGTCTGCCCCTCCATCTGCTGGCCTTCCATCTTGTCCAATCTGGTCAATTGCGACCTTGAACCGCACTGGAGGACCATTCCAAAATGCAGGAGCGCCTCCGGTGACAGCCGTCGTAATCGGCACCCCGCTAGCGAAGCCGGTAGAAAACTGAGGGACAATATATAGCGGCCTAAGGCAATCTGAAGGATAAGCATACTCAAAGCTCCAAGGTGGTGGAGGTATCCCTCGCTGCCATTGCGTTGTGCCAGGGGTTGGATTCTCTGGCGTTCCCGGCGCTGCACAGATTAGCGCAAGATTGACAAAGTTATGCGCACAATTCCATGGAGCCAAGCGCAGAACTTCATCTCGAAGAGGCTCCAACAAGAGCTTAACCTGAATACTCTCGTTGGAGCCCTCATCGAGCGATGCTATCTGCGACCTGGTCCCTATGGCAGAGAGCGCTCGATTCGCTATGTCTACTTCACTTGTCACTCATCTCTCCAAGTGATGGCTTTGACGGCCCACATTTGTGCACCTTGAGCTTCGGTGATGGCGATAGAGAACAACCGTGCTGCCTCGTCACTACCGTTGCCTTTGCGCCAATCATTACAGAAGTCGATGACCTCAGCGTAAAGCTTCTTAATGTGCTCCACGTCCTCGCTGCCACTTGGGTTAAAGGTTAAACCCACAGCTTTCTCGCCGAAAGTCATTTCTCTTTGTGGTGTGTCAGTCATCCTCGTTGACTCCCACTTCTATGTATAGTGTGACCACCGCCAGCACGGCCACCCTCGCCACGACTAGCTACTGGACACTGAGCCATTCCGTGATTGTCGCCATGAAGGCCAGGGGACTCAGGATCGTGGATATTAGTTGGGCCACGTGGGGGCTCATATTTCATCACATCCTTCGCTTGCATGACTCCACCAGACTTGGCAGGAGGGGCCTGAGGATGTGGGATGTCCCGCCCATATTCGCTGAGAATGTCTCGACCGCCTTTCATGCTGCTTTCTCCTCTTCTGCCTTCTGTAACTCCTCTAGCCTCTTTGCCTCGGCCTCAGCTTGCTCTGGATAGAGTTCTTCCCAAAGCTCTCTATCGATCGCAGCAAGTTGCATTGCCGCAGATTCCCTAATAGAAGGGAATACAGTTGCGTCTTTAAGGTCTGCTAGAATGCCAAGTAAGGCCTCGACCTTATCGACATCAAACTCTGGTACCTTTTCCTCTTCAACCATTTCCATCTCCTTCTTTGGTGGTTCACTTGTGCTTTCCTTGGGAGCCATGGGGGTGTATGGTCCTCCCGCCACCCGGCCCAAGAGCCGGTCGGTCCGTTCTTGTAGGGTTAAACCCTCGCTCTTCGACGACATCTTCATCCTTTCTCCAGGGCCTACTCAGCCCTAGATTAGAAACGTCTTCTATGTCCACTTTCCGGGAGATCGGTTCCACTTTCCAACTTTCTCTCCCGCTCTTGTCTGCTCGACCTTGCTTCATCTCTCATCTCCCTTCTACGAAATCGACCACCTTGACTATTCTCAATGTCAAGTTGATCTAATAGAACCTTCTGCGATCTTGCCATCTCGCCTTTAGTCCATTCTGGTGGCTGCATACCGATCTGCTCATAGAAGAATCGAATGTAGATCATGTTATGCAGATGCCACGCCAGTAACAGAATCTTAGGCGGAATTAGATCCGAGACCGGATTTGGGTCATCAGGATCGACGCTATACAGCGACTCTAAGTCAAGTGGATTGAAGGGTAGGTTAGCCATTCTTTTCGCCCTTCTTCTTTCTAAGAATTCCAGTCCTCTTATCTGCTGCGTGGAACTCTTTTCCTACGGACGGCGGTATGCCGATGTTGCCCTTGCCCTTAGCAGCGAGCATCATCGCTATTGCTTGCTTTCGAGTTTCCGATGGCATCTCTGCCTCCTATATAAGCCATACGCCTGCGGCTGCGGCATCGGTTGACATCCAGTAAGTAAAGGGACCTGGCTGAGATGGATTCATGGGCTGTATGTTAAGCGATGCGCCAGCTGGCAGTACGTTTATGCTATCAGCAGCGTTTGGAGTTACGGTCAAGGCATGGGTTCGTGTTGAAATCCAAAAACCGAATCCGTTCCATAAGGTATTGGCCCTTGGGAGGGTAATAGTTAGTGTAGTGTCGCAGGAGAATCTAGTCATGTGATGGGATGGCAGTATGGTAAAACTGCCAGAAACATGAACTATTGGAGAATTAGCATCCATCAAACCAGCACCAGATACACCAAGCTGTAGGCCTAAGTTTGGAGTTCCGACTCCCATTGCTGCTCTAGCATTGGCAAGGGTCGAAGCTGTAACAACTGGAACCATAACGCTAGAAACAACAACATTGCCAATAACTCCAGGGGTGGCTATAGGATTGCCAGCAGAGTCAAATGCCATAAACAGCGTGGCCCTGGCCGCTGCGGCTGGCAACGGCGTTGGCTGTGGATCGGTTGCCGGGACTACAATTGCTCTGTTCTCTAACTCATTTAATTGCTGACAGAGCATGGTAACATAGTCGAGAGCAGATTCAATAGCAATTTGATATAGAATAGCCTGATTAGCTAATGAGGTTCCTTGAATCAACGGTAGGGTTCGAAGAATAGTCACAGAGGACCCCACCGGTAGCGGCGTGCCAAGGAGTGTAACTTGGCCCCCAATGCCGGTTGGGTTCGGCGCTATCGGTGGGTTGAGAACGATGGTATATTGATTAGCAGGAAGAATTGTTATGACGCCAGTGTTACTTACAGTTATGACCTGAATGTCAGTTGCGGCCACACCAGGGAATGGAAAGGTAAAGTTTGTGGTTGCGCCATCGCCAGCGTAAGTGATTTTGTTAGTGGTTGTTGAGACTGTCATTTTACCATCTCGACGAATACATCAAATTCTGAAGGGCATTTCCAGCTTGACCTGTAGCATTAGTGGTCCCATTATCAGTCCATTCCAGCATTTGAACGAAATGGAAACCAACTAACGATGCGTAGGAACGCCTGCCATTTAGTGTAGTTTGAATAACACCTGCATTGGAATACCCTAGAGCCTTACTATCGAATACGGTACTTGCTCCACCAGATGCTGTGTTATAATCAAGTGCGAATCCATTAAACACAGAGTTACCAGCGGCACCCGCTGTCGCCGTGCTCATGAAGGACATATCAATGCTGTCCTCAGCTACTCCAATCACGAAGTTTATTCGATTGGATGCCGAGCCATTCATAAATCTAGTACCAGCCCCACTAGTAAACGTCCAGCTTCCAGTGGCATCACTGGCCCATGTTGTTAACTGAACACGATTGTACATATTCCAGAGATAGACTGTACCTGGACCAAGCGAACCAGTATTAGTTATATTGAGGCCGACCGACGTTGTGCCAGCAGCGCTTGAATAGAATGTACCGAGATAAGTCGCTTGATTAGCCGATACAGGGCCATAGTTGTTAGCGCCATTGTAGCAAAAGCTAATAGCATTGGTGTTAGTAATGTATGGCCTAAGACGACTAATTGCAGAGTAACCAGTACCACGCCCTTGGTTAGTGCCGGACGTGTCGCTAGCCCAGCCCCCACCAGCATTATTGGTAGCAATACAAAGTTTATTGCCCCCGGTATTCACCCACCAAACATCAAATACTCCACCAGCATTAATCACACCAGTACCAGAAGCAGCCATCGTAACGGAAACCGCACAGCCCGGAACCGTATCTAATACATCAGTTGTGCCGTTAAAATACGGCACCTGATTGCCCATATAGCATAAGTAATAGATCGTGTTATTAGTATTGCTGCCAGTCATCACTGGTTGGCCATTCACCAATGACAACCGACCCTGCGGCGCAACTATAGTAGCTGCGCCGCCACCACCAGGGGGAGCGGCCCAAGTACCGTCAGCACGCAAGAAATTGACCGTGCCACCGCCGCTAAATGGGGCTAGGCCTTTAAGTGTAGATGTGAATACATTAAGGTCAGCTGTAACCTGTGTTGGCGTCTTCTCGCCAACAACGCCAGCGTTATCATAGACATAGTTGCCAGATGTGCCGCCAGTAATAGCTGTAGTGCCAACTGCAATAGGCCCTGCTGGCGGTGCCGACCAAGCCCCATCCGCCCTCAGGAAATTAGCTGTACCACCACCGCTGCCTGGAACTTGTCCTTGAACAGCGGAACCAAACAATGTGCCTGTGACCTGGATGTTAGAGCCGCTTGGCGAGACTGAGATACCAGAACCGGCAGTAATAGCAAGGGCCCCAGTTAGTCCATTTAATGACGAAACACCAGTAAATGTTGGAGCAGCCCACGTTCCGTCTGCTCGCAGGAAGTTTGTTGCGCCTCCAAGACTTGCCGGAACTATGCCAGGGACAGTAGACGTGAACTGTACACCCGAGATAGCAACTGTATTGGAGCCTGGATTAGTGACTAATACACCAGAATTGGTAGCATTGCTGATAGTTATTGCAGGGCCGGTATAGGCATTGATAGTGGTTATACCAGTTGCTCCGGTCGGCGCTGCCCACGTGCCATCGGCTCTTAGGAAGTTAACTGTACCGCCACCACTAGCTGTGACACAGCCACTTATCACTGATGTAAATGCATTGCATAGAGTCGTCAATTGTGTTGCGGTTAGGGCTACTGGTGTGGTAGAGCCAGCCGTAACGCTGCCCAATACTGTGTTCTGCGGTATGCCTGCGAGAGCTAGATTGCCCGCTGTCACAGTGAAGCTAGAGCTAAGGTTGATACCAGCAACAACTGCGCCTGTGGTTGGGCTAGCCGTTATTGGCGCTGTACCTGTAACAGATGCTACTGCGCCGCCACCGCCACCAGCAACACAAGCTGGAGCTGCACCAACACCGCCGGGCCAGCCTATGGTCAATCCAGTAGCACATGGGCCTACGGCAAGCCAACCAACAGTACCAGGGCCACCACTATAAGGAACAGCAAACTGTGTAATATCCTGCGCCGACACAGACGAGGATAGCAACGACAGCGCAAATGCAACAAGCCTTTTCATCCTGACCACCATCCATCAAGCTCGTTGAACGGATATAACCTAACTAGCTGTCGGTTCTGCACTATAGTCATTGTGGCTAAGGTCTTGTCTATCTTCTGTGTGCCGAATGGTACTATTTGGATTGGGAAGGCAGCGGCGTTACCCAAATCTTTGATCCAGATGGCTCGTTCAAATCCTGTGGCTGGCTGGTATGCATACTCGTTAACCCACAGCCTAACATCCGGGAGATTAATAGTAACAGCACCAGCCACATTAACAAAGATAACACTGTCGCCAGGAGCCACGGTATACGTTCCGGCCGTGGTAATAAATCTCGTCGGTTTGACCTGTACATCGAGCCACCCCAATGTTGGGCCTAGATAGGTTCTAGCCCGTTGCCAAGCATTACCAGATTGGTCTAGGTCCATCAGAACCGCCTTGCAAATCCTTTAGACTTCCCCTGCTCAATGATCTGATTCTGTAGTGAAGCATTCTGCTCCATCAGCTGCTTAACGGTGCTTTGCAGATCATCGAACTGCTTCTTAGTAACACTACCAGCGGAGACATTGGGCACCTGAGCTACTCGGACGTTATCCTTGACGGCTTGAACGATTTGTAGTTCGAGGCTACTGAGGACCGATTGAGAGTACGACATATTCAGCGAGTCGATTGGATGTATCCAGACCCCACGGCTAATAAAGTCTTCCGTTATAGCATGAGCTTCATCGTCCAGAGGTTCCATGTCTGGAGTAGGATTGCCAATGAAGACATGGTCATGCGGATGAGCAGGGTCGAACTTATTGCTGACCACAATCATCTCATTGACCTTGTCATTCCAATCGGCGTTGTCCTTCGGATCGAGGTACAGTGGGACAGCTAGAACCATTCTGCGCTGACGACCGGTATCTCGATCAGTTTCCTTATATTCCCATTCAGTTCCAGGGACGTTAAGGTAGTGCTTGTCCTTGAGAGCCCATCTGGCCATATGTCACCCATCTATGCTATTGACACCAGTTATGGTGCAAGGGATCGGAGTAGATGCGAATCGGCTGGCGTTGCGCAGAGTTGTGGCTGCGCCGTCTAACGGATTCAGCAACGGCGATATTCCGGCTGATGTACCGAACGGAGCATATACCACATCTCCAGCTACCGCATTGCCGACAGTATCGGCGTACTTCGTACCTGCTTTGTAGCTCTTGTGGCCTATCACAAAAGCTGCTAGACCTTGCCATCTTGCCATTTTAACCTCCATAGAGATGGTAGTACACATTAGCGTTTATTGGACCTGTGCCAGTGATTGTGTAACAGAGTTGCCAGCCTGTTATTGGTGAGACAGGAGTAGGAGTCGTGTAGAAGGCCACCGGTGATCGGCTTACCAACACCCCATTGATGCCAAGGGAAAACGTCGGTGTTATTGCAAGCGTATTAGCATTGCAATTAGTGCCCGTGCCTACCGTCAGCTGAAACGTACCGGCTGCGGCACCCGCATTGATGTCGTAGCCGCAAACAGCTATGATCTGACCCGTCGTGCCAGTAACTGCTGCTGTGATTGATGTGGCACCAGCACTAACAGTAAGGACTCGCCCACAGTAGACTTGCTGCGCTCCGGCTTGCTGCGCAGAAGATGGCTGGCACCCCGCCAGAAGCAGAATGCCAACCAGTGCCGGGAGGAACAGGCGTTTCATGTTATTGTATCCTATACCAAGTCGTGGTCGAGGCTACGTATAGCCATGCACACGTTGCACCAACGGCTTCCGTAGCGCAGGCTCCGTTGACCACGGTTTGACCAGCAGCCGCAGTCAGCGTGATTGTCTGGGTAAAGGCTGCACCGGTTCCGTTGGTCACCGCTATCTTCTGGCCATCTAACGGCGATGCTGGAGCATTAAAGGTTATAGCACCGGTTAGCGCAGCTGTGAAGATAGTAGCAACGGTATTAGCGCCAGGGGTGACTGCCCCAGTTGTGACACTCGATAAGGCATAGCTCGAGGTATTCCGCATGTGATTGGTGGTGACAAAGATACTTGGACCACCAGGACCACCTGTGGCTACGCTCCAGGTTTCATTGCCGCTAAGGCCAGATGGGGTTAGCTGCTGCCCTATCACTAGGGTGGCCCCGAGGACTGCAATCGCAATCCCCAGGAGCCATGCAGACCGTCGAGTCATCAGTTCGTTACCACTACCCCAGGCGGGTAGCCGCCAAGGACGTTATTGGCAAGTGCGTTGTAGAACTGGTCATGCCGATCGAGCACGATCCAGGCTTTGATCGTGCCGCCTGTGCCCGTACCAGCGATGGTATAGGCAAGCTGGAGGAACCTTGGCTCAACAACGCCAGCCGGAGGCCGAGGCATGTCCATATCGTACAACCGTGCACCAACTACCAGAGTAGCTAGTGCATAGGCCGGGCTTAACCACCAAGTCACGAACGTGCCTGGAGCACCAGAACCGTTATCAGGAGCACCCTGCAAGGCAACTTGAAGTGACGTTAAGCCAGTAAAAGCTGCGGTAACGAGGACCAACAGCTTCATGGCCGGGTCATCGCCGATGCCAATATCCCTGGCTCCCTGGCCTGCTGCGAGGACAGGAATGCCAGCCATATGGAGGTCGATGATGTTGGTAGAGGTTGCGCTGGCTGTTGGGCTATCGCCAACGCCGGTTCCGCCGCCAACTGAGCTTGTGAATTGTAGAAAGCCGTCAAGGATCATGGCTGTCTCCTACGTGACTTGAGCTTCGTTGTTCAGGATCGCATCACAGGTTCTGACTGGAATGCTCCTGAACGTGGTGACTGGCTTGCCTTCGAACTCCTCGATCCTGAGCAAGACGTTGGTCTTGTTCATGGCCTGGAGGTCGAGGTATGTTCGAATGACACGGTTAGCGTATATAACCGTTCGTCCCATGTTAGCCCGTACCTCCGGAGTGTCAGACGTTTGGATCGTAGTTGCACCAGCAGGTGCTGTAGGAAGTCGATACAATCCTCTGACGAGGAGATTGATAAGGTTCGCTGCGTTGACACCGGAGAGCTGGGTGATGTCGATGTTGCAGATTCTGACGGCATAGCGCCAATCCCTGGCTACCAACCCGATTTCCCACTTGAAGTGGTCTCGGTAGGCTTGGAAGGTGTTGCCACTGGTGTCTTGGACCGGCCATTCACCCATGTCACGATGTTGAAGTCCAGTGACTTTCCCTTTAGGGAACGTAGCATGCCAGGTGTCTGGTCCCCATACGACGATCCATAGAGAAGTGTTAGTACTCGCAGTGCCTCCCCCGTCGAGAACATTAGCTGCCGTTTGGGAGTTGGCGGGGTTTTTGGTGCTGTATCTTGGGGCAAGGCCTGTGAATCTCTCTGGGTTGATGAACTGGTTCCCATAGATCAGCGTGGCGGCCACCTGTTGAGACATGCCTTCCAGAAACGCCTTGACCTCCGAGAGCCGGAAATCTGCGGTGTTTCCGTTAAGATCAGCCACGTCCTTATCGATAACCGCATACGTCTCCAGATTGCCGCAGGTGTCCACAATCTGAGCCGTCGTAGACTTAGCATTGGGAACGCCTGTGTTGAGCAATCGCCAGGTTGCTTGGGGTAGACCTGTACGTACAGTGGTCTTGTGACCAGTTGGTAGGTTACCTTCAACAACGAGCATGTCATCGAGGATCTCATTCGTTTGACTGAGCAATTCGATGATAACAGCTACATGATAGCCGTCATCCATTCGCTTGGCCCAATCGGCATAGGTTAGCGCAGTTGCGCCAATCGTAGCCATGATCGACTCCTATTCCTAGATTTCTCCTCTTGGTTTGCGTTGGCCCATCTCCATTCATCCACATCTGTGGCAGGGCAACTGATCTAATGAACTCATGATGTTAGCGCCTTAGCTCGTTTGGGTTTAACAAATAAGTGACCTTTCATGTCTGGATTCCGAAATATGTCAACTTCATTAGTGTCTAAATCCTTAATCCCAGGATGATTATCGGGAACACTAAATCCCTCAGGGGCTTGTTCTAGGAATTTATTCAGATCCCTTGTAGCCTCTCCAGCGTAGAAAGAGCTACCAGATGGCAGTCCATGGAACCATCTATTCCACTCGCCTTGTGGCAATGTTGGATAATCCTGCGCACGCCGGTTCATCTGCTGCGACCAGCCAGGGTCGGGATATGTGAATTGTTCTGGCATCACGGTAGATTCGGGTACATGGCCTTAGCGGCTGTAGGCATCGTGCCTGGCTGCGTCTGGCCTGCTGGCGATGGCCCCTTACCAGCGACATAACCGCCCTCGGTTAGCCGTGAGGCCATCTCATAGAACATTCGGATAAAGTCCGGATGGTTACCAGCACCAGTAAAGTCCATAACCGAACGGAAGCCTTCAGCAAGCCTAGGATTATCTTTAGCTACTATGTCGATAGCTTTCGATATGGTCGAGGTCACTTGAGTTAGCCTAGGTCCGAGGAACGGATCAGTCTTAACCTGCTTCACCCATTCCTGCTGTGTATTGCGCCAAACCTCGTAAGGCTGATTAACCGCTTCATTCGTCTTGGCGACGTAGAAATCAACAAGCTTTTGACCCTGCTCTTGGGAGAGATTCATTCCCTTGAACATAGTGCCCGCTTCCTTGGCTACTTCTTCATCAAGGACATAGCCTTCTGGCACGTTGAATGGAATATAGGCTTCAGGCGCACCCTCACCAGCTGGTGGGGTCTGATTAGCAATCGATTTCTCCTCGGTCTGATTAACTAACGACTTCGGCTCATCGGTCGGTGTAGAGGTCTCTGGCTGCGTCGAAGTCTGCGGAGTCGTCGCCGCCGGAGTCGTCGTCTGACCCCGATCCGCTATCGCTCCCGTCGCCGTCCGTTCGACTGAGTCGGGCGTCTGTGGCTGACTGTCTGGCATTTCGCTCTCCCATCATTAGAACATAGTTATCAGGACACGATGCCATGATGTCGGTAAGTAAGAGAATGCCAACCTCACGCTGTCCTTCCATGAAAGCCATTCTGTGGGCGACATCGGAGTAGCTCGTGGAGAATATGTGGCAATGTTCGAGTAGGTCACACATCCATCTTCGACCTGGCGCAACAGACATGATGCCTGATATAATCTCACGGCGCTGCGTCTCCTCTAGTTTCGCTTGCTTCTCCAGTGTCCTCACATCCTTCCGATTGCCTGCATCGTAGGGCATCGAATCCATCCTCCACTAGCGCATCGATTACAATGGCGTGAAGAAGCTGTTGTGCGGTGACATTGTGACGATCACGCAGTTGTACGAATGCGTTAAATTCGCCATCGCTTAGTCTGACTGCGATTACATGACTCATGCCGCAGCCGGGCCTCCAACACCCATCATAGCTTGTAGAGCGTTCTGACCACCGCCCACATCAGTCTCGCTTAACGTCTTAGCCCCAGTAGCAAGCTTGGAGGCCCGTTCAGCCATCGCTTCTTGCTGCTGCATCGCCTGTTGCTGTTGTCTCTGCTTTCTAAGCGCCATCAGAGCTTCTGGTGAACGAATCATTCTAGGGTTGTTGTTCATCAGATTGGAGTAGATTTGGAGGGTAGTATCGAGATCAATGTTGTCCATCACAGAGGGATCGACTCCAACAAGCCCTCCTGCCAGTTGGAGAGTTCTCTCAATTCCACTAGAGGCTGCGGCTTGTTGAGCTTGGCTAAGCATTGAGACGTACTCAATGTCAATGTTAGCTCCTTGAATTTCAGCTGGGGGTGGCGGCAGAATTCCGGCCCTAGACATAATTGCGAAGGTTCGTTCGATTGCAGGAGACAGCAGCTCATATTCGATCCTTTCCAGTACGGGGCCCAACATAACCAACGCTTCACTACGCCTAGCATCGATTTCTGTCGCCGATACATTGGATCGGGTCTGGAATTGTGAAATAACTTGGAAAAGATCGTTATAGAATATCCTTCTGATCCGTTCACGAACCTCATTCAAATCTTCAGAGATTTCAGCAATTCCCGGCTTCCAGTTCCCATACGCTGGTGCAAATCCTGCATTGTTAGCTTGCATCATTCCTGCAACATAGGTGGTGCCGCCTGGGAGTAGCGATGCCGGTTGATTCTTCAATTGGATGTCAGCTATCATTGGCGGGTTAACGGTTTTGTCGATTGCCTGGGCTTTGCGCCGAACCTGCTGTTGAAGTTGCTTCACATCCGGCAGCGCATCCATGCCTGGACTCCTGCCGTAAGCATCATTACTCACGAGGTCCCATCTAACGCAAACGTGGGGAGCCTCGTTGAACCCTTTCTTTCTAAGGAACCCCGGCGCATACGAAATACCTCCTTGCGGACTAGCCGAACCACCCCATTCCCAATAGACTTCTCGATACTTGAAATGACTGGGTATACCGAACTTGTCCGGCTTGTCATTCGGCTCGATCGCATGCGCAACGATGATTTCCCTCGTGAGGCCCGCTTTGCCTTGGTCGTAGAGCATTTGGACTTGCTTCGACGTATTTTCATAGCCGAATTCATCTACGGTTTGGGCTGAAGTGAAAGTGAACTCCCGGAAGAAGATCAAGGGGCGATATTTGCCATCGTTATCAACATAGTATTCGCCAAAGCATGGATTAACGCAATTGATGACATTATCAAAGTCCTCATAGATCAACATAACTGCTGTGCCGAATATAACAAGATCGAAGTACACAATCGCAATTGAATTGTAGAAATTCGATTCTTGAAACACGAGCATCATCAAACGCTCGCACTCGGCCAACCATAAAGAGACAGGGGAGGTCTGCGTCGAATCGATACGGCCAATCTTTAACCTGAACCAGGGCCGGGTTGGCGAGGAGATACCAGACATCATCCCACTCGCTAAATTGCGTGCAGCCAGAGTACCAGTCGAGTCCAAGATGTGTTGATTGATTGGCGAGCCACGAGTCATCTGATTTGGAGTGATAAGCCATTTATACCTACGTGGTAGGAGGAAATCAGCTAACTCACGAGCATGGACCCACCATGAATAGCGATTAACACGCAAACCGAGCAATCGCTCATTGACATGGCGATGTAGCTCCAGGTCTTCGTTACTGACGTACTTATCGCCTATTCGCTGGTCGGCCATTACCTACGTCTACCTTGGCCTCGTTGTGAGAAGCCCTTCATTCGCTTAGGCATCCTAAAACCTACGGTATCACTGTGCGCACCCTTACCAGAATCCAGCAAGCGACCCATTCCATGCATAATGGCAGCCGATTGAAGAATCTGAGATGCGCCCGGAGTTGAATCGCCAAGCGTATTCATTGGCTTATCTTCCATTAGTTGACCTACGTCGAATGGGACTTGTGGCATCATTCCTCTCCACCGAATGTATGGACGTTCCCATCAGGATCAGTAGCTTGTAACTGGCCATTCTTCTTTTTCTTGGCCGGCTTCCATCCGAGCCTTTCAACAAGATCGTTGAAGTCGGTCAACGACGCCTTACCCCGAGCATACTGATCAGCCGCATCCTGAAGTTGGTCCCGATGCTGAGTAATCTGATCCATTGGGGTCACGGCTTGTTCTACTCTCATTCCAGGTGTCACGCCGCCCCTAGCAGCTAATCCAGCAGATGCCCCAGCCAACTTTTCAGCCTCAGCTATTCCTGGTTCCTCGAGTTCCGGTCGGCCACGGCGGACATCGGCGACTCTGCGCATCCTACCCATGGACCAACCAGTTGTTGGATATGGAAATTGTATTGGCATTAGCCTAACGTTGCCTTCGGTTTAGCTGTTTGACCTGCTGCTGCGGCAGCACCAAGGAAGGTTGCTGTTCTAGTAGTCAGGGCTCTCTGTGCGGTTGCCTGTGTCGGGGTTGGAGCAATACTAGGCGCTTGTACAGGAGTTGGCGGTGGTGCGGGTGGTGGAGGAATGGCTGGAACTGGGGCTGCTTGCGGGGCAACGATCGGATTGGCTGGCGACCCCAGTGGAGGCGGACCACCCCCACCGAATAGCTTGCCAACGGCTTGTGTAATGAAACTCATGCCACCCTCCGATCTTCTTGATCCGGATCGACCATATCGCCATAAATGTTCTTTGTGTCGAATGGATTGTATTCAGATTGAACAAGTGGCTTCCCCGGACCTATGCCTCCGGCTCCCTGGTGTGCGGCAACGGGTAGAGCGAAGGTTAGTGCAAGAGCGTCAGCAAGGTCCGGGGAATCGAGTCCACGGCGCATCATTTCTTCTTTCTTTTCAAGCTGGATTTCATTTTTGATTGTATACGTATAAGTCGGTCCAACAAGCTGGGCTTTAAGATCAGCATCCGCAGGAATAGCTCCAGATCGTAACCACTGTCGCATGGCTCCCCACATTTCGGCTCGTTTGTTTGCATAACGCTCTCCTTCATTGCCCCAGGCCCAACCTATTGCCTCTGCTTTTGATCCGAAATTAACATCGAACACATGAATATGGAGCGCCCGCAATTGATCGACAACGCCTCCGCCAACTCCCCCGCCGTCAACAAATATCCCATCAACTCTATATCGGTGGAAGCACTCCGACACTTTACCAGCAAGTTCGACAGTGCTTGAGCCTCTAAGGCGTATCGGTGGAATTGACTTCGCATCACGACCCTTACGGAACCAAATAACGGATTCGTTTGCTCCATATCGGGCAACGTCAACTCCTATAACTAGGGCATCACTAGGCATCGAGGTTGCTTCAGCCTGTGTCGCTGCTTCAACGGTTTCTGCCGAAATGAACTCCATCTCGCCAGTCCTTGGGAATACCCCCTTGACACGAATGCGTACGAAGT
>Ga0126370_10000110_pt1 | contig 26718 bp, 27 predicted proteins | sample PanSoiMetaPlot_3_FD_92586 | JGI IMG/M metagenome (GOLD analysis project Ga0126370, IMG submission 92586) | Tropical forest soil microbial communities from Panama - MetaG Plot_3 | ecosystem: Environmental > Terrestrial > Soil > Tropical forest > Bulk soil | place: Panama | collected 2016-02-17 | reverse complement strand
GACAATCAAATGGTCGTCGGAGCAGGAGGGATTTTCGTTCGAGTCGGAACCGCCCAACCCGGCGCGAAATCTGCTTTCTGTTCCTGGACGCGAACAAAATGGAGTGTTTTTCACGTAATTCAATCGTCCCGACGCAGCCGCAGGACACGATGCGGCTGTGTCGGGGTCGGGTGACCGGGACGAGGTACTCGCTCCGGCATCACCGCCAGTCGTCGCCTCACCGCCGCACTCCTTCACGACCTCACTAATAGAGCCTTATACCGTCCGCTGTCTGCGAGGGAATTGACGGTTGCGTAGCATCACGATTACCGGCAAAATCCGGCGCTTTGGGTATTGTCAGTGCCAATCGATAGCTTTATGTCGTGAGTTCCATGCGTAATCACAGGAGTGAGGGAGAGAAGTTTCGGCCTATACACAACGGCAACAGGAACGAAACACAACTCCGTTTCAGTTCGCGCAGATCGGCAAGTGAAAGGGTGGGGCCAATCCACAGCTCTGGCCTAAGTTTTAACCTTGGAGAATCCAGAAAGGTTTGCCAAGAGCCGAGATGGGGGGCCCTATGTCTGATTAGTACCGCAGCAGGGAGACTCTGGGACTGCCAGCTGCAACTGGACATCAGCAAGGCAGGGGACACAATGCTGCTGATGGGAAGAATAGTAGACACTTCTGGACGTCTACAGACGAGCGGTAGGAAGATATAGTTCAAACGTGGAGCCTCGCTTTGGTGTGCTTCGGACTGTGATGGTTCCACCGCTCTGCCGAATAAAGCCATATGCGCTCGCCAAGCCGAGACCCTCCACGTTGGCCCTCGCCTTGGTAGTGAAGAACGGCTCGAAAACGTGACGCAGAGTCTCGGCATCCATTCCTGATCCCGTGTCGGCAACCGACAGCAAAACGAATGTTGATGGCGGAATGCCAAGTTGTTTGGCGCGAACCGGGTCAAGTTCCTCTTCACGCAGCGATATTGACAGCTTGCCTCCCACAGGCATCGCTTCTCGAGCATTCCGCGCAAGAGCGACGATTGCTTCCTTCAACACGTCGGCGTCTAGTTCCACCGCGGGAACCTTCGCCGTGGCAGACGTGGTGACTTCGATTTTTTCGCCTGCGGCCATGCGCAATTCAGGAATGATCCGGTCTAGCATTGGTGTTGGGTCGAACTTCGACGTTTGCAGTATCTTAGACTGCGCGAATTGGAGCATCCGTCCCGCAATTTCCGAGCTACGCCTACTGGCATTCTCAATCTGCGCAATATAATCGGAGTTGATAATGTACTTGAAGGCGGGAGAACCTGTCGCCCTCAGGAAATCTCGCAGTAACCAACAGCTGAGTTGGATTACGTGCGCATCGTTATTGAAGAAGTGTGCGATTCCTCCCGCCAGCCTACCCACCGCTGCTAACCGCTCCGACTGGGCTAATTGCTGCTCTGCGCGGGCTCTCTCTTGACTTTCCGACACGAATTGCTCATGCCTGGCCTTCAACTCCGCCACCAACCTTTCATGAGTCAGAGCAATTAACCCAAAGGCACAGGCGAGGATGAGGAAAAACAGCAGCAAGAAGAAGATGGTATTAGCAGGGTTTCTAGCGAAATATGGTGAATCACTACCACGTGAGAGTACAACAGATATTACCCGAAAGGATGCCGCCACACAGAACAATAGGAAGACCGTTGCGGTGAAATGGTGGCCGAATTTGGATTCCCGGGGTGTAGTTCTCAGCAAAGCTAGAGCGGCATCCAGGGAGATAGGGATTAACAACAACGAGGTGGATACAATGCGTAGATGAATGGGCTCGGTCAAGAACAGATATGTTTGAAGGATCATCGCTAGCAGAACATAGATATAGGGCCAGCGCCCCCGTCGTGGCCTTCCGCAGAAGAGTCGGATTCCGCTGTCAATAAGACCGAAAGTGCTCAGAGCAGTGACCTGGATAATCCAAAGCGCATCCGGGACATACCCTCTCAGGCCACCGATCAATATTGCCGCGCCCAGGGCTTGCAATCCAACAGCTACCCTGACAAAACCACGATATGGCTTCCCGGTCTGCAAGGCAAAGAGCATTAGCAGCGCACCAGCAACGCTCCCTGAAGCAACGAATAGGGTTCGGTATTCGAGGAGTTCCGACATGCAGATCTCCTCAGGTGAGGCTTCCTTGATGCGATGGCAGAAACTTCAGCAGAGGTTGTTCGGACCGCTATTGGCAAAGCGTCCTTACCGCAAAATCCGAGTTAGACAGCTTCCGGCAGCTCCGGCGCTCTTCGGCGTTGGCAACTCTGGTGTCAATATGTTCGCGCCACTGGGAATGTTGCCAGTGGTAATGAGCGGAGGCAAGTGCTAGGCACTACTTGTGCCAGAATCAAGTTCAGCGTGGCATGGTTTATACGTCGCAACGATTGCGGTTGGCACCCTGCTAATGTCTGCTGGGCGACTCCGTAACTCACAGACACGAGTTGTCGATCTGCTCCCAAAGTAAGATCAGAATTGATGAGCTAAATGGGAATGAAGATTACGTGGCGTAGGTAAAGGGAAACCGACTTCGCAGGCGTATAAGTCATCTGAGTGAGGCCCTCCCCCTGACTTGCTCGAAGCAGATCCGGGCCGAAGGCTGCCTGTTATTAGTCAATGAAATCCTTATCTTGATGACCAAAAGGGAATTGGGAACGTGTCTTTCGTCGTATTTTCATGGTGGCTGGTTCGGCGTTGAACAAGAGGGAAGAGCGATGTGGCTATGAGGCGGGACTTGAGAACAGTGCTGGACACTATACAGATTTAGCAGGTGCTATTGGTGGCCTCATACTCCTTCCTATCGGTTATGGCCGTCATGTGCTATGCCCGCCAGATCGAGTGCGATAGATTCCCGAAAAACCGCCATATCCCTATTGAGCCGCCCGCACGCACCTCACGCCGGCACCGCTGCGCAGCAAAAGGTCCGCGTTAAGTTTTGCCATCTATAGTGTCCGTCCGCGGGCGCCATTTCGCACATAGACGCGCATTGATACCTACGCTCCCGCGTTAAGGCAATGCTAATAGCATCGCGATGCGATGTACCGATGTGCTCTAGGTTTTACGTTTGCTTTTTCGGCCGCCCACGGAAGCGTGACGTATTCAACTGTTGCCTTCGTTTACCCTTGATTAGGGAGCAACGCGCTTGACTCTGCAGCTCTTGACGGAAGAGGACGATCCCATCAATCCCGGTAAGCCCTGAAACCAAAAAAGGTCCACTCAGTATCCCAATCTTGAGTAAAACGAGCAAGATCAGTACCTGATTCCCACGGTGACCACCAACAAACGCGTGTTTACATTCTTGGTTGGGGCGTAGTGGTAACGCGGTTCGATGTACACGCGGTAGCTGGGATCGGCAATCTTCACGGTGAAGCCGACGCCGATATTTCCACCGAACACGCTTGAACCGTAACCTCCGACGGTCTGGTTGGCGGCCACGGTCCCCGAAACGCACGTGAATCCCCAGAACAACCAGGCCGGCGTGCAAGCGATGCCAGTCCCCGACGTGACCGGGCTGGTGAAACCCAGCGTACGGTAGTACCACCCTCCTCCGCCGATGAAGTAGACGCCGAGTAGCCCGCCCTGCCATTGGAATCGGTAATTTGCGGTTAGAGTGTACAAGTTGCTGTGCCCAGTGATGCTGTTATCGCTCAAGGCTACCCGAATCGGCTGAAGCGCTCCGCCGGACGGATAAAGAGCGCTCCACATGAATTCACCAATGACGGAGTGATTTGCGGAGAAGTTATAGCCGGCGCCTCCAGTGAAGCCCCAACTGGTATTCACAAACTTTGCAGTCGAGCCCAGAGGACGGGTCACGACTACGCCCACATTAGAGTTTATTTTATCGGAGTCATCCTGAGCGCGAAGAGTGCTACACACGAGTAATGTCAGGCTCAGTCCGACAAGAACTCTGTTTGCACCCCTCATTAATCTCCCACTCGCTTGGCCTCGCAAACTCGCCATTTTGCCGGCACGGATTCGTCGCGGGTTGAATGACCTCGTCAAAATGGTCGACCAGCAACGTGATCCTTTCAGTGACCCGGCTCTATGAGTGGGATCTGCGAGGCCAATTGCAGGTCAATCATCAATTGCGTTCGGCGATCCAGTTGTAGGTACAGACCGACCTTTTTTGCAGGGAGCACGTTCTGGAATTCTGGCAAGTATTTTTTCCGAAGTGACACGGTGTCCTCATCAGCACGCAGCCATTGCTCAATCCAAGTATTCACCTGCGCGTCCGTCATCTGATTCGTGCTTTGGAGATAATCCTGGATAAGTTTGTACTTCAGGTCGTTGATTTTGATCAGGTCTGCGGTGTACCGGTCATAAACAGGCCAGAACCGCTGTGCTTCCGCATCAGTCAGGTTCAGATTCTGGGCGATGATTTGCTTGCGCTGTGAGCGAATATCTCTGCGCAGCAGGTCGATCTCCTCATTGGAAATCGCCCGTTTCTCGTCAGCTGCTGCGGAAGACGGAGGTTGAGTCTGCTGTCCCATAAGGACAGCCGCGGAGAATAGTGGAACCGCGAAGCACAATGCTAGCCAAATCTTAATCATGATCGCTTCCTTCTGAATCGCAGGAGTGGCTGCTGTGAAAACAGTTCTCATGAATAAAACTAGATGATCTGTATTGGAACAACTGTTAGTAATAACAGTCATTCGCCTTGAAGCATTCTGGTCACTGATTACTCTAGTCAACCCGCACACTCTACAGCACAGAGAGGCACACGATATGTGCGGACATGCAGCCGGTGCGCGCAATCTTGCGGGTTGCTTCTTTAAGAACTAGCAGAGCGAACTGGTGACGTGAGATGGTTACGCCAAAAGTCCACGGTTCCTAAAATTGGGTTGTGCAAATCGGAAAGCCTCAGCGCAACCTCCTCGGTAAAAACAAATTCAAAAAGGAGAAAATACATGCCACCCAAAAATCGGAAAGAAGTTTTAGAAGTTCTCTCATGCTCCTTAGCAATGCTCGAAACAATACTGAGCGAACCGCCAGAGTTTATAAAGAACTTAGTCAGGCAGCCCAGATTTCGCACGTAAAAGAGGCTGTCGAAGCCCGAGCATTTTCACCGAAAAAACCTGGCAGCGCTGGACAGATGTCTTGAAATGATCAGTGAGAAGCTTCTCACGATGGTTGGTTTCAAGAGCGAACTCGCTTAAATACAATCTCCAGCTGCGAGGCTCTTTCATATTCTTGCCAGGGACACACCTGGCACATCTCCCATTCGCTGAAGATGCCATGCTGATTGCAGCCGCTGTGCGACGGGTCATTATGTCGTGGATATTCTTCTGGAAAGCGCTCGCGGACAGGCCAGCCCTTCTCGAACGGTCTCGGCATCTTGTCCGCCACAATCATTTGCAGGGGAGGTTGAGGAACGTCTGGCGGCGTGAAACCTCACAGTGCTCGGCGGCCGGTTGTAAGGGCCGCTGTGATACGAGCTTCCAGCAATTGTCCAGTCGAAAGACCCTAATTTCCCGCACTCGCTCTTGGATATCGCCCGCCGCCTGGCCCCGCGGCCGCCGCAGCCCTGCGCACCCTACTCTGCCACTGCCCGCGCCCATGCGTAGACGGACGTCAATCTCGTAAGCAGCCGCAGCTGCTGATACGGCGCAGATAGCGTACGTGCTCTCCGAATCCCGACTCGGGCTCGACATTGCTATTAGCGGCAGAGCCGGGGAGTAGAGATACCCTTCAGACGTTGGGGATTTAGCTACTTCCGCCCCAAAAGGGTTCCACGGATAACGTTCTGGTACATATTATGTACTTACTGGTTAACAAGCGTAGATCGCTCCGCGCGAGGCCCGTAAATCTTCGGGTGCAAAATTTCGCAAAGTCTCTAATGGCCGGAACAAAGGAATAGAAGCAAGCTAAAGGTTGGTCTCCGCCCCCTTTGACGGAAGCATGCGCGTTTCCAGCGCTAGGATCACCGCACATGGTGCCCCTAACTGATCCGGATCGAACTGGGACGGGAGCCAGCGATTTTAGTCCCAGGAATGCAACCGGAGTATCGGATATGCCCAGATTGAAAAGGTCGTTAGCTGTACGCCTTCTATACTTGATCCTATTTGGCCTGATCGCAGCCGTTCCTCAGCTGCGTGCGGCTGACAACCAGGATTTTGACGCTTACACGCTCCGAATCGATGCTTTCTGGTTCAACGCCCGGCCTTCCGGAGTCTTTAGCGGCGACAGGGGTGATGGATTCTTTAACCTTCAACAAGACATACACTTCAATACCTATACTACGTTTACAGGGTTCGTGGACTGGAAGTTCACTCGAAAGAATCATCTCCTCTTCGGAATTACTCCCTTCGATCGCACCAAGCACTTCGTAGTCAACCGGCCAATCACGTTTCAGGGTCAAACCTTCAACATTGGATTGGCCGCATCGGCTGAACTACAAACGAACGCCTATGCTTTGGGCTACCAGTACGACATCACCCGGCGAAAACGGGGGTATATCGGAATACGAGCGCAAATCGATCTTTTCGACGTCGCCGGGACTCTGAGTTCGTCAGCACAAATTACCAACGGCACGTTTCATGTATCGCAGCGAGCGCGGGGATCGTTGAGAGCTCCGCTGCCTGTGGCCGGACCAGCCGCCCGCTTTTACCTGCTTCCCGACTCCAGCCGTCTCTTTGTAACCGGCCAGCTGTTGGGCATGTATTTCTTCGGATACGGCAATTTCCTCTCTACCATCGACACACTCGGACTGACTGTGACCAGGCACTTCGGTATCCGTGGTGGTTATCAATTGGCACAACGATTAAATATCAATAGCAAGTCCAATCGGATTGGACTCAGCTTGACCCAGAAAGGGCCGGTTGCCGGACTCGAGTTTTCGTTCTAGGCGGACCTCGTAGGACTTTCGCCTTCGTACGACTCATTTTCAATTCTGTCATTTCTAACAGTTTACTCTTCCCTCTCCGCTCCAACGCGCATGTGTGCGCGCCAGCGCCGCAGCACGCAGGGTTGCGCACACAGGCGCGAATCTACCTACTCATGCCCGGCTAATGCGCCGCTAATAACCTGTCGTGTTCTAAGTAAGCCGGGCGCCGGCCGCCGGGTGTCAGCTTCACGACTCGCAACGCATTGCCAGAATTAACCTGGAACTCCTCGGCGGCTGGTTGGAAGGGCAAGGCCGATACCCTGGGAGGACCGGTAGTGGCTGCAGGAACCGGGGCACCCCGGCTGTACTTCAAAACGTAGGGTTAGTCGGGAAATGGAAGAGGGCTGAGCTCAGACCTCGCCGCTCGAGTGTCGTTGCCGATCCTCTTGCTTGCGACTCGGGGAAATCCCTATTGTGCTCGCAAGGATGAAGATAGGCTTATCAAATTTTGCGGGAGCACGCGAATGAGTCCTTGACGCGGGCTGCTGATATCAGCGATCAGAAAGAACGAAATGGAAACTGCCAGCGGCAAAGCCGAAAGGAGAACCATCCCCGACCGACGCGAGCCATAGCCGATTAACAGATTACAGAAAACGGCGATAGCGACCAGCAGACCCCATGCCGCAAGGGGGAACCGATTCCACCAAGCTGCCTGAGTGTATCCTTGCGAATTCAATACATCATTCATCCCTGATACTGCGAGGGCGACTGGGGGAGTCGGTTGCCTCGAAGCGACTGCTTGCACCACCGACCAGAGCCGGGTCTGCAATTGTGCTGTGTGCGCGTTGATCCGGCTGAGTTCGTAAACTTCGCGGGTTTCATAGAACCGCACACGCTGATCCAGGTAAGTCCTCAGCAGTTCTCGCACTTTGGCTGCATCGGCAGTAGGGAGCAGATCCGCACGGACGTACTCGGTGCCGATGGCATTGGCTTCTTCCTCCTCGTAGTTTTTGCGTTGATCATAGCGGCTGATCACCATCGAAAAACTGAATCCAATAATTAGTCCTAGGAGGGTCAGGGTGGCGGTAAGGACAACGGCAAAATCTGCCCGCTCGTCGTCTACGAGGGGTCGCAGATTCTTCCGAAAAAATACCCCGGTCTGTGCCGAAAGCAGCAACGTCACGAGGGATATCACTATAACGAGAAGGGGGGAATCCACTATGTTGCTCATAGCAAATAGCCGTGATTTTCCTTAGCAGGCTCACTCAGTTTCCGCTTATGTAGCCTGCTCGACTACCGTATGAGCGTATTGTCACCCGCTACCCGAGCTAAATAGGCCGTGCAGGTTCAAATGGGAACCAAAGGAGTAACTTTGGAGAAACTCGAATAATTTTCCGTAATGGCGCGGATTGCTGCAAGCAAGCCATTTTACTCAAAATGTGGAATTACGATTCACCGACGATGCGAATGGGGTTTCCGCGTACTTGGAACCATGAAACCTTCTTTTCGCGTCCCTGGCGTCCGGAAGCCAGAACACCGGGCGCGTCGAGCTGAGTTTATCGTGGGCGTCCGTGGCCAGACCGTTCGTATCTTGTTCCGGAGTCGTAACTTCGTATTCTGAATGAAGTGGCCTGATTAGCAAACATTGAGTTCAATGGATTTGCGGCCGGTGTGCTGCGAACAAATAGGACGTATTTGATTGCGTATTTCTTAAACAGTTACAACGCGGATGTTGGGATCGGCTTTTGCCACTCCTGCCACCACCTGACAATTGAGCCCGGAAAGATGCTGCTCGCGGGAGGGTCCGTTGCCGGTACCTACTCTTGCGACTATGCCGAGCCTATCCACACTGGAGCTACGCTAGCATGCAGCTTCGCGAGTCACTGATGGGCATTCCCGAATTGCTTGGATTGGTGAGGTAAGAATCGGAGTTCGGTATTCCGGGTGTATAAACTCAAGCCGCATGCCCCGCCCTACGAAGCGCAGCTTCAGCATGGAGCCACCCCATGTGGAGCCGGCAATTGCGACCAAGACTGGATGCGGGCAGAATTTCGGATGACCTGATATCAGAGCTTGGCCGCCGCCCAGCAGCACTGCCGTGTAGCAATTGTGCATCGTTTCGATCTGTAGCACCGTAGATGGAGATAAGTCTTCGAGATATACGCCTCCTTCGACTTCCGACTGCGCGATGTTGCGATTCACTTGATCGCTGAAGTTGGGGTGACAAGTGAACAATGGGGATCGTCGATGCAAGAGTTTGTCCTATGTGAGTAAACGAATAAACTCCAACATGCTGAGTTGGTGAGCGGCCAAATTCATGCTCTTCGCTTATTTTCCGGTTCGGATCTATCTCCTGTCCAGCCCTCTGCCCGGAATTCTGCGCAGTCGGCTCACCGAATATTTCAGGAGGTGCGGTTCCTCGTGAGATTGCCAGGTTGAGCGTCAGAGACTTGGCTTTTGATGCCGAAGCAGCTTTTCTCACGCATCAACAGGTTCGGCAAAAGGGTGAATTGTCCCATGGCAAAGCCGTCCCACCGCACTTTACAGGCGGCATTAGGAATTTTCTTGTACTGCTGGCAGTCGCCACGATGTTCATGATCTTCGGCACTAAAAAACTCATCGTCAGCCTATTCCTACATCCTCCCGAGGCCCAGGTATGTGCCTTACGTCTCTACGTGCTGAAGTAGGCGGGTGGATCGTGCTAATGGTCAGCGCGGCGTTGTTGCGTGCCGCTCGGGATCCGGAGCACGCCGCGGCCTTCCCCGCGATAACACCCCGGGTTGCGCTCTACACCCTGGACATTCGGCGAGTTTACCCCCGGCCACCTCGTAGGCGACGTTCTCTTTCTTTTTGTTTCTGCGACCGCGCGAGACGTACTTGAATCCGGCGAGGCAATTTTTGAAGAATTGCGGTATTAGGGGCGCGGAATCCATACCAAAAAAAAAGCGAAGCTCTTTGCATCAAGCTCGGGTTCGGTTGTGCGTGAGCGTCCTTAGATTTCGACCGGAGGTCACTCCTCGTTGCATACGCCACGCGCGTTCATCCGACCAGCGTATTGAACCATTGGTCGTGCTGGCACCTGGGGGACTAAAGCAGTTGAGACGGAATCGGCCTTGCAAACCGTGAAAGCCGCAGTCAAGAAATCGTCGCACGCGCCCCAGTTGTACTGCACCTTAGCAAGCTGAAGCGGCCGGCCGTACTGCCAGTAAAAAAGATGCTAGTTCCCTGCGACAATCAAAACCAATGGCGTATTCATTTGCCAGGCCCAGAGGTGAGACGAACTCTCGCATTCGCGCCCGATTAGACAAAAAGAATCCTGTTTTTTCCTGATACATCAGAACAGCCACAGCCGTTGGTGGCCAGGATAGCTGCTCGATCACGCGATAGTGGAGAAGAAGCAGAAGTAATCCTGATCTCCGGTCTGCCAGGATTCGCAAGGTGCGACCACCGGGTCCAAAGCCTCACTTTTTGATCGGCAACTTTCCGCTAGGCAGCCGCGATCCGCTAGCGGTTTTGACCTTGTGGGCTCGTCAGTTTGGGGACATCTTTTACTACCGAGCCGGTTGGATCAACGTCTTTTTCCTGAACCATCCGGACTACATCGAATCCGTCTTGGTGACTAATCATAGGAATTTCATCAAAGACCGAGTCATGCGAAACAGCCGCTGGTTCTTTGGCGATGGCTTGTTGACCAGTGAGGGAGCGCAGTGGATGCGCCAGCGACGACTCAGCCAGCCGGCATTTCACCGGGAACGGATCGCCACGTACGCACGCACGATGACGGATTATGCGGAAGAGATGGTGGGGGCGTGGAAGCATCGCGAAACTCGCGACATTCACCAGGAGATGATGCGGCTGACCGTCAGGATTGTGGTCAAGGTGCTGTTTCACGTGGCAGTCACCGAAGAATGCGAACAAGTGAGCACCGCGCTCAACCTGTTGATGCAGCAAGGTACAGGCGGGAAGATGATACTCCCCGCTTTTATCCGGTATTTGCCTATACCGGCCGTGCTGCGGGTACGCCACGCAGTTCGTCAGTTGGATGAGATCGTGTATGGCATCATCGGAAATCGCCGTAGAAGTGAACTTGACGCAGGTGACCTGCTTTCCGTACTCCTGCAAACTGAGGATGAGGACGGCAGCCGCATGTCGGATCGGCAGTTGCGAGACGAGGTCATGACTTTTCTTCTAGCTGGGCATGAGACGACTGCTTTGTCCTTATCGTGGATATGGTACCTGTTGAGCCAGCACCCCAAGGTTGAGGAGAAGCTCCACCGCGAGTTGGGGCAGATCCTGAATGGGCGTGCTCCCCAGGTAGAGGATTTGGCTCGACTCCCTTACAGCGAAAAGGTTGTGAAGGAAGCCATGCGCCTTTACCCGCCAGCCTGGGGTCTCGGTCGAACTGCGGTGAATGACTGCGAGATCGGTGGGTACCAGATACCGGCAGGGGCTAACGTCGTGATGAGCCAATGGATCATGCATCGCGATCCGCGTTTCTATTCCCATCCCGAAGACTTCGATCCGGACCGGTGGTCTGGCGAGAGTTCGCGGCATCTTCCAAAGTTCGCCTACTTTCCTTTCGGTGGCGGCCCTCGGTTGTGTATTGGCGCATCGTTCGCCTTGATGGAGGTCACTCTGCTGCTCGCGACGATTGCGCAAAGGTTTCAACTGCGATTGATAGCAGGTTATCCGGTAGTTCCTACCCCCAGCATCACCCTCCGGCCGAAGAATGGGATCACAATGATGGTCCTCAGGAGGTAACAGACTCGTGCTGGCCAAGGCCAACCGGTTGACCTTAGAAGAGAGCCACACGGTAGCCGCCACCGGAATTGTCCTCGCCCAGGTTCACGAGGACATGCAAGCTGACAATACCCTACGCTTAGAAGCTGACGACCCGATCCACCGATACCAGTTAAGCTATTGGGACCCGCACAACGAACCAGTTCTCGCGCCCACTCGACACTCGGAAAATCCCGAAAATGGCGTAACCACAAACCTAACTGCTGTCGGCACTCGCTAAATTGAATGAAGAAGGCCCTTCGAAAGAGCGGCCAGGCGATTACGCCTCGTCCCTCCAAATTGGTTGTTCCCAGTTTCTATCTGGGTTTGCCCCAGCTGGCATTGTCCGTGGAGAAACACGTTCGTTCGGCGTTTTTGAAGACTAGAACGATCCATTTAAGAGCGTACCCATGGAAAGCTTCCAGGAAAAGTTTTCGTCAGTCTTAACCGATTGTGGAACTGCACTTGCCATACTGCGAGATCACCATGTCACTTAAAATGACTCAAGCTTTTGCTTGACTGCACCCGATCCCAGGAGCATACTTTCGTCCTCGTCTGTCTGGCCTCCTGCGCGCTCACTCGCCTTCAAGAGTTGCAATTTAAATAGACCATCAGCCCGCCCGTGCGGGGTGAAGGGCACGTCCAACTTGCCACACTAAAAGGAGGCGAATGAAATTCAGAACAAGCCGCACACTCCCTACAGTCGCCTGTGCTGCAGTCTACATCGCGATTCTGGTGGCCCACGTGCCCAACGTTTTCGGACAAGAAGACATCCAGGGGCGAAAACTCTTTTTTGGGGTAAAGCCGCTGGTGGGCGGTGACATGGCGAAAATTCGCCAAGACGCCATCACAGGAGCCGGACTGAAGATGTGGAGCTATTCCATCAAGTCGACCAGAACCGGCCCAAACAATGGGAAGACATTTACCGGGGTGATGGTGGGAAGTAGTCCGCTAAGCACGAGTGGAACGACAACCACTACTGTCTATGTGGTTCCGCTAGTCGTTCATATTGCCGGTAACACCTTTTCCCCTATCGTTGCTGACAACAGTTGCTTGGGTGGGAAAATACCGCTCACCGTTCTGAAACACTCCCCAATGGTCTTGACCCATGCCTTCACGCTAAATGGAGTTAGTGTGGGTACTACGCAGTACCCAGATGCCTTCCAGCGTGCCAATTTCTGGAAAAAGGTATCTGCCATGGCGGAACCTTCCACAACAAACTTAATTACGTATCACTTCCATCCATCAGTATTACTCCAGGAAGCGCCCACTCGGTTCTGTATTCGACCGGTGGACGGTGCATACCGTCGTACGGCGGTATCGAACTTAACTGGTTCGACAACCTTATTACCAATACCATTATCCCGTCCCTGAAAAGTAAGGGGGCAGGCCCGACTAATCTCCCGGTGTTTATGCTCTACAACACGACGATGTACGACATCAACCCGAAGACCAGGTGCTGCATTCTCGGCTACCACGGAGCGTTCGGCAGCCCGGTGCAGACGTACTCTCCTTTTCAATTCGACTCAGCCGGTTTTTTTGGCATCGGATCGGAAGATACGGACGTCATGGCCCATGAGGTCAACGAATGGCAGGACGACCCTCTGGGTACCAACCCAACCCCACCGTGGGGGTGGGGCAGGTGGGGGGGTGTCAGAGTAATCTAGAAGTCGGCGATCCGTTAACTGGCAAAAATGTTCACAGTGTGACAATGAACGGTTTTACCTATCACCTGCAGGAGCTGGCATTCTTCTCATGGTTCTTCGGACCACCCTCGATAGGGTCTGGAGGGAAATTCTCCGACAACGGCAGCTTTACCTCAACACAAGGCGCCTGCAACGGCCAGTAACTCCTTTAAAGCTTGTCGAAGAGCAAGAGAATCCGTAACGTGTCTGATACAGGTGGACGCGCCAAGCGAGGGCCAAACAAGGTACAACAAGGTACAACCCTTTACTTTGGGGTTTGGTTCAAGGTTGCGCGATTGCTGGTTATGAATGTAGCAAAATCCTCGAGCCGTCAAAGATTTTCTGTTGTGCCCGATGTCCCGCGGGAAGCGACTGGGATATTCTTTGGCGGCTTGAGCGGTTCTGGTGCAGTCGGCTCAACGATGTCTAGTTTGAGGGTGTAGAACCAAGTGCTTCTAGGACAGGCGGGTTTGTGAGACGAGCCGATGAATCTGAATCTCGAACAGTAGTCGGAACGGACGGCCACATCGCAGCTGTCAAAAGTGACAGGGACAGGATTGCTCCTCAGAACGATACAATGCCGCCCATGGACAAACTAACCGGCGTAATCACACAGCTACGGCGCGGACGGAAACGACTCGATTCGCAGATCGCTCAATTGGATCGTGCCATTAACGTCCTATCAGGTCTCGAAACCAATCACGCAGGACGCAGAAGAATCGGCAGAAGCAAGCGAAGACTATCTGCGTCGGCAAGGGCGCGGATTTCCGCGGCCCAAAGAGCCCGCTGGTCGAAGTGGAAGGCGAGGCGGAGGAGGAGGCGAGGAAGACGATAATCAAGCAAGGAAATACTTAACTAGCTACGCGTCGGTGCTACGATCTACTAACTGTGAGTAGGCTTAGGGCACACTTTTATTATAAATTCTTAGAGATCGCCACATTCCTGGATGTGGCGCGCGCATTGGCCAATGATGGGAAAAAGAGAACAGCTCGCCCGTTCATCGCGTCGGCTCCGGAAACAAAGCTCTCGTTTTCGCCTTTGTCGTTGAGTTGCTACGGTAGGGTGAGGTGAGGGCAGAGAAATCCATGTTGGCCGCATCCCGCTGCGCAGCGCTCGATCAATCGGGTCGCATACACTGTCAAGAAGAACAGTGAAGAGTGATGAGGAAGAGCTTTGTGATTCAACTCTTTTTCTCGAGGAATGGGAAGCTCTGGCACTGCAGCTAGAGATGCCAACTCTAAAGGCGCTCGCCGACCGAGCCGGAAAGCGGAATTTCGCCGGCTCAATGTAAAGGAGAGAAATCGATATGGCAACCGAAACGCTACGCATCGAAGCCAAGTCATTTCGCGTCTACCGCTTGTCATCGCACCTGCTTAGCCTGCTGCGGATCGTGACCGCGTTTACCTATATGGCGCATGGTACGCAGAAGCTTTTTGGGTTTCCTACCGCGTTTCCCATGCCACACCTGCCGCCACTGTTCCTGGCTGCCGGGATCATCGAAACTTTCGGCGGTTTGCTCTTGCTGGTCGGCTTATTTACTCGTTTCATTGCTTTCGTGCTGGCAGGCGAAATGGCCGTGGCTTACTTTCTCATGCACGCGGCGCATGGCTTTTGGCCGTTAGTGAACCACGGTGAAGTAGTTGTGCTTTATTGCTTCATCTTCCTGTATCTCGCAAGCGCCGGCGGCGGAGCGTGGAGTCTTGATCGACTCTTGCGGAAGTGATGATACTGTCAATCCTTGATGAATCTTCCCCCGTTTGGCCCGCACTCAGGCAAGCCGAGCCGGAGGAGAGACGCTCCAGCCACTCGATCTCGAGGATGGTTCTTTCAATGTCCATCGAGGTTCCAAGTTTTGGAGCCGACATTAAGCGGCGCGCCCCTTGTTCGCTGACCGACTCTCGTGCAGAAGTGACTCGATGTGTTTCCCTAATGCGATCTCCATATCCGCCTTCGCCTGTTCGAAGCTGCTTGCTTGAACAGCGATGGATGGGTGCTCGGTGCTGCCATTCCAGCCGTCATCCCCGAGCCAAAACGTGCATTCGATACGCAAGCACGGCTTCACTCCTAGCGTTACAGCGTGATTCTTCATTGCTTCCTCCCAAAAGCACTCGCGGCGAAAGTGAATCTATAATACCGATGATTTAATCGATCGGTGCGGGGCTTTTTTGTCTGGAACTCTCTTCCGTGCCGATCCCCCCAAGTCCGGTGCAAAACGATAATCCTGGACGGTTATTGGGAGGATAGTCCGGAAAGGGTCATTGCGAGGACCTGCTAGGAAGGGCAAGTCGTTGCCTTCAAAGCCAACTGCGGGCAAGCCAATGCAAACCGTAGGGCAACGAAACCGAGCCGACACCGCTCGGTAGCTACCTGGATACGGTCAGAAATGGAAGGAGAATCGGTGATGGGTTCAAAGCTAGGGCCGTTTTTCGCCGCTCTCGTCCTGGTGGTACTTACGCCTAGCGCACTCAGTGGTTGGGGGCCAGAAGGGCACGAGATCGTGGCAGCATTGGCTCAGGCTCGCCTTACGGAGAACGCTCGAAAAGGGATTCAATCGTTGATCGGCGAGGCGAGTCTTGCCTCGGTCGCGAACTGGGCTGACGAGGTTAGACCTCAACGAGATGAAACGTACAACTGGCACTTCGTGGATATTCCCATGGACGCCGCCGGCTTTTCAGAGGAAAGGGACTGTTTCCTACCCGACAGCAGGCATAAAGATGCAGCAACCGACCACCACAACTGCATCGTAGATCGTATCCAGATGTTCCGCTACGTTCTTTCGGACAAGAACGCCCCTAAGGACGCCCGCGCCGAAGCACTAAAGTTTCTTGTTCATTTCGTAGGTGACATCCATCAGCCACTACATGCAGTCGGCGAGGCGGCTGGCGGGAATCGCATTGCGGTTGATCAGTTCGGTTCAAGTGTATGCGGGCAGCATTTCTGCAACTTGCATGGGGCTTGGGACAGCGGGCTGATTCAGCACACTGGCATGGCAAGGGACCAATACGTTGCCCATTTGGAGAAATGGATCGCGGACGAACACCTGACTGCCGGCGGCAATCCCGAGGACTGGGCCAACGAGTCGCACAATTATGCACAAATGGCATGGTTGGATAATGGAAGTCGCATCGACGAGAGCTACTATCAGAAGGCGATCAAAATTGTTGACCAGCGACTTGCCTTAGCGGGATTGCGACTCGCGGCAGTTTTGAATGATTGCCTCGCACAACCATCGGATTAAAGTCAGGTTAATACATGAGCGCTTGTCTCACGCATGGCAGTGAACTGTACATACACGCCAATTGCTTATCAATGACCCGTTCGATGACCTTCTGGGCCGTTTTTCAAAAATCGTCGCCCTACAGCTTGTTGTGGGGGGCTGAAAAAACAAGGCCCACGCCAATATGAGGTGCAAATCTCGACGTGAGCCGTTCGGCTAATGCGTTCAAGCTTAGCCGGAATGTCAAGAGGGCGAGCACATCAAAACATCTAGAGAGAGGATCGCAGGAGATCTCCCTGGAGGAGACAATGCTCAGCCCTGTTACCAAAATTATCGCAAAGCAGAGTAAAAGAAACCTGTCAGAGCTGACGGGATCGGAATGTCTCAAAAAACCAACCGAGCCTTAACCCATTGGTACTAACAACAGAAGAGCAGGCTCAGCCGGATTGCCAGCGTCTTCCATGAAGCCGTTTGAGACAACATACAGGTAAGATGTGTCAAAACTTACAGGGAGATGTTCTGTCCAGAAATACAGGTTATCCCTGTTTTGACTTTCCCAAGCACACATTATCGTAAAGCAAGTGAATACGACTGGCAACATTCTCTCCTCCGCTTTTGTCGGGGGGCTCATTTATCAAGAGAAATTGCCTCAGGAGTTACGGAGTAACCCGATGAAAAAACTACTGTCGTTAGCAATATTTGTGACGATGTTCTGCTGGCTGGCTTGGGCCGCCGATGCGGCGAAGGAATTGGACGCTGCGGCACAGGTATTGCAGAACATGACGTCTTCCAACCAAATTCCTGCTTCCTTGCTCAGCCAGGCCAAGTGCATCGCGGTAATCCCAGACGTTACCAAGGCCGGTTTTATCGTTGGTGGCAAGCACGGCGGCGGTGCCGTGAGCTGTCGCACGGCTTCGGGCTGGGGTGCGCCTGCTTTTATCACCATGAGCGGCGGGAGCCTTGGCCTGCAGGCCGGTGCGGAGCATCAGGATGTGGTCCTTCTGATGAACCAGCAGGGCGCGGATGAGCTAAAAAGCGGACACTGGGATCTAGGAGCGGAAGCGGCAGCCGCAGGCCCAAGTGGAGGGAAAGAAGCAACCGAAAGCACTGGTTGGAAGGCGCCGGTTCTTTCTTATTCCAATTCCAGCGGAGCCTTTGCAGGCGCCGATGTGGGCGGATCGAAGATCGGTGCTGATAACGACGTGATTCACGATGTGTACGGCAAGGACACGACGTTTCAAGCGATCCTAGAGGGCCAAGTGCAGCCACCCGCATCTGCACAACGCTTCATGTCCGCATTGCCCAAATAGGCGTAAAGGGCGCGGAATAACATCTTGAGTTACAAGGGAGGAATTCCCCCCGCGGACGTGAAGCCTCCCTTGCGCTCGATGCCCTTCTCCGTCTTGAGACCCGGCGCGAACAGGCATATGTTGCAGATCGCCGCAGTGCCGCTTGTATCATAAACAAAGCTATCGCCCAAGGTGCACCACGGGCGCTAAAGGTCGGCACCAAGGCGAGAAACTACTCCGGCAGCCGGGCGGTCCAAGAGAGATACATGGTGCCACTAGAATCAACAAAGGAACAGGCCAGGCTAAAAATGGCCGGATTGAGCAGATCTATGGGTTCGATCCGACTCGTGCATTCGATTGCCGCTGTCGGAAAAAAATGTTAAACCTAGCAGAATACAAAATGCTTCTTTGAGGAGTGCATTCAGCGTCTCAGTGGATCGCTCATCCCATACTCCAGCCATCCCAGAGCTTGCTCATTTCAGCCTCTCTTTCATCCGGAGGGGGTAACCAGAGTTCCCGAAACTAAAAATGCCCATTGAATCAACAGCTGAAGATTCCTCTCCAAGCCCAAGAATGTGGAAGTCAGTGCGATACAGAGTCAGACGAGTAGCTGACTGGAGCGCCCGCTTCGACTAAGACCGTCGCCTTGCGTAGTTATAGCTCGATCCAGATGACTGTAAAACTTTACAGGGGATATTACTAAGCTGGTCCTAGTTCCTCGCGTGCTCTGTTAGTTGATAATATTGAATGACTGGCGTCGATAGCTGCCTCTAACTAATGCCATCGCGCCAGGGTGTCGCTAGACTATGCTGGACAGTTATCCCACTCGGGCCACCAAATCTTCGAAGCTCTAGCACGACAACTGGCGTCTAAAAGTTTTGGAGTTAAATTCTAACCGGGTTGGCTGGTCAAGTCCGCGTGGGGGGTATCGGAGTTGTGTACCCTTATTTTAAAAAATTGATCGCCAAGGGAATGCTGGTCTTGGCAACGCTGACCACATTGGAGGCTATGGTTTCGGCCCAGGCTGGGGATCTTGCGAAGCAAGCTCAGGGCAATGGAATATCGCCCTTAAATGACCACGGCCTTCAAGACGCCGTCTTTCTCGGCCAGGATGACTTGAACTACAAGGAGAGCGGTCAGCAGTTATCAGGGAGCGTCAGCGGAACTGTTCTCGACCGAACGGGAGCTGTCGCTGTCGGTGCCAATGTTCGACTCACCCGCAAAGATCAACCTCTGAGCCCACAAGAGATAGTGTCCGGCAACAATGGCCAATACTCTTTTTCCCATGTTTCTCCCGGGCCCTTTCAGCTTACGGTCACGGCGAAAGGCTTTGCAACCCAAGTCTACTCGGGAGACCTGCGCTCCGGGCAGACCTACTTGGTCCCGCCAATTGTTCTAACCGTGGCGACCGCGGTAACGAAAGTTCAGGTCGGACTCACGCAGGTAGAAGTCGCACAAGTACAGATCAAAGAACAAGAGAAGCAACGCGTCTTGGGTTTCATTCCAAATTTCTTGGTCACCTACGTTCCCAATGCGGCGCCCCTTAACTCAAGGCAGAAATTCCGGCTTGCCTCGAAAGTAGCTATTGATCCCGTCACCTTGGCAGCAACTGGTGTCTATGCAGGGCTGGAACAAGCTGGAAATCGTTATCCGGAATTCGGCCAAGGAGCGCTAGGGTACGCAAAGCGCTACGGCACAGCCTATACCAGCGCTCTCACTGCTATTTATATCGGAAATGCCGTCATGCCATCCCTGTTGAAACAAGACCCGAGGTATTTCTACAAGGGAACCGGTAGCGTTGGATCAAGGATTTTGTATGCAGCAGCCAGTTCCGTGATTTGCAAAGGGGATAACGGGCGCTGGCAGCCGAATTACTCATTTATTAGCGGAAGCATCGCTGTGGGCGGCATCTCGACTCTCTACTATCCAATAAGCGGTAGCACGGCTGCATTCGTGTTTCAAAACGCGCTGATCAGAATCGGTCAAGGCTCTCTAGGTGGTATTCTCCAGGAATTTGTCCTCCGAAAACTGACACCGCATCTTCGTCGCAAGGCTTCGACCCAACCGTAACGCACAGCCTTGTCTGTGACCATGTCGGCAGCGTCAAGTAGCTCTTGAAACGTTGCTACTCCTTCGCAGGGAAGAGCTAGTCACTTGTTCCGGCCCAGATTTGCGCTCTCCAGCCAACTCGGTGAGGCCGGGCCGTCAACATATTCGAGTTTCTTCGTTTCTTCGTTGAGCCTGACGCCAGAATGCCCCTCACCCCGATGAGGAGGATCGATTGAGGTGAGGGGCAGCAAACAATTTACCAACTAGTCGAAGACCTGGTGATCGCTTACGGCGTCCGGACAAATCCGTGCGTCGGTGTACCCGGTGTCAACGAATCCACAAAGATCCCAACGATGATACCTCCAGGATTTATCCCGGAGGCATCGCTAAGAGCGGCTCCGGGGGGGTCGAACGATGTGAATGCGCCGTTCCTCAGCAGAAACGAGTGTGAGACGCCCGTACTACTGTCTGTGTATATTCCTACAATATCGCCCTCGGGGTTATTCCCTCCGGCAAACGTAAAACTCGAACCGGGAAAATCAATCGTGGCAAACGTATGGTGGTACAGCAGGTAACCGTGAGTCACTCCATTGGCATCCGCGTAGGCACCGACAATTGCACCGGACGGATTCACCGTGCTGGCAGTGCTGGAGACGGCCCCTGGAGGGTCAAAACCGGTGATTACCCCCTTCTTGGACACGACGAAACTGTGGTTAGTGGTGGGTTTGCCGGTGGTGCCACAGGCAGGGTCGGAACAGGAAAATCCTGTCATTGCACCGGAGGGGTTGCGCCCGGTGAGTTGTGTTCCGGCTGCTCCCGGGAAGTCAAGCGTTGTGACTGCTCCGTTCTCCAAAATGAAACCATGGCTCGTGCCTCCCGCGTCGAGGAAGCCGCCCACAATAACCCCCTGCGGAGTGATGTAGTTGGGTGTCGTACCAGTCGAGCCGGGAGGATCGAAGGAAGTGAATACACCTTTCTTGCTTAAGGTGAAACCGTGAGTGACCCCCGAGGTGTCGGTGTAGGTGCCGACGCTCGTGCCCTGCGGATCGGGACCACCGTTGAGAGTGGTGGCAGCCGCACCTGGGAAGTCGATCGTCGTATAGGTTTGTGCTGGCGCGATCGAGGATGTTGCCAATACAACACTGATCGTGCACGCGGCCATTAGGTGAAATACCTTGGTCATGAAATCATCCTCCTAAATTTTTTTATTCGAAGTGGCGAGTGACAATACTGAGGAATGCCGAACCCCACAGCTCGTGTGCGTCGTGGCCTGTCAATGTTATGTTGGGTTGGGATTTTGTTTCTTGTCTTGAGAAGGAAGTGTTTCTATGCACGCCTCGCCTGCTCGACGATGCCTTGGACGTAATCCCAAACTGCCCTCCTTGCACGGTTCAGCCAGGAGTTAAATTCATTGTCAATGCAGGAACATTACAAATACAACAAGCACGTTTTGGACTCGATCCTAACCAACTTCCCGCGGACAGGCACGCAACTATCGGGATGTTTAGCAACATCGTTGCCGCGGTTAGTGAAACCCGAGAGATCTTTCTCGATAATTAGATACATGTTTTGTGGGGAAAAACGGGGGACGAAACATACTAGTTTTTAGAGATATGGAGTGTCATTCCTACCAAATAATGTAGCCGATGTCCTTCGGTTGAGTTGTTCCCGGCAGCAAATGTGCCCAAGCCCCTTTCGTCACTGCATCTTCGTAACGCTATTGCCGAATTTGTCCGCAACCCAAATGTTTGTCCCATCCAGGGCGGCACTCGTGCCCGTTCCCACCATCAAAGCTGCCGTCGCTGTCGCCACTGCTCGCGTTGAGCTATGTATGGTGTGCAGAAAATTGCGCCATCGCTTGCGCACACCTACTTAGTGACTGACCCAGCTTAGTGACTGACCCAGCTTAGTGACTGACCCAGCAGCTGCACCACCCACAGGTATCTCCCCGGCTAAACTGTATACGGTTCGCGGTAATGAAGAGCGTGGCTTTGACTGAGCCGTCGTCAACGGACAATCGCTTCAGGGCGAAAGTGTGCCGTTTGGTTTGCGTTCTCCCAGCCGCGCAGCGCACTTGCAATGGGTTTTGCGCTGACCTCCTAGGCATCGACGAGGATCGGAGGCCGAAAACCAAAGCTCAAAATCAGGCTGGCCGTTGAGGAAGAAAAAGCGTACACGCTATACCTCGACTCCGCAGCTCCCGGACCGTGGCGACGTCACACTGATCGCAACTGAAAATTAGATACTGAGAATGCCACTTATCACCGATTCGTGCCGTTCAAAACCAGCAGTCATTCAGCCGATGGCGATCGCTACCCTATCGGTTGGATAGTGAGTATCCGCCGGTGGCGAATCTAAGCCACTGGAGGGACTCGACCGGCGCAGGCGAAAAGGGGGAACGCGAAGTGATGTACCGCGGCGTCATGGATGAAGCAGGCCATCCGATAGCGCTGACAATGCTCCTCTCCTTTGATTGACTTGCTCTACCTCTACACCTAACATTTCAACCGATGATCGGCCAAAAACTTGGTGCGGCTCGCCATCCAGCTGCTGGCAGGCGGCACGGGTTTATTTAGAAAGGCGTAAATACCTTTCCCGGACGTGATTGAGCAGGAGGGCACGAGGCGTCGAGAACACGGGTCGGGGTAGGTGGGCTGTTGGTAGGATTACATTTTTCGGCTACCGTTTATCATGTGGTAGGGTTTTTGCGGCAATCGATTCAGACGCACTACGAGCCGATGTTCCCTGAGCCTCTAGGTCAGACTTGGGATTTTCTTGACCCCTGGCAGCGGGGTAACCCATCGGCGAAAACGTAGCTCATCGGGTTCGCCGCATGGTCGAGTCTTGCTCAGCGCGCGCGGTTATCGCGGTGGAGGTACCGGGGGCGAGCACCTGTTATGCGGCGTGGCTGGCTTGTGGTCATCGATGTAGCCCTGCTCGCGCTTGATCCGGGAACGCCCGAAAGCTGCCATAGCTCCTGTTTTGTGTCGAATTAGGGCGTGTTCATATGCGATTTCCAGTACTGCGGAAAGGAACGCTTGGGCGAGGATCTCTCCGCCCCAAACAGCACCATCGTAAATCGCAGCTACTTCCCACATCCCTTAGCATCCAATCGATTATGCCCACTGCCACGGCGACGGTGAGTCGTCCGCCAAAGTTGGTTTTTCGGGAGACCTTCAGGCTGGCCTACGATACCTTCTGCACAAATAAAGTGCGCTTCGCCTTAACCTCCCTGGGCATGGTGATCGGTACCGCATCTTTAATCCTAGTCGTCACCATCGGAATGACGGGGAAGCAATATGTAGTGAATCAGATTCAATCAATCGGCGCGAATATGATCGATGCCGAATATCAGGCTGCCGGCGAGGGCACGCCCCCCGACCGCCTGACCGTGGATGATATGTACGCCGTTTTAGAGCGTGTATCCGGAGTCGTGGCCGCTTCCCCTGTGGTGCCGCTCGATAGGAGGATCGCGCTCGGATATAACAGGCAGCATGATGTTCACCTGCTTGGGGTCCTACCGGAATACCTTAGCGTCCGCAGTTTAGTGATCAATTCTGGGAGATTTTTCGACGCCCAAGACGAACAGTCACGCGATAAAGTTTGCGTGATGCAGCAGACGCTCGCCGAAAAACTCTATGGCTCGATGGACATGGCCGTAGGCAAAGTCGTCAAGCTGAGCGGGCTGCCATTTACCATCATCGGGACGTTCCGGGAACGTGTAGATACCTTCGGACAGTCGGAAGTCACCGACAACACCATGCTGATTCCCTACAGCGTGAGCCGTTATTTCACCAACTCGCCTTTTGTGCAGCAGCTTTATTTTTCGGCGGCGGATCCTTCCCTGGTGACTCCGGTGACAGCACAAGTTCTCGACGTGATCCGGTCCCGTCACCGGCCAGAATCGAACTACGTGGTCCAGAACTTGACGGCGTTACTCAGTGTCGCCGAGCGTACAGCCAACGCTTTAACGCTGGTACTGTTTTTAATCGCGGCCGTTACCCTTCTGGTGGGGGGCATCGGCATCATGAATATTATGTTGGCCACGGTTACATCGCGAATTCATGAAATCGGGATTCGCAAAGCATTAGGTGCAACCAATGCTGAGATTCGGTTTCAGTTCTTATCGGAGGCAGTTCTGATTTCTCTTCTCGGAGGTTTGGGGGGAGTGATCATTGGCTTGGCGCTGCCCTTCTCAGCGCGGTTCCTGACCGATTACCGAATTCCGGTCTCTGGACTGTCTGCCTTGGTCGCAGTAGCCGTCTCGGGGACGGTAGGCATTCTGTTCGGTACAGTGCCAGCCGCCCGCGCCGCCAAGATGGACCCAGTGGAGAGTTTGCGATATGAATGACCCCGGTTCGCTCTTCCACCGAATTGGCAGCGGCGAATCTCATAGAATCGGGGAAATCTTGCAAGATAAATTGCAGCTGATAGTGTACAGATAACCGAACCGATGGAATGGATGAATGATGTGAAAGATGAGCGCAGCCAATTTCAACCGGCGAGGGCCATGTAGGGATGAAGTCTGGTGACGCTCTGCGCATAAAAACCTATCTGTTGATTGCCTTCATGGTGATATTTGGCCCCTTGGGCAATGTACTGCTTGGCAAGGGCATGAGGAACATGGGTCCGGTGAGCATCGCAACTCCGACGGGGTTGGTCGATATGCTCGGCCGCGTCCTCACCTCAGGCACGATTTGGCTCGGCATTGGGTCTCTGTGTACCTTTTTTTTGGCTTACATGCTGGTGCTCACCTGGGCGGACTACAGCTACGTCCAGCCTGCCTCGGCGGCAGCGTACGCAGTGGTCGCCGTGGTGGCTCATTTCATGTTGCGCGAGACAGTCACACCGATGCGTTGGGCGGGAGTGATACTAATATGTCTGGGCGTCCTGGTCGTCGGACATACGCCTCCGCGTACCACGGAGCCAAGCTGAATGCACGAGCTAATCCTTTATTCTCTAATTATTGGAGCGGGAACGGGCGGCGAATTATGCGTGAGCCGGGCCATGAAGTGCACAGGCGAGGTGAAGGATTTTCGCCCCAGGTCGTTGGTCGAGGTGATCAGCCGCGCCTTGCGAGTTCCGTGGATGTGGGCGGGTCTGACGCTCATGGCCACGGCGTTCTTTTCGCTGCTTGCGGTGTTGTCGAGGGAAAACGTCAGTCTGGTGGTTCCGGTTACAGCTCTGAGCTACGGTACGGGTGCCTTAGGCGGCAGACTGTTTCTCGGGGAGCAAGTCACGCCGCAGAGGTGGGCGGGGGTGCTTCTGGTTTGTGTGGGGGTTGCCTTTGTAATTATCGGCCGACGGTGATGTGGCAACAAGGGCGCGCACCTGGTTCGATACCATTAAAGATGTGGGTAACCCAGTTTCGGCGAACCGAGGTGCGGTAGTTTAGCTAGTGATTTCAGAAAAACGATAGAGGTGCAGTCGCTTGTGTGGCATCGTTGGTTTCACCCATAAACATCGGGCAGCTGATTCGGATCGAATTCGGAAAGCCACCGCCACGCTGATCCATCGCGGACCAGACCAGCAGGGTGTGTTCCAGTCCAGTATCTGCTCCCTGGGCGCGACGCGGCTCAAGATCATCGACCTCGATTCCGGCGACCAGCCCATCTTCTCAGAGGACGGTGACGTGGCGGTCGTGTTCAACGGGGAAATCTACAACCACCGGGAATTACGGCGCGAACTCGAAGACCTAGGCCATCGGTTTCAATCCCGCTGCGACACAGAAACGGTTCTTCGAGCCTTCCTCGAATGGGATCTGGAGTCTTTCGCGCGTTTGCGAGGCATGTTTGCTATCGCGCTGTGGACGAAATCGAGGAGGCGCCTTGTGCTGGCCCGCGATCGCATGGGGATCAAACCTCTTTATTTCATGCGCCACGGAGAAGACTTGTTCTTTGGGTCGGAATTAAAGGCGATTTTGATCCATCCTGAGACTGAACGACGACTGAGCTTCGAAGGCCTGGATTGCTACCTGGCACTGAATTACGTGCCCTGTCCCTGGACCTTGGTGGACGGCATTGAGAAGCTGTCTCCGGGGCACTGGCTGGAGTGGAGGGACGGAAAGGTGCGTTCTGAGGCGTACTGGCGCTTACCGTTCGGAGGAGCTCGCAATCGGACCATGGAGTCGGCCACGGAAGAATTGGACGCACTGCTCCGGCAGTCTATTCATGAGCACCTTGTTTCCGATGTCCCGTTAGGCATGTGGCTGAGCGGAGGCATCGATTCCTCCACCATTCTGCACTACGCGGCGGCGGAGAGCCGTAAGCCACTGAAGACTTTCTCCATTTCTTTCCATGGGAGAAGCTTCGACGAGAGTTCTTACATCCGCCAGGTTCGAGAGCGATACCAGACCGACCACGAGGAACTCGATCTCGGTCCCGAAGCCGACCTGCGAGGGGCCATCGAAGCTTTTGCATACTACTCGGACGAACCGTCTGCCGACGCCGGCGCGCTTCCCGTCTGGTTCCTTTCCCAGTTGAGCCGCACCAAGACCACAGTCAGCCTCAGCGGTGAAGGTGCCGACGAGCTGTTTGGCGGCTATCTTACTCACCGTGCCAATCGCCTTCGAGCGTTTGCCAGGAAGTTACCGGGCAAGGTTCTCGAACTGGCGGAAATTGCGTCCCAGGCTTGGCCGGTTTCTGACGAAAAAATCAGCTTCGAATACAAAGTAAAGCGATTTCTCGAAGGCTCACGCATGACCGCCGAGCGTGCGCACGTCTACTGGAACGGAACCTTTTCGGAGAGGGAAAAGTCGGATTTGCTGGGTCCGGAGCTGCCACCGGCGCTGGACCGCGTCTTACGAGAATTGCGCGATCGCTCGCCAGGTTACCCTGATCTGGCGCCGTATCTGTGGTTTGACCAGAAATATTTT
>Ga0126370_10000109_pt1 | contig 26789 bp, 34 predicted proteins | sample PanSoiMetaPlot_3_FD_92586 | JGI IMG/M metagenome (GOLD analysis project Ga0126370, IMG submission 92586) | Tropical forest soil microbial communities from Panama - MetaG Plot_3 | ecosystem: Environmental > Terrestrial > Soil > Tropical forest > Bulk soil | place: Panama | collected 2016-02-17 | reverse complement strand
TCAGGGAAGACGATTGCACTCTGTGCCCGAGTCGCCCGACGGCTGCGCAGCGGTGCGGCCCGGCTGATCTGGGTGGTGTCACCCTCTAATGCGATGAGCCGGCAGAACATCGCGCCGCAGCTCTACGAAGGCGCGCCGGGGATGGTGCCGTTCATTCCCAAGACAGAAATTGCGGCCATTCGGACGACGCCGGACCTCGAGGTGCTGGGCTATGACGGCTGGCGCTGCGTGCTGAAGTCGTGTGAGCAGGGCCGCGATAAGTATGCCGGGGCGGCGGTAGACGAGGTGGCATTCGACGAGCCGCCGACGTGGCCGATTTACAACGAGTGTGCCATCCGCTTTGGCGCCAACAAGCGTTGCTTAATCAGGATGGCCGCGACGTTGCTTCCTGCCCCCGGTGAGGCGGGTGGGGTCTGCCAGTGGCTCTGGCACGAGAAGATCGAGCCGTGGCTCCATAAACGGGCGCCCGACGATCTACGGATCCTGAACGTCAGCATGGCGGACAACCCGTACATCACGGAGGAGCAGCTCGGGGTGGCGCGGCGGCTCTATGCGCCGGGTTCTTTGGACTACCGCATCCGCATCTTGGGTGAGCTTCTTCCAGGTCTTGTGGGCGCGCGCTGTTACTCAGCGTTTGAGCGGCGGTTGCACGTGAACAAGGCCTTGGGGCCCGAGGCCATTGATCCATTGAAACCGCTCTATCTCGGCGTCGACGTGAACGTCGATCCGCTCTGCTGCGTCGTGGCGCAGCAACACGGCAAGATCTGGCGGGCGTTGGACGAGCTCGTGCTGAAGCCGGGGAGCTTGGGCGAGCTCGGTGAGATCATCCGGGAGAAGTACGGCGCGCATCGGCACGAGCTCGTCTTGTGTGGCGACCAGATGGCCGAGCACCGGCATGCGCAGACGGGCAAGACCGACTATGAGGTTCTGTTAGCGGCAATCACGGGCGGCCCACGGGTCCGGCTGGCGTTACCGCCCAAAAACCCACCCGATCGGGACCGGGTGAACCTGCTGAATTTCCTGTTCGGTGCTGGTGGGGCACCGGTGCGGTGCGAGGTGGCGCCGTCGTGTCCCGAACTCATCGCCGATCTCGAGCAAGTCTTGTGGAGCCCCGACGGGGCGCACATCAAGAAGAGCCACAAGCGAGACGACCCGTACTATCAGCGGACGCATCCGAGTGACGCGTTCGGCTATATCGTCTGGCTGCGCGAGGCCGGCGCGCTCACCGGGGCGACGAAGGCGGTCGGGAGCAGGCGGACGGCGATTCCGCCGGCGGTGTACGGCTTCATGCAGGGGGTGGGATGACTGGGCCGCCGCTGCCGCCGGGGCCGCCGATTGCCGATCTGATGCGGCAGGTGAACGGCCAACCCGGCCCGATGCCGATGCCGCTGCCAGGCGGCGGCCCGCCGCCGTTGGGACCCGGGGCGCCGCTCTCCCCGGATGCGCAGAAGCTCCTTGCGCCGTCTGATGTGTCGCCGACAGCGTTGGAGAGTCTCGTCCAGGACGAAGAACCGCTGCCGGAGATCGAGGATTCGATCCTGCTCCAAGCGATGCAGCAATGCTATGAGCGGTCGCGGTCGGCGCGCGAGACCCGCAAGAAACTCAACCGCCGGAACTGGGACGCGTTACATGGGCGGTTCGAGTTCTTAGCCAAAAAACGCGCGGGGCAGTCAACCATCGTCATCCCGTCGCTTGAGACGTCGCTTGAGCAAGTCTGTGCCGAGCTGTCGCAGCAGCTCGTCGGCTTTACGCACTGGTTCAGTGCGAGTTATCAGGGCTTGCCGCCGCCCTTGCCGGGGCTCGACGAGGAGCACGCGGCGAAGATCCTGAGTGACGAGCTCGACCGGCTCGCCGTCGAAGGCGGGAAGATCCCGACGACGTACGGCATGGGCCGGCTGGTCTACGATTCCTTGAAGATCGGGCTGATCGAGTCGGTGGTGACGTGGAAGGTGATGATGGTCCCCGAGGACCATCCCGTCTATTCAGTCGGCCCGGACGGCCGGCTCGTCATGCAGAGCGAGTCGTCAATGCGACTCAAGATCGACTTGGTGCCATACGACGACCATTTTCCCGATCCCTCCCCGGCGCAGCATTACGACATCCACGAAGTAGAAATTGCCATCGCTGACCTGCCCGACATGGGGTTCAGCTCAGACGAAATCGAAAAAATGCGGCACACGTCGCCGGGTGGGGAGAAACAAGAACAACGACGGCGGCGGCAAGGGATCACGCCAGGCCTGCCGCAGCCGCACCATCGCGTCTTGCTGCGCGAGTACTGGGGGAACTTGGTCCATCCCCAAACCGGAAAGATGCTGGCGAAGGATGTCTTTTACTTGACGGCGGGTGGGACGTCGGTGATCCGCAAGCCGACGCGGATCCGGGATCTGCTCTGGGGCGGCTGGCGGCCGTTTATCAGTGTCGTCTTGTTGCCGACGCCGACAGCGGGCGAGCACCATGCATTCGTCGACATTGCTCGGCCGCTGGTCGAGGCGGAGTCGGAGCTGACGAACTTGGTGATCGATGCCGGATTCAACGCCGCGTTCGGTATCAAAGAGGTGCGGTCGTGGATGCTGGAGGACCCGTCCGTCATTCAGAAGGGCATCACGCCGGGGATCGATCTCGAGGTGGCGGAGGGCCGCGGGGACGGCGACGTCGTCAAGCGGGTCGATACCGGCACGCTCAACCAGGACATGTTGACGGTCTTGGATCGCATCTCGCGGATGCGCCAGGAGGCGTTCCGGATCAACGATCTGCAACTGGGACGCACGCCGCAGCGGAAGCAGAGCGCCACCGAAATCATGCAGATCGAGGATGCCGGGAACGATCTGTTCTCGAACATCGCGCTCCGATTCGAGGATACGGGCATCGAGCCGCTCTTGGAATTGAGCTGGCAACTGCTTTGGCAGTTCGCCGACAAGTCGATGCTGACCCGGTGGGGGGCGACGGTCGGCCCCGAGAACGCGCAGACGTTGGCGGTGCTCACCCCCCAGGAGCGTTTTTCCGTGTTTGCCAGCACCGTCTCGTTCAAGGTGCAAGGCTACAAGTATCAGCTCCAGCGGGTGAAGGACCTCCAGAAACTCATGATGCTGCGGCAGCAAGCGGCGGCCAATCCGGCCTTGTTGCAGGTCATCACCGAACGCTTCTCGCCGCAGAAGGAATACGCGCTCATCTTGCAGAGCCTCGGGATCGATCCGGCCGACGTCGAGCGCGACCCGGACGAGCCGTTGCCGAACCCGGCGCTCTTGGCAGGCCAAGCTGGTGCTCCAGGCAACCCGGCGCAGAATCCTGCTGCGGCACAGGCGGGCCCGCCACCGAATCCGCAGGGCCAGCGGGGCGGCCAGTTGCCCTGAGGGAGGACGAGCGATGGCCAGCATTCCAATCGAATGGCCGCATCCGGTGCCGTGGGTCGCCGAGGGCACGCCGCCGCCGAGTGGCGGTCCGGCAGGCCCGGCAGGCCCGGAGGGCCCACAAGGACCCGCCGGCGAGGGACTCCCGATTGGCGGGACGGCGGGGGACGTCCTCGTCAAATCGAGCGACACCGACCACCATTGCGAGTGGAAGCCGCCGGTCGCGTTGCGGTGAGGGCATAGAGGGGAAGACGACATGGCACGCCGCGCTGGCCCGCCCGCTCCCCGTACACAGCCGACCTTGGGGCAAGCGACCGGGGGACGCCCCGGCCGGGTGCCGCCGGCTGGTCAAACCGCACCCGCGCGGCCGGCGGCCCCGCGCCCCCCGACGGCGCCGGGGTTAGGATTGGGCCTGGGGCTGAATCCGCGGCAGCGCGGCGCGTTCCAGCAGGCCGCGCAGCAGGGGCAGGGGGCAGCCTATCTCGGGCAGACCCCGGGCCTTGCCCGCCGCGTCAACCAGCTGAACCCAACAGGCTGGCGAGCGAGGAACGTCCAGAACTTCATCGGGTCCTATGGCCAGCGGCAGCCGTACGGCGGCGTGACCCCGAGTCCGGGTGGTGCGGCCCCGGCGCCGATCGGGCCACCGGCACCGCTCCCGCAGCCGCCGCCGCAGGCACCCGGTGGCGGCATGCCAGGCATGGCGGGTGGGAACATGGCCGATCTCATGGGCCAAGCTGGTGCCCAGCTGGGCGGCGGTGGTGGTGGCTACGGGATCGGGAGTGGCTACGGCGGTCCGAGCTTCGGCCCCGGCGGCCCGTACGGCGGTGCGGGCATGGGTGGCGGCGGCGATATGTTCGGGGCGGGCGGCCCGTTCGGCGGCTACTCGCCGGCGATGCAGAACGTGCTGGCAGCGCGCATGCAGGGGGGCGGCTTCGGTGGCGCACTGGGGAATTATGGCGGCGGCAACCCGATGGCCGGGATGTACGGGGCCGGTGCGATGGGCCAACCCATCGGCGGCGGGACTTTCTACAACCCAAGTGGCGGCTTCGGTGGATCGCTTGGGCGCCAGAGCGCCTTTGCCAGCAATCAGGGCGCCGCACAGGCGAATCAGCAGCAGGCGACGGGTGGTCTGCCGCGGACAGGCTACACGCCCACTGGCACCGGCATGGGCCAAGGCCAAGGGAGTCCGGTCTAATGCTCGTCATCGGTGGCCACCATGGCGGCAGCACGGCGTCGATCTCGCTGCGCGATCCGCAGCCGCAGCGGGTCCAGCGGGCCTTGGAGCCCGGCAAGGCGGTGCGGATGACGCTCGAGGGCACCGTCCACCATCTCACCGCGCACGAGAAGCACTGCGACGTGGAGCTCGATGTCCACGACGTCTCGGTGCGGCCCGAGGGGCGTCGAACCATTTCCAGTTTGATCGAGGACAAACAGAAACAGGCCGTGAGGTAGCGATGGCAGACTGGCGAGACGGTTACGAGAGCACGCGGCCCGAGGATGCCGACGCCCCGAACCGACCCAGCGGACAACCGTACCTGAAACCTGGCGGCATGGCCGAGGCATACAAGGAGCGGTGGAAGAACGTTCCGGTGGCGTATCCCTTCGGGAAGGCGAAGGACGGAGGGGGCGGGGGTGGCAAGTGAGCGGATCAAGGGTGCTTCGCTGCCGAAAGCCCGGCAATGGCTCGTCTGGCTCGCCTATCATCTCGACGAGCTCCCGGCCGATCACGGCTGGATCGCCTTGTGCCGTGACACGCTTATCGGGTTGCACCACGCCATCGTTTCAGCCGCACGACGGCTCCGCAAGAATCCCACGTGGGATCTCCAAGGCACAATGACAGACGACACGGAACGGCTTGAGGACGGGGCGCTACGCTGGGTACGGAACGCGGCGGCCTTGGCGTCGCGGGACGACATCCCGGAGCGGTTCCGCTCGTTCGTGACCGTGCTCCAAGGCGCGTGCAATCAGCAGGTACGACTCGCCAAGGAGATCGACCGCATGCAGCGGATGGGCGAGTTGCAGGTCGACGTCACCTTGGACCGCGCCGCGCAGCAGCTGGTGGAGGTAGGCTAGGAATGCCGGTCGATTTCGACCCGAAGCTGGCAAATCTGATCCAGAGCGGCCATGCCGCCCGGCCGCTCCTGGCCGCACTCGAGACGTTCTGTGCCGCCTTAGTCGAAGAGACCTTAAAGACGATCGACCAGCGCGTGGCCAACGCCGATCTCGTCCCGGAGGACGCCTTGGCTGTCTGCCACGAGATCGCCGCATACCGCCGCATCGTCTTCCGGTTGTCGCAGCGCGTGACCGCTGGAGAACGCGCGGAGATGCGTGCGGCGAGTCGCCATCAGGAGATGCAGTCATGACCATGACCCCACCCGATGTCCCGGCGCCGCCTGCCCGGGAGCACGTGCAACTCGGGAACCAAGTCCTTGAGCTCGCGCCCGACGATGCCGCGACGGTCCGCCGCGCCTTTCAGGATCTCGCCCAGTCCTACGGCGCGTCGCTCGATGACCAGCGGCGCCAGCTGCTCTCCACGATGGGCACATCGCAGTGGCAGCCGCTCCCACCGCCGACGTCGCCTAGCGAGCTCGTGCTCGATGTCCCCGATCCCGATCTGCTCTTCTCGAACAAGGACGCTTGGGCAGCGAATTTTGCGCAGAACTTGGAAAGCCGGATTCGCCGGGCGCAGGGCGAGCAGGCCGCGTTGCTCCAAGGGGCGGTGAGTGCGGTGGATCAGGAGCTCCAGCGGCGCGACCTCCAGACGCAGGCGCAGACGGTCCACGATCAGGCGATGGAGGAGATGCTGGAGCGCCGCGGCCTCGGCGACCACCGACGCATCGTCCAGACGATTTACAACGAGCAATATGGCAACCTGCAGCACCTCCCGCTCGGCGTCGCCTTAGACCAGCTCGGGGCCTTGGCCGAGCAGGAGATTGCGCACATCCGGGGTGGGCAGCCTGCCGCGGCCGTGACGGCCCCGCAACAGACGACGCCCCCGTCGATGCTCCGCTCCGCACGGCGGGCCGGGAGTGCGTCCGCGCCGGAGCAGGCACCGCGCGGCAAGACGCTCTCCGATTTGATCCGTGCGCATCACACGGCCTTCCTTGAGGGGGGCCGAGCAGCATGACCGCTCAACTGCCATCGTCTGCAGACGCAGCGGCGGCGTAGGCTAGGAGGCGAGCTATGCAGACGTGGACCCAAGACACCCCGAGCGGGCCCTTCCGAAATAATTTCTTGTCCGAAACATTGTACGAGGCGAGTTTCGAGAAGGCCGAAGTGATCCAGTGGGTCGAGCCCGTGGACGGCTTCGGGAAGAAGAAGGGCGACACCGTGAACCTGTTCACGATGACGGGCCCCCCCGAGCCGGCGTCCAAGGGCATCCTCCAAGAGAACATCCGAATCCCGGAGACGGCGGTCGGGATCAGCGGCACGTCGTTCGTCATCGCCGAATTTGGTGAGGCGGTGACGTGGAGCAATACGTATGACGACTGGGCGAAATATGACTTGCCTGCATTCGTGAAGAAAAGGTTGCGCGAGATCATGAAGCTGACGCTCGACGTGAATGCCGGCGATGGCTTCAAGCGCGGCTTCATCACCTTCACTCCGAGCTCGGCGAGCGGCGTCACCATCGACACGACCGGGACGCCGTCGGTCGCCGCGTCGGCAGCGGTCGGCATCGCGCATCTCCAGCTCTGCCGGGACTACATGTATGGCACGCTGAAGGCGCCGTTTTTTGGTGAGGGCGATGCGTACATCGGGATCTTCAACTGGGCCGCCACGCGGTCCATGCGGATCGATCCGCTCTGGAAGGAATGGTACGTCCTCGGGAACCCGGAAAAACTGCAGCGAGGTGAGATCGGGATGATCGAGAATATCCGGGTGATCGAGACGAACCACGACACCGTGCTGCAGGTCGTCACCGTCTCGGGCTCGACGAACGTCGGCCAGGGACTCGTCTTCGGGGACGAGGCGGTGGCCTTCGCGGAGGCGCAGACGCCGGAACTCCGCGTGAAGATCGCGGATGACTACGGCCGGAACCTCGGCTGCGCCTGGTACGGCCAGCTCGGATTCGGGTTGTACCACGCCACCGCGAACCCGCGCGAAGCGCGAATCGTCCGGTTCACCGGCAACAACTTCGCCAACCCGTAAGGACCGCTCAAGGAGGACAGGCCGATGGCAATGGACGCGGGGACATATACTTGGACGGTGCCGGCGAACCTGCAGACAAGCGACGCGGCCCTCGGCGGGGCCCTGACGCCGGCGGGTGACAAGGGCTTTTTCATGGCGACCGAGGGCGTCGATGTGGTCGAGGTCGGCTGCATGATCGGGACGGTGACGGCGGCAACGGCGCTGGCGATCACGGCGGCGACCGCTCCGGCGATTGCTGGGAGCTACACGGTCCAAGCCACCGTGACGGGCCCAGCGGCGGGCTTGGCGGCGGGCGCGTGCTTAAAGAAGTCGACCAAGATCCATCTCGACAAGGGCCAAGTCTTCCGGCTGTCGATCACCGGCGCGGTGGCGAGCGGCACCGGACAACTCTACGCGAAGGTTTATCCGGCGGGGAGCCGCAAGGTCGACGTCATCAGCTCGACGTGAGGAGGGCCGATGGCTGCGATCACGGCGGCAGAACTGACCTATAACATCGCCGAGGAGTTCGTCTCGGCGCCGGCCCGGGTGCGTCGACGCATCACCTTGTCCTTTCCGACTGGGGCGAATGCCGGCACGAACAATCAGTATGTCACCGGCGGCATCCCACTCGACAAGCTGAGTCTCGATCTGCGCTCCCGGGTGCAGCGGTTTGCCGTCATCGGCCGGACGCCGGTGGCGGGCGCGAATAACCCACGCTGGGAATGGAACGGCGACCCAGTGAGTCCGACACTCGTCGGCTACGCGAATGCCGGGGCAGCGGGTCCGGACACGGAACTGGCGAACACCGTGACGTTCGCGACCGCGCAGACACTGGTCTGCGAAGTCGAGGGGTTTTAGGCGATGCCGCGCCTAGAGCCGGTGCACGTCCTCGAGATGGATCGGGCGACGAATCGGATGGAAGTCGTCCGGATCAATCCGACGCGCACCTTCGCGTGTCTCGGCGATACCGGGGTCGCCACCTACACGTGGCAGAACGGCCACTGGTTCGGCCAAGGCGGCCAGGAGATTCCCGCCGACCAAGTGCCGCTCGAGTACCGGGAGACGATGCGGGCGCATCCCGTCGTCATCGCAGAGCAGGGCCCGAACGTTGTCTGGACGTGTGAGTTCTGCGGTAACAACATGAACCGCTCCGAGAAGGACGACCACCTGATTGCCCACGTCCGCGACACCTTGGCGAAGGCCGGGACGGCGCCGGCTCCTCCGGAACTCCCGAAGGTGGAGGAGCGGCCGAAGGCCCGACCGGCGGCCTAGCCCATGGCGCTCCCGGTCACGGCGCGAGCCGTCTTCCAGGCGCACATCGACGGCCTGACGGCGACGGGGCTGTCGGATTTACCCGTGCCGATTAGTGCGGCGTGGTCGTTTGACGATGCCGCCGGGGATTTCGACATCGTCGACTTTCCGGTTGGGGCGACGACGCTGCAGCGGCCGACGAAGGCGACCATGCTGGTGCTGATCCCGCCGCCAACGAATGTCACCCCATTCGTCCTGAAAGGTGCGGCGGCGGATACTGGCGTCGCCTACAGCCCGAACACGGCGAGCATTCTCTCGCTGGCGGTGACACCGCTGCTCGTCCAGCTGACGGCGGCCGTCTCCGGGGTCCGACTCATCTGGCTCTGAGGCGCGGGGCATGGCCTATTTTGCCACCGCGAAGGACCTGAAGATCGATGCGCTCTTCCTCGCTGGGGAGCCCGTCGATGGCAACTCGCAGTATGACAGCCGGGCCTACGAGTGGATGACTGTCGTCGCTCGGGCGCTGATTTCGGGTGGGCAGTTCGGGCAGTCGGTGCTTGAGCCGTATGACTGGACGTGGGCGCGGGCCTGGCCACGCGGGGCGATCCAGCTGATGCAGCCGATCAACGGCACGCATACCCTGACCGCGACCTTCCAGACTGGCACGCGGGCCGTGACCGTGACCCCGACGCTTGGCAGTGACGTCAATCTCGCCGGCTACCGGATCCAGCAGGATACGACCCCGGCCCGCCATCTTGTCTTGGCGAGCCAGAACAATCCCGCCGCCAACACGACCTATGTCACGCTATCGGAACCATGGACCGGGACGAACATGAGCGTGACGAACTGGCTCGGGTATCCAGACACGTACGAGCTGCCGCCGGATTTCGTCCGCGGCACGTCCCCGCTGTTCATCATGGCGTTTCCGAGTTTCGGGCTGCCGTACTCGATCGACGTCGTCGATCCGCCTGATCTCGAGCGCTACTATCCGCAGACGTGGCCGATGGCGGGCGGCCGGACGACGGCCGGTTTTCCGGTGGTCGCGGCACGGGTCACCGAAACAAAGCTCCGGTTCTCGCACTATCTCTACACGCCGGACACGCCGCTGCCGGTGCAGCTCGAGTTCGAGTACATCAACCGGCCCGACGTGCTCAGCGAAGGGGCCATTCCCGCGATCCCGATCCAGCATCGCCGGATTCTCTCGTATGGGCTCGCCTATTTGATCTTGAGTGACAAGGACGATTCGACGGCGGCCGATCTCTGGCAGAAGTTCCAGGCGCAATGGAAGGCGATGGCGGACGAGTACCGTCGGGGGCTGCGGCGCATGTCGTCTAAGTGGGGCGTCGTGCAGCCGTCCCGGGTGACCGCCGCGTGGGGTCCGCCGCTCTGGACCTCCGGCGGCTTACCGGTTTGGTCCTGGTGACATGGCGCAGCAAGGGAACCCGTATCTCATCCCGCTCGGGAATTCCGGGATGGTGGCACATCCGAATCGCTGGCGGGCGAAGGCGGGTGAGCTCTTGTTTGCGGAAAACGTCGTCGTCGAGAACGATCTCGTGAACAAGGAGCCCGCCGCCAAATACTATCAGCAGAACGGCACCGATCATCTGACGCTGCGCATGACGTGGTCTGCGGCGACGACGTCCATTGCGATGGCACTCTGGTACGATGCATTGCCGACGGCATACGTCGGGGCAGACGTCATCACGATGGGCGCTGCCGCACCGACCAATCCGTGGACCGGGACGTTCACGGGGACCGTGCCGGTGGGTCAAGTCGTCGCCATTCGGGTGAGCGGGCGTACGAACTCCCCGAGTGCCATCACCGATACGCGTGGCAACGTCTATGCTCGGGTCGGGACGTTCGACTATACCGGCACGAGCCCGGCGCTCCATGGGGAGATCTGGCTCGCGGTCGTCACGACGGCTATCCAGAGCGGCGACACACTGACCGTCACCCTGACGGCATCTGCCGCCGTCAATCTCATCGCCACCGCCATCGTGGATCTCGTCCTACCGCTCAAATTGCGGAGCTCAAGCGCGGACGGATCGACCGCGGCGACGTCATGGGACTTGTGGGGCCGGACGCAATTCTATCCGCTCGTCGGCATCGGCTTGGTCGCGAGTATCGATACCAGCGTGACGCCGAGTTTCCCGAATTCGAAGCCCTTCACGCATAACTCCACCCTGACGACTGGAGGCCATACCCTCGTCGCGATGGCGAGTGACGTCTACTGGAGCGCCACGAAGATCGCGGCACAGATCGAGTACAGTTCCGACGATACATCGACATTCACTGGCACGCAGCCCGTAAGCGTCGTTGCTGGCTCACGCCTCGTCACGACAGGTATCGGGACGAATTTCTCCGTGGGTTTGTACCCGGGCGACACGATCATCGTCGGTGGGGAAAGCCAAGTCGTCAGCAGCATCCAATCCCCGACGCAGTTGACGACCATCGGGCCATGGCAGGCCACCCGCAGCGTCGCCGCGACTACGGTCATCCGGCGTGCCGCCCCACGCCTCGTGACGGCGATCAATCTCGGCGATCCGCAATTCAACGGCTACATCTTCCGCGACGTCCCCGATCCGGACAGCAACGGCGAGACCGGGACGCTCGGCGGCCAGACGCTCGCGAGCAATCTCGCCCAGGTCCGGCCGGGCCGGTTCGTCGTCGGCGGCAGGAGAACGCCGCGAATCCCCGGAAGCTCTTCTATCTGAACGGTGTCGATCCGATCCAAGTCGTCTCGGGCGATGCGGCGAGTTCCCACGTCATCGCCACGCCGGCCTTCGATTGGGGCACCGCACAGAATGCGACGAAGCAGCCGATCAACGCCATCGTCCATCAGGACTCCCTCGTCGCCTTCGGCAACCTGAATGATCCGCATCGGGTCTACTTCTCGACCCCGGACAATCACGAGGATTTCCAGACGACGGCCGCCCCGGCCGTGCCATCGATCAATTTCCGGATCGCCTCAAACGTCGGCCAGCGACTTTGGGGCGCGGCGCAATATCAAGGCGTCCTCTTCCTGTGGAAATATCCGCAAGGGCTCTTCTATATCGACGACACACCTGATGACCGGCTCAAATGGACATATCGCATCCGGTCGATGGCGGTCGGCTGCGCTCCGAGTCCCTACGCGGCCTTGCCGACCGACGATGACGTGATCTTCTGCGATGCGCAGGGCCATTTCCATCTGCTCTCGGCGGTGGCGACCCTCGGCGGCACGCGGGATTCTGACATCACTCGGGCGATGGGGCTCCATACATGGACGATCCAGACTGTGGACGTCACGCAGCTCCGGAGTCTCACCTCGGTCTACGATCCGCAGACGAAGACGGCGTGGTTCGGGCTCCGCAGTCTGAGCGCCCCGGCAAACGATCCCGGCGACAACGATCTCGTGATCCGCTGGGATTTCAGCTTGGTCCCCCAAGGCGGCCCCGTCCGGATGACGACAGCACGGCTCTGGAAGCCGAACGCACTCTGTCTCAAGCGCCATGGGTATACGGGCATGGCGTCGGTCGTCATCAGCGAGTGGGACAATTCGTGGTTCGTGCAGCCCGGCACCTACGGACGGCGGACGAACTATGATTCCGTTGCGGCGACTGACGCCCCAGTCGGTGTGCCGACACACGTCGATCTGCCTGAACTCGACTATGGCGATTCGGCCCCGCCGGCGCGTCCACGTCGCAAAGCCTTCCGGGCGCTTGAGCTAATCGCGCAGCAGACGAGCAACGACAACCATCCGGTGTCCGTCGTCTTGAACGTCGATGGCGTCTACCGCCAGACGCTCAAGTATCCGCAGGGCGTGAACCGCCGCCGCTTGCAGCCGCTCCAGGTCGGGGACGGGTACGCCATCACGGCGAGCATCCAGACCGACGGGAGCGTCGTCGGGGACGTGCCGCTGATCGGGGTGATCTACTACTACGATCTGCTTGGCACGGATCAATCGCGGAAGTCCTGACAATGCCGAAGCCCCTCTTCTCCCATGCGATGGTCTTTAAGGAGATCAGCGGGGTGGGAACGCCCGGACCGGCAGGGCCGCAGGGCCCGGCAGGTCCTGCGGGTGCGACAGGTCCCCAGGGACCAGCCGGTCCCACGGGTGCGACGGGGCCACAGGGGGTTCCAGGCCAATCCTCGAGCTTCATCGAGTATCGGTTCTCGACTGGCACGGTTGCCCCACCGGCATCGGGCAACGTCCAACTGAACAACCTGACCGCAAGCGCCGCGACCCTTGTGTGGGCATCCAACACAACATCCCTGAACAATGATGCCACCGTTGCTTTGGGAGCCATTACCGTTGGAAGCAAGGTCACCATCCAGGTTCAGTCTGACTCAACGAGCCTCTACCAATACCAGGCAACGGCAACTCCGACCAACAAGGGGACGTATACAGAGATACCTGTCAGCTGGGTCCAGAGCGGCGCGGGTCCGGCTATCGCAAATAATGCGTCCATTTTTCTTGCCATCTCCGTCGCTGGACAGACTGGGCCACAGGGACCACCGGGACCGACCGGCGCGACGGGCACGCAAGGACCGCAAGGCAATCCCGGTGCGACGGGTGCCACGGGACCGCAGGGACCAGCCGGTCCCGGGGTGGCGGCAGGCGGGACGACAGGACAGGTGCTTCAGAAGACGTCGGCGACGGACTACGCGACGGGGTGGACGACGCCGGCGACGATCCCGACGACGCTCCCCCCCTCGGGACCGGCGGGCGGCGATTTGTCGGGCACGTACCCAAATCCGGCGATTGCTGCGCTCGCGGTGACGGACGCGAAGGTCAACGACGTTGCGGCAACGAAGCTGACGGGCACGATCGCGCAGGCGCGGTTCCCCGTCGCGCCATCTGGGCTGCTCACGGCGAATCTGAATGATGGCCAAGTCACCGACGCGAAGATCGTGGGGATGGCGTACTCGAAGCTCACGGGGGCTCCGACGAGTCTGCCGCCGAGTGGTGCTGCCGGCGGGGACCTGACGGGCACGTATCCTAACCCAACCATCGGTGCGCTCAAGGTCACCGATGCCAAGATCAACGACGTCGCCTATACGAAGGTGACCGGGCATCCGACGAGCTACCCGCCGTCGGGCAGCGCCACAGGATCGCTCGCGGGCTCCTATCCGGCACCCACGTTGTCGACGACGGGCGTCACGGCGGCGACCTACGGCTCGGCAACGAAAGTGCCGAGTCTCACCATTAGCGCCGAGGGGCGGGTGACGGCGGCCACGGAAGTCTCGATGACGGCCACGGGACTCGTCTCGATCGGTGCGACGGCCCCGGCATCGCCGCAAGTGGGACAACTCTGGTGGCGGAACGATCCCGACGGGCGCCTTTTCATCTACTACAATGACGGCACCTCGACGCAGTGGGTGCCGGTCGTGACGGCATAGAGAAAGGGACGATGGCGAAACCGTACTTCGCGCATCCGATGATCGCGCCGCTCGTCCTGCCGCCGACGGTGACGGTGACCGGCGTCGCGACCGTGATCTCGCCGGTCCCGCCGCCCAGCCCGACGGTGGGACAGTTCTGGTGGCGGAACGATCCCGACGGCCGGCTCTTCATCTACTACGACGATGGCACCTCGCGGCAATGGGTGCCGGTGGTGCCGGCCTGATGCCTCCTTGGTCCCATCGGTGTGCCTCCCGTGCTGACGCCTCGGCACTGGTTCCCTCATGCGGGAAGGATCGTCTCGCTAGGGGGGCTTCCTGATGGCAGCAATCGACTTCCCCAACGCGCCGACACTGAACCAGCAGTTCAACGCGACGAACGGGGCGACATATCAGTGGGACGGCTCCGCGTGGATCCCGATCACGGGCAGCCTCTCGACCGCCGTCTTCATCGGCCCGAATCCCCCGACCGCGCCTGTCGTCGGGAACCTCTGGTGGCGAAGCGATCCCGACCAGACCCTGTATGTGTATTACGACGACGGGAACACGAAGCAGTATGTCAGCGCGGTGCCGTCGGTGTCGCGGCCCACGGGACCGGCGGGCGGGTCGCTCAGCGGGAGCTATCCGAATCCCAGCTTCGCGGCCTATGCACCGGCGCAAGCGAAGGCGATGGCCGGTGGGGTCACCGGAGCGACGAACCAGAGCATCCCGAACAACACCGTGACCATAGTAGTGATGCAGAGTATCTGGAGCGATTCGTCTGGAGGATTGATTCCCGTGACGGCGTCGAGTCGTGTCGCGGTGCCGACGGGCTACGGCGGCTGGGTCTCCGTCGCGGGCACGCTGTTTCTGTCCGCAGCCATCTCTGCCAATGCTTCGTTTCTCGTCCTCGAAGAATCCCCTGATGGGAGTACGTGGACGACCGTCGCCTCGACGGCCATCAATGCTACGAACTTCCTACCGACCTATTCCGTCGCCATTACGAAGCCAGCGACGGCGGGATGGCTCTACCGGATGAGTCTGTTTCAGAATAGCGGCAGCGCCGCGACCGTCACCCGCGCCCAGCTGGCGCTGGTTTGCCTAGGAGTAGCCTAATGGCAGCCCCCGACTTTCCCGCTTCTCCCACCGTTGGTCAGATCTATACCGCCCCGTCGGGCATCCAGTACACCTGGGATGGCAAGGTCTGGTCGAGTAGCTCGACCTCGCAGAGCTGGCTCTGGACGGACACCGGGACGACGCTGACGCCGTACGATGCGACGAAGACGGTCAGTGTTCCGACGAGTTTTGTCCTGACCGGCGGGAGTGCGCAGGCCGCAAAAGGCCGGCTGTTGGAAATCGCCGGCAACGACATGCCGGTCTTCTCGTATAACGTGAATTGGAGCGGGTCTGCCTGGGTGCGCGATGATACGACGAAGGGCGCGAGTGCACTCTTTTACTTTGGCAATGCGACTCCCCCGCGCCTTGAGTGGGACTACTGGGCGGCTGGCGCGGGAGGCGCGTTCGTCAGCCTGCTGCAAGTCGACAACGCGGGCAACCTAACGACGACGGGGGCGGTGCGATGTGCGAAGGGTGTCCAACTCACCGGAGCGACGACCACCGTGGAGTTGACTGCAAACGATCCCGCCTCCCCAAGCTACGACGCGGCAAAAGCCAGCTTCAAATCGCGTATGGACTACGGTGGATTTCCCAACGTGGGATGGGACTATCGCGCGGCGGGAGGTTCCTACGCAAACGTCGGGTATCTCGATTACACCGGGAATTTTGTCATTGTCGGGACCACCGGGCAGAAGGCGAGCGGTACGACCTGGTCGAACCCCTCCGACCCGCGCCTGAAGCAGGACGTCGCCCCCTACAGCGCCGGCTTGGCCGACATCTGCCAGCTCGCCCCGATCACCTACCGCCTGAAATCGCAAGGGCCTGACGGCCCGCTCTGTTACGGGTTCGACGCGGAGAAAGTGCGCGACGTGTTTCCCGAATGCGTCTCGACAACGAAGATGAAGCTCCCCGGCGACGAGGAGGAGACTGAGGACGTGCTCGTCTTCGACATGCACCCGATCCTCGTCGCGCTCATCAATGCAGTGAAGGAGCTCGCCGCGAAGATCGGATAAGGAGGTGTCCCATTCCTGCCGTCAGTGAACGTCAACGGAAGTTTTTCGGGGCCGAACTTGGTCGGGCACGCGCCGGGAAGTCGACCGTCACGGGGCTCGGCGAGGGGAAGCTCAAGGAGTTCGCGACGAAGCCGAACAAGCCGAATCCCGGCCTGAAGGCCACCAGCAAGCCGCCCGGCGGGGCCATGGGGTTCAAGCGCCGGAAGCCGAAGAAGTTCGGGCTCCCGAATACAGGCGTCGGCAGCTTCTCCCCGGTGGTGAAGCCGCCGGGGATTGGAGGGCGGTACTGAATGGCGAAGTGGAGACGGGGACCGGATGCGCGACCGCGAGCTGCCTATGGGCCCGGCTCGCCCAGACGCTTTCGAGTTTCCATCCGAAGGTGAAGAAGCCCTTGAGCGTCGGTCGCTACTGACGAGAGGCATAGAGGGGAGGCATGAGTCCCGACGAGAAGCTGGCCGTTCAGACGGTCGTGGTCGAGTATCTGCAATCGGCTACAACAGAGGAGCGCAAGACGCTCCTCCTGGATGTACTGCTGAGTGGAGACGGCTATAGCCTCGTGCACCACGTGCTCTCCCAGCAGGCGGCCTATGCACAACGGCGGGCCGATACCTTGAACCATCTGCTGCGGGCGTTGCAGGCCGAGCATCCCCCGCCGGTCGCCGAGGCACCGCGGGCTGTGCCGCAGGCACCGCTGCCCATGCCGGGAGGGCTCTGATGCGACGCCTATCTCGGCTCCTTAGTACGCCCGACTGGAGGCAGGCATAAATGGCCGGTGCGGGTGGTACAGGTATCGGTCTAGGTATCATGGGTGGTATCCTCGGCGGCATCGGGGATATCATGGCCTCGACCAAGTACAAGCGCCCCTCCGTCCCGCAGCCGGGCGGCCAGGAGCAACGGCTCCGGAGTCTCGCGCAAGGCCAGCTGATCGGTGGTGGTCTCGAATCGCTCGCCGGGACCCAGCTCTTCAACCAGCTCTCGCCGCTCATGCTCGGCATGGTGCCAGGCATGTCGGTCACGCCGGCGGCAGCAGGCGGGGCCGGTGGGGCGGCAGCTGGTGGTGCGGCGGCTGGTGGCGCTGGGGCTGGCGGGACGCCGATGATGGATTACCAGACGGCGCTTGCCAACTACCAGAACACGGTCGGGCGCAATCAGCAGATCCAGAACCTGCAGGCGCAGTTGAAGGCGATGCCGAAGGGCCCGGAGAAGCGCGGCGTCCGCCTGCAGCTAAAGGGCCTCAAGAAGGCGCAGAAGGGTGCCCCGACCGCCGTGCAGGCCGAGCGGGACATCTACAAGGCCGGCACGACGCCGCCGCTCTACACGGTGTCCGGAACGGCGCAGCAGCCGGGGCCGGTGGCGAGTGATCTCTCGCCGGGCTCGCAAGCCACCTTGGCGCAGATCAAGGGCTGGATCGACGGCCAGCAGGCGAGCGCCGGGGCGACCCCGCCGAGTCTCGCCGCGGGCGGATCCTTCCTCTCCGACTACAGTAACGCCCTCAACGCACCGCCCGTCTCGTCGCCCATCTCGCCGCCAACCTCAGGAGCCTGATGGCGAAGAAAGGGAAGACGCCGCAGCCACCGGCTCGAGCGGGAGGCAAGAAAGGCCGGACGCCGCAGCCGCCGGTCCCGGCCCCACCCCTGCCGCAGTATGCACCTGGTGCCGGGGCCGGCGCGTACAACGTTGGCTTCACGCCGAGTGTCCAGTCGCAGCTGACACAGCCGTATCTCGACGTGATGGCGGGGACGGCCTACGGCAACATGCCGAATGTCGCCGGCAACCTCGGTGGCCAGCAGGATTGGGCCGGCTTGTACGGCGGCATGGGTGGCCAGCAGTTCGGGCGGTTCATGCAAGGCGCGCCACAGGAGCAAGGCTTGACCACGCAGATGGGTGGCCAGGCGGGTGGAACGCTCGGGGCCTACGGCCAGGTGATGAATCCGAATCTCCCCCTGATCGCCAACCTGCAAGGGCAGCTCGCAGATATCCAAGCCGGCAGGGATACCGGCTTCGATCCGTACATGACGCAGCAGTACAACCAGTCCGAGCAGCAACTCCACGACACGCTCCGGAAGCAGCTCGGGCCGGACTACGCGACGAGCTCGGCGGGGATCAACGCGCTCAATCAGTTCAATCAGGAGAAGCAGACGGCGTTTGGGTCAGCGCGGTTCCAGCGCCAGCTGCAAATCCAAGACGCGCTCCAGCAAGCGCAGCAGAACCTTGCTGGGCAGGCCGGCGGGTTCGCCAATATCTATGGTGGCCAGCGCGGCCAGCAATTCGGCCAAGCCGATGTCTTGGGGCAGCGGTTCGGACAGTTCGCGAACGACATTTACAACACGACGATGGGACTCGGCCAAGGCGCGTTGAGTGGACAGGGCCAGTATTATGGCAATCAAGCGGCGCTGATGGGGCTCACGTCCCAAGTGCCGACGATGATGGGCCAATACGGTGGCGCGATGGCCGGACAGGCCCGCGAAGCCGTCGCTGCACAACAGCCGTATCAGCAGGATCGGATGGCGCAGTTCCAGGCATCGACCTATCCGACGCAGGGGCAATACATGGGCGAGATGATGGGCCAGTCCGGCAACCGCTGGGCGAATATCGGCGCGGGCATGATGGGCGCCTCCGAAGCCGCCTCAAGTGCCGGCACGAAAGCGGGCGGGGGCTAGATGGCTGGCGCACCGGGCCCGTGGGCTGGCGGGTACGTCTTTCCCGATCCGACGCAAGGACCGGCACCCTCGCCGCCTGATCAGACCCCGGCACCGACCGGCGCTGGCCCGACGCCGCAGCCGCCGACCGTGCCGCAACCACAAGCCGGCCCCGCACCGACCTTGGGTGACGTCCAGCAGGCCGCACAAGGCGACGAAGGCGGCGGGCTCGATATTACCGCCCGATTCAACCAGTACCGCGAGCTGATGAAGCAGGCGAATGCGGACGCCTATCGCCCCCATCTCGACGAGTCCACGAAGCCGGGTCTGCTCGCGAACATCCTGACGTTAGGCGGCGCTGGCATGTGGGACCACGATTATCGCATGGCGTACAACGCCGCCATCGATCGCGGGAATGCCAAGCAGCACGCGCAGGATACGAAGGACGCGCTCGAGATGGTCGGCAAGGACGTCTCGCTCGCGAACGGCAACATCGGGCAGCAGATCCGCATGCTGCAGCTGCAGCTCCAGATGCAAAACGCGGAGTATCTGCGGCATCATCGCGACACCATGGAAGATCTGGCCCGGGATCGGAATAGGATCGCAGCGGGCGGGCTCGATGTCCGCCAGACCTATCCGCCACCGACGCCGGAGCAGCGGGCGGCGGCACAAGACGCCGGGTATGACTACGTCCCGGCACCCGGCGTGCCGAATCGGTTCAATCTCGTCCCGACCGGGACGAAGTCAGGAAGTGGCGGCCCGTCCCCCGGGCCACCCAGCGGCGGCCCGCCGGCCCCGCCGGGCACCCCGCCGGCATCGACGACGACCGTCCGGACCACGGGCGGCCCACCGACTACGGTGGCGACCCGTCTCAACAATCCCGGGAACATCAACGCGTCCCCCTCGACCCGGCGCTTTCCGGGCGTTGTGGGAGAAGAGACGATTGGATCGCATACATTCTTGAAGTTCGACTCGCCGGAATCTGGGTTTGCGGCGATGGAGCGGCTGCTGCAAGCACCGGGCTACCGCAATTTACCATTCGAAGGAGCGATGCGGCGCTGGACGACGGGCACGACCGCGCCGACCTTCGACCAGAACGGCCGGCCGCTGGGGTACGACCTTCCCGCGATGGAGCGGAAGCTCGGCATCGCCCCGAATACGCGCATTGGTGACTTGACCGATACACAGCGACGCGCACTCGTGCAGGAGATGGCGCCCCGCGAAGGATTCCAACCAGGTCGCGGTGGACAGCCGTCTGCGGCACCGGCACCAAGCGCCGGACAGCCGGAGCCTGCGGCCCCATCACCAGCCCCCACTGGGGAGACACCGTCGCCCGGACTGCCGGCCAGTGGGAAGACCAGTGGCGGGATTCCTTATCGCGTTGTCACGCCTTCCGGTGGGACACCGCCCGCAGCGCATGATCCCAGCGATCCCAACGAGCCAGGCATCACGCCGTCCGAGAAATTGCGGCGCCAGAAACTGCGCGAACAGACGGCCGCCAAGCCGATCCCGGCCGAGATCCAGAAACAGGTCACGACGATTGACGAGAGCATCGCCAAGATGAACGACATCGAGAAACTGCTTGACGATCCTGAGGTCCAGAAGTGGATCGGGCCGGGGATGGGACAGGTGTCGAAGGGACTCTATTGGACCGGCATCGGGGGACCGGGGAAGGTCAATAAACTGCTCGCCGCGCTCGCCTATCTCCGCGCGCAGGCGGTCGGGCCGCTGCTGCACGGCTCTCGGAACGAGAAGATCTGGGCGCAGATCCAGGAGCATCTCCCGAATGCGTCCGACAGTCCCGAACTGCTGCGTGACAAGCTCCAGCAAGCGCGGCAGACGTACATCCGCAACCGGCAGCTGGAACTCGAGGCGTCCGGGCTGACTCGGGGGCAGGCAGGGGCCGGCGGGCAGTAGATGCCCACCGTCGAGCTCTTCGTCAACGGGAAATGGCAACCCGTCGAGGTCGGTGAGGGGGCGACGCAGAAGGACCTAGACGAGATCGGCACGCATCTGTCGGGTGGCACGCCGCCGACACCACCGCACGACATTGAGACCGCGCCGCAAGCTGGCCAAGCCTTCGAGACCGATCAAGGCTCGACGTGGTACGGGCGGGCCGGCGAGTACGTCCGGAAGCGCGCCGAGACTTACGCGGGGGCTCTTGGCAGGATAACCGGCTTCGGGGAAGAACTCGGCACGGAGGGCCCGGGTGCCCCGATGCCGGAGGTCAGTAAAAAGCAAGCGGCGCTGGATGTCGCGCTGCTCGCCGGCACTGGTCTCGCACCAGCGCTGACTGCCACGGGTCTTGCGGTCGGCACCGGGGCACGGGCCGCTGGTGTCAGCGAGCCGGCCGCCGAAGCGTTAGAGACTGGTACCATGCTCCTCGGCGGTGGCGTCAAAGCGGCCTCGGATGCGACTGCGGCCGCCCGCGCCGCCGCCGCAGCACCCGCCGCGCAACGGGCTGCCCAAGGCGTCTCGAACGTCGCGGCTGGGGTCAGTGAGGCGGGGACGTCGGCACAAGCGTTTGAACGGGCGCAGGGCTTGGCGACGACGCCAGCAGGCGAGGCCGGGGCCGCAGCGCGCACGGCCCTGCCCGCCGCCGAAGCGACGGAGCGGGCGGCTTTTCAAGAAGCGACGTATGACCGGATCGCCAAGTTCGCCGACAATAAGGGACTGAATGCGACGCGGGAGAACGCGGTCGGCCAGACCCTCCGGAATCGGCTGCAGCAGGCCGAGGATGAATGGGGCCAGCTCGCCGGCTCGGCCGAGCACAAGCAAGTCACGAAACTCCTCGACAAGCTCAAGGAACCCGCTCCGGAGACGACCGCGATCATCGATCCCGCGACGGGACAGCCAGTCGTGCGACCCTCTGGAGCGCCTGCGCAGACGGTCACTTGGAAGGAACTCGACGATGCCGAGAAGGGGCTCCAGAAGATTCGCGGGCCGTCATCTGTACGGGCCGCCATCGCCGATGCGAAGAAGGGATTATTGGAGGGAACGCCGGCCGCCGATGCACTTGAGACAGCCAACCAGCGCTGGCGACTGGAGATCCGACCGGCAAAGGATCTCGCGACCAAGGTGAAGACGGCGGAGTCTCCCGTCAAAGCCTTCCAGCGGATCGCCGGGAGCAAGGGGGATCCGCAACGGCTTCAGATCGCGCAGCGCCTCCTCCAGGCCCACGACCCGGAAGCATGGGACAAGGTCGTCGGAGGCTTCTACTCGAATCTCTTCGAGCAGGCACAGCACGATCCCCAACGGGCGTGGAAGCTCTGGCAGACGGTCAAGGATCCCATCCGGAAGATCGTCGATCCAGACGGCGTTGCTGCGAAGGCGTTCGAGGAGATGACCCCGAAGGAATCGACGCAACGCTATCTGGTCGAACCGCCTGCTGAGATGGAGCGGTGGCAGCAGTGGGCACAGCGTGGCGTCCATGCCGTGGGCATTGGCGATGCCGCTCGACGGTTCTACCATGGTGATTGGCTCGGCGGTCTCGGCGCACTCGGCTTGAGCACACTCGCCGCCCATCCGACGCTCGCGGCGGCAGCCGTTCGCGGGGGCGCCCCTACCGTTGCGCGGACGGGGCTCGCCGTGGCCGGCGGTCCCCTCGTTCGTGACATCGCCCAAGGCCAATGAGCATCGCCGTCTTGTCGCTGCGGGGCTGCTGATGCTCGCGGCGACCGCCGACGCCCGTATGATCCAAGGGGTCCTCGGTGATGCCCAGGAACGCGTCGGCCTGCGACCGGCCCCGGCATTCCACGCCTTCGCGACCCACTTCTCGACGCTCGCCACCGCGCCGTCGTTGACCTCGCCCTCCAGCGCGGCGCTCGCAGGAACCGCCCCCATCGACAGCACGATGGAAGGACTTGGGCCGATGTTTCTCGACCATGCCGCCACACTCGGCGCCGGCACGACCAACCTGAACATCGTGACCCAGCGGTCCTTTGCGCAGGGCTCACTCTTCAGTCAGCCATTCAATGAGCTCGGGGCCCTCGCTCCGCCGCTCTTCGTCAAACGGACACCGACTGGCAACCCATCTAACCCCGCCGCCGTCGGCCTCCGGCTCACCTACGCGCTCGATCTCCACGTCTGGGCTACGGCCATTGCCGTCTCCCACGGCTTCAGCGACAGCTTCGACGCCTCCGTCGTCCTGCCCATCGTCTCGACCTCGCTCGACATGGCGGTCCGCGCCCATGTCGTCCAGGCGACGTCACCATCCGGCGGTACGTTCCATCCGGTGAAGGGAGCCCCGACCATCGGCGGCACCATCCCCGCCGTCTCGGCGACCGGCGTCGGCGATCTCACCGTGCGCGGGAAGTACCGGCTTCCCATCCCTCCTCCCATCCGCATGGCCGCGACGCTCGAGGCGCAGTTCCCGACCGGCGACCCGTTGCAGATCCACGGGACGGGCTCCTATTGGCTCACGCCCGGCGTGGACGCCGCTCTGCCCCTTTTCGGGAAGCGGGCCGAACTCGATGGACACGCCGCCATCCACGTCAACGTCTCGAAGCCTGAGCAGTCCCAAGCTCTCTATGGCCTCTCTGCCTCTGCGGTTCTCGTCCCGAAGCGGCTGGCCGCCATCGTGGAGTTCTTGGGGCAGTCCCAGCTGACCACGGCCTTCGCCCCAGAAGACACGGACGTCCTAGTGCTGACGCCGCAGGGCATCGCCTCCGACCCGCTGCTCGGTATCGGCTGGTCCGGCCGCTTGGATCAATTCAACTTCTCTTTTGGGATGCGCGCCCGGCTCGTCTCGACGCTAATGGTCTTCGCCAATGGCATCGTGCCCTTGAACCGCTCGGTCGGTATCCGACCTGCGGGCGTCATCCCGACCGTGGGGGTGGGATGGTCCTTCTGATGGCCACCCTGCTCGCCAGTGCCACCGCACCGCGCGCCGTGGTCCCGTCGCGTCGCGCCGCCTGCCACGTCGTCTGCAAGGGCATTCCCGGTATCCCCGGCCCCGCTGGGCCAGCGGGGGCCGTGGGGCCACCGGGCCCTGCGGGACCGCCGGGACTCCTCGGACCGGTCGGACCGGTCGGACCCATAGGACCGGCGGGACTGCCTGGGCCACCTGGAGCATCGGGGCCGCCGGGACCGACCGGCCCCACGGGGGCACCCTTTGCCGTCGTCACGAAGACGGCGACGACCGGGGTCCTCGACCGCCCACCCCCCGGCACCATCGTCACGCTCGCGGCCGACTGCGACCCCGGCGACCAGCCGATCGCGGGCGGCATCACCAACCGCGTCGCCAACGCGGCCGACGAGGGCCGCACCCATCTCCTCGACTCCGGGCCCACCGTGACCGGCTGGCATTCCAACGCCACCGTGGTCAGCACCTTCTCCATCGGTGGCACACTCGAGGTCGTGCTCACCCTGCTGTGCGCGCAGGCGAGACCATGACAGTCGGTGACTGGGCTCTGATCGCCCTCGCGCTCTTCGTGATCGCCGGCGGCGGCCTCTGGCTCTGGGCGTGGTGGCAGACCCGCCACGAGCGGTCGCCCGACAAACGGCACGATGGGGAGTGACCGTTATGATTCAGCGCGGCCCGAACAAGTACACCCTGCTGCCCGGTGGACTTGCGCTGATCCACATGGCGCGGACCGTGAACACGGTCATCGATGCGCGGGATTTGCCTCTTGTACTGCGCTATCATTGGCATGCCGTCGGCGGGGCCCGTGTCGCGACGACGGTCGCGGGTCGCTGTCTCTATATGGCACGGGTGATTTTGGGTTGTCGCGTGGATCATATTAACCGTGATCCGTTGGATAACCGCCGAAAAAACCTACGCCCGGCGAGCCAATCGCAGAACATGATGAATCGCGCCGGATGGAGTCGGAAGAGCCGATACAAAGGCGTCGCTCCGAACGGACGGGGTTGGCGTGGCCAGATCGTCAAAGAGCGTCGACTGTATTATTCGCCGACCTACAAGACTCAGGAAGAAGCTGCCCTCTGGTACAACGAGCAGGCAAGGGCATTGCACGGCCCCTTTGCTGTCGTAAACGACGTCGTGCAATGAAAGGGGACTTGCGGTGATTCAGCGCAAGTATTTTTTTCGATAGCGTCCGCGGCTCCCTCTTCGCTGGCTCGATGAGACAGAGCCAGGTGGACGGGATGAATGCGATGCTCGACTTTGCCGAATCCGTCGGCTGCGATGACCGCCATCTGGCGTACATCCTCGCCACGACGTTCCATGAGACGGCGCAGACCATGCAGCCGATCGCGGAATACGGGCAGGGAAAAGGGAAGCCGTACGGCGTGGCCGACCCGCAGACAGGCCAGACCTACTACGGTCGCGGGTACGTGCAGCTGACCTGGAAGGACAATTATCAGAAGCAGGATGACAAGCTCGGACTCGGGGGGGAACTCGTCGCCAAGGCCGACTTGGCACTCGACCAAGCCATCGCACTCCAGGTCATTTTCGGCGGCATGTACGCCGGGGATTTTACCGGCGTGGGATTACCGAAGTACATCACGTGCCGCGATCCGACATCGGACACGACAGACTTCTACAACGCCCGGAAGATCGTCAACGGCTTGGACTGCGCCAGCCAGATTCAGGGCTATGCGCAGCAGTTCGCCAATGCGATCGCACATTCCGCGACGACCGCCGTCTAGAGGCGCTTGATCCCCAGGACGGCCATCCAAACGGTGCGCGGTGTCCGCTGCATACCTTGAAGGCCTCAGCGAGACTCGCGGATCGTGTGGATGACGACGAGGATCCACAGGGCGATGCAGACTGAGTGGAATAGTCCAACCATACCCGGAAGACGTATCGCGCCCTCCGTATGTGGCGCAAGATCGCAAGTGCTACATTGACAGGCGGGCACGCGGTCACGTAGACCTAGATGGCATGGGACACGTCCACGTCGAGGTCACGCTCACCGGCAACGCGGCGGCGCGGACCGTGCGTTGTCTCGTCGATACCGGCGCGACCTATACGATGCTGCCAGAGGCGTTGGGGCAGGAGTTGGGGATCGTGCTCCTCGACAGGCCGGTCACGTTCTCCCTGGCGAACAACACGGAAATCACGGCCCGGGTCGGCGCCATCGGCATCGAGCTCGCCGGCCGACGCGCCGCGACCACGGCAGCCGTCCTGCCGAGCGAGATCGAGCCGCTCCTCGGCGTCGAGGCCCTCGAGGCGCTGGGCCTCCGGGTCGATCCGACCAGCGGCACGCTCGAGCCGACCCGGTCGCGATCCGTCCTCTTGGTCGGCGCGCAGCCACCAGACTTCCCCCGAGAGAAGCTCACGGAACTCGCGGAGCGCGTCATCTGCCGCGAGAATCCGCAGGGGGCGACACACTGCAAACACCCGAAGTTGCGGCACGGTGAGCACGGACCGCACGTGCCGATGACGAAGGACGTCGTCCTCGTCTGCTGTTGGTGCGGCCACATCGATCAGACGACACTCGCGGCAAGAACGGACCACCCATGAGACAGTTCGCAGCAGCAGTCATCCTCATCGGCGGCCTCTGGGGCCACGGGCCCTCGACGGGCACCATCCTCCGGCCCGGCCAGCCGCCCATCTTCACGTTCAACAACGGCGCCGGGACGACGACCTTTATCGAGCCGGGCCGGCCCCCCGCCTACTTCTTCGACAACGGGGGCGGCAACGGCACGCTCCTGCAGCCGGGCCGGTCGCCGACGTTCTTCTTCGGCAACAGCGGCGCCGACGACGAGGACAACGACGACTAGCTTTTAGCCGATCGCGACCGAGCAGGGACCGAACCGACCCGACACAACACTAGGGAGGTCCCCATGCCACGCAGCAAGTCGTCCGTAGGGAAGCGAAAGGCGAAGAGGTTTAGCCATGCCATTAAGCTCTGGTTCGAGCCGAAGATGTACGAGGGCCTAACCACCATCGCAGCCCAGCAGCGCTGGGAGGTGCCGGAGGTCGTGCGCCTCGCGTGCGAGGAGCTCCTCGCAAATCCCCCGACTCCACCGCG
>Ga0126370_10000108_pt1 | contig 26982 bp, 17 predicted proteins | sample PanSoiMetaPlot_3_FD_92586 | JGI IMG/M metagenome (GOLD analysis project Ga0126370, IMG submission 92586) | Tropical forest soil microbial communities from Panama - MetaG Plot_3 | ecosystem: Environmental > Terrestrial > Soil > Tropical forest > Bulk soil | place: Panama | collected 2016-02-17 | reverse complement strand
CAATATCAGAACTATTTTGAGCGACACTATGTTCGGAGGGACCAAACTTTTTCAGCCTCCGCGCTGCATATGACGTAGATCGAACTCGTCACGATAACGCAGTCATCCCAGCGGTTTCAATAGCCCTCCTGATCGAACCTGCCTGACCTAAACTCGAAGTAGACAAGTCCCCCCAACTTATACCTTTTTTGCGTGAGACGCCGCGCGAGCTCTCACTGAGTACGTTCCGGACGGCGCCGCGTTTGTGGCCATCAAGGAGAGCGTCCCGCTTGGCCCGCCGCTCGCCGCAGCAACAAATTGCGAAGTCACTCCGTTCGGCAGATTGCCCGCTGTAACCGATACCGAACTTGCCATGCTTGCGCTGCTGACCGTGACACCGATATTTGCCGGGGTTCCATCTTGAGGCGCAACCACGATGCTTGTGGAAAGGGATACGGTGAGAGGTCCGGGAGATGTCGGTGGAGGGTTGCTAGTCGAACCTCCGCCACCGCAACTTGTCGTGAAGATCGCAGCTGCCACTGCGCTCAACAACACCATGCTCTCGAGAAACCGTCGAAATTTCATGTCCCACCTGTTTCTTACTAGGGTTCATCGAGGGCCGGAGATATTCTACCTCCTGCATTTTGTTGAACGGTATTGCTTTCGAGTTCTCTAGAACAACTTCATTCGGTGTCGTGATTGGGCGCCAACCGGCGTTCCGCGCAGTACATTAGCGCGGTGGGAACAACCTGAGGAACATAGCGTTTCTGCGTCTTCAGGTGCGTCGTAAGTTACTGACTTTCTAATAGGTTCCGAACTTCGAAATTGATTGGGTGCCAACCCGCGTTCCCGCGTGGTACATCTGATGCTACATCTGAACCTTCTGCATACTCTTGGATCCTACATCTGAAGCGTTTCTAGACTCACGTTTTCATATTTGAACCCTTTCTAGACTCCGCGGTTTTTGGGAACAACCTGAGGAACATTAAGCGTTTCTAGGGGCTCTAAACGCTACGAAATGCTCCTGAAAGTGCCGGTAAGTTCCTGAGGTTCCGTTGGCGCATAATTGCCAAGGTTCACGTGTCGGTTCGATTCCGATGGGCCGCTAAAGTTTCTCCGAACCAATTCCGTCGGTATCGCCGCGCTGCCACACTGCCCAGCTTTCAGATAAGCCCCTAACCAGTGGTCCCGTCAGGGACGGAGGTGAAAGAATGTACTACAACGCTTCGGCGAGAAAGTTTCAAAGCGACGCTACAAAGAGATGTGTAACGCGGCCATGAACCGGAGCGAACGCATCGCTGCCGGCTTCATGAGGTCGCGGGGGCTGAACTCTTGAACACCCCCCAGGTGATTGTGATCGATCGCGCTGGCATGATTCGCGCTCAGAGCGGCGGGAAAGGCGGCGATCCAGCTCTGGAAAATGAAAACTCCCTCCGCACCTTGCTCGACACCCTGCTCAAAGAAGAAATTCCGCCACTGTCTCCAAAACGGGCTCCCCACAATGGGCCCCGGCAATAAGTTTCGCCAAGATTCTATCTGAGATTATTCGGAGCGCAGCTTGGTTCGACTCTTCGTGCAGGATTTTTTGAACCTGCACAGGGTCGGGTCGGTGAGTGTGTTAGATTCGGGGAACGGCGTGATCTTGAGTCAGCCTAGTTTGACTCTGGGACGAGCTTGAGTTTGCGTCCCAGCAACTGAAGGACATCTAAGCGGAAAGCGCGGAATGCTGGGTTGGAGTCGTTTCGAGATACAAAGAGGAGAGTCAGAGCGTAAACAAAACCACCGGCTAAAGCAGTGAAAAGAAAGTCCGGCCAACTGTCCACTTGGAAAAAGAAACGGCACGCCAGGAACGCGACGACCGCAGGAATAGCTAAGAGACAGGGCTTTACACATCCCTGAAGCAGGTACCGCCGAAGGGGAAGATCCAAAATCTTGCAAAGGTGACGAGGAACGAGAACCAAACTTGTAAGGAGCAAGGTGGCGGCCATGACGGAGGCTAGACCTTGGAGACCTGCAAACTTCAAGCCCACTGCTCCGAACACCGTGATGGAAGCCCCCTCGCCTAGCCGGTACCAGAAAAGCTGTTTGTGCCGTTCAATGCCAAAAAGCATGGATTGCACGCAGCATTGCGTGGCTGCTACACCGATGCCCAGCGTGAGGAGAACCAGCAGGCGGTACGCGATAGCGTACTGCGGGCCAACCCATAGGGTGAGCAATTCTTTACCAAAGATAAACAGAAAAGCCGCGAACGGAGCAAGCAGCAAGAAAGCGCTTTGGACGCTCATCTGAATGAGTTCGCGAAGCTTGGCAAAGTCGTTGCGCGCCTCGAGCTGGCTGGAGAGCGGATTCATGATTTCAGTCATCGTGCCGATGCCTTCTCCAGGGAAAGAGAGGATTTTCATGGGGAGGGCGAAAATAGTTACAGCGATAGGAGAAAGAAAACGGGCGATCAAAACGGGATATATGTAGCTACGCATTCTCTCGGCGATGCCGACGCCGACGCTGATCGAGCCGTAACGAAACATGTTTTGCAATACGGCCATGCGAATCCATTTGGGGTGAAGAGTAAAACCCGGGTGCGCGCGGAGAGCGAGAGGCACTTGAATGCAATAAGAGAGCAATTGCGAAAGGATGGTGGTTGCGCCTACGGCAAATAGACCTCCGCCAGCGTGGAGCACATAAATGATGGCGGTTACGCGCAGAACCAGACACGTGACCGTGGTGAGATAGACCTGGTCAAAACGCCCTGCAGCCTCCAAAGAGCTCGCGAAGACCAGAAGCGGAAGAGTTAGGCCCTGAACCAGGCCAGCCAAGAGAAAGAGGGACTCAAACGCGCCAAGAACGTTGTTGTGAATCGAGAAAAAACGAGAAATGGGGCCGACAGACAGATGAGTGGCCAGAATCACGAGGCAGCAGGCACCCAAGTAATAATAGAAGGCAGACGCGACGACTTCGTGCACCTTATCTTGCTCGTTGAGTTCCTTGTGTTTGGAGACGTAGCGAAGGATGGCGGAGCGGACGCCGACATCGAGAATGCCATAATAACCCACCAGGTTGGTGGTTAGAACCCAGACGCCAAAGGCTTCGTCGCCTAAGCGATGCAAAACATAAGGCGTAAGGAAAATGCCGACCGAAGCATTTGCAATGACGGCGACCCAGCTCGTTGCCACTGCCCTGAGGACAAGAGAGATTCGCATGAACCCTCAAACAATGTGCTGCGTCAAGTGGGCTGGGGGCATAAAAAAGAAGCGGGAGCAGAAGCAAGGAAGTGGTGTGTGATTAGGCATCGGCTGTTCCCACAAGGAAAAACTCAAATCGAGGTTACCTTGTACGGACCGCTTGCTTCGAGTGAACCTCGTAGCAGCCAGCAACTCCAACGGTGTCCACCATGGGCCCACTGGATTGTTTCGGTTTTTCGCGTGCTCGACGGGCAACCAGGATGTTTTCAAGGAACAAGAATTCGATCCCTGTATTCAGAAAAGTTTCGATGGCCTCTCGCGGAGTGTTGACGATGGGCTGGCCCTTGACGTTGAAGCTGGTGTTCAAAACCATCTCTCTCCCTGTCGTTTTTCCGACGGCTTCCAGAAGCATGTGAAACTCTGCATTGTCAGAAATAGAGACGGTTTGCACTCTCGCAGACCCGTCAACATGAGTGATGGCTGGTAGTCCCCGGCGATGTTCGAGACGGACATCTACCGTCGTAATCATATAAGGAAATTCGGCCTGTGCCGGAACGTCAAACCATTTGTCGACTTCGCGCAACGTGACGGCAGGGGCAAAGGGACGGAAAGCCTCACGCATTTTTACCATGGCGTTGATGCGATCGCGCATTTCGGGATGTCCTGGATCGGCCAGGATACTGCGATGTCCCAGAGCCCGCGGCCCGAATTCCATGCGTCCGCGATACCATCCAATCACGCGGCCATCCGCAATCAAACGGGCTGCGTGCGCGCAGGTCTCCGAAAGACTGGCGAAGGAATGGATGTCGATGTAATTGTTCAACTCCCTGAGGGCTTCTTCTATTTCGGAAAGCGAAAAGGAAGGACCATAAAAAGGAACGGGAATGCGCGTATTGTAAATAGAGCCGTTCTGTCTGGCTCGAAAAGCGGCTGCCCCCAGTGCGGAGCCGTCATCTCCGGCTGCGGGTTGTACAAAGATTTCGTCAAAAATTCCGGATTGCACCAATTTGCCATTGGCGGTGCAATTGAGAGCCACGCCTCCGGCAAGAGCAAGGCGGCGCAGTCCGGTACGCACGCCGAAGTGCTTGCAGATGTGCAGCATCGTGCGATCAAGACACTCCTGAAGGGCTGCAGCAACATCGCGATGCTCGTCTGTTATCTCATCGTCAGGTCGGCGCGGCTTGATCAAATGCTCGGTGAGGCATTGCCGTGTCGCCAGGTAGTTTTCGCGCTCGTCGCGGGTTCGATTCATACGAAGAAGCGGTATGCCGATAGTTCCGTCTCCTCGAAACTCGACGGCTTGCTGGAAGAAAGAACGGAAGCGCGCGGGATTACCGTAGGGCGCGAGGCCCATGATTTTGTACTCGTCGGCATTGAAATCGAACCCGAGATGCAAAGTTACGACGGAATAGAGAATCCCGATGGAGTCTCGGGCCGGCATTTCCTTCAGTTTCTCGAGTTTTCCATTGCGGGCATGGTAGATCGTGGCGCTTTGCATTTCTCCCATGCCGTCGACGATGAGAACCAGGCACTCTTCCCACCCAGAACAAAAATAGGCGCTTGCTGCATGAGCTAAGTGATGGTCAACGTGATGAACGCGCTCTGCCGGGTAGCCATCCAGGTGGTGAGCCACCTGTGCTCGGACAGCTTCGCGGGAGTAAACATCTTTATAGAGAGAGGCCGTGACCGGGTCAAAGCTGTAGACTGCACGATGGGGCCCGAAGTCGAACGAGTGAGCGATTTCATCAACCTCGCCTAGTGAAACACGGCCTTCTGCCAGACAATACGAAATGGCGCCACTTGGAAAGTCACCTGTATGTTTTCTTCTGCTGAAACGCTCTTCGGCTGCAGCGGCGATGAGTTTGCCGTCAATGAACAACGCAGCCGCAGAGTCGTGTCCCTGCGAAATGCGATACTCACGCTCTTCCAGATTCGGCCAATGCGCCTTTTTGAAGGATATAGAACCTTCGAAACCACTGATTCCGAGAATAATCAACGAATTATACCCCTGAACCGCTGACTAACCACCCTGCAAACGCATCCACCATTCGCCTTCTAGGCGAGTAAGAAAAGCGTCACCGCGCTGAATTGCCTCGCGCAGGTCTGCACGTCTGGAATGCACAAGTACTCGAGGACCTTTGAAACTAAAGAGACAGCGCTCCTCAGAGAAATCGTTTGCGAACTCAGGATCCATTCGCCCGGAGATGGCGAATGAGCCCAGCCGCCAGGCGTGAAAGAAAAGCTGATCCAAGACTCGGCGGATGGAATCTTTAGCGGCGACAAGCTGTAAGACCTGGCTGATGCCGTTTGGGTTGCAATAGTACATATACCAGCCAACAATCTGACCAGAACCGTTTCGAACCAGTGCCTTGCGCAATTGACCGTGACATTTCTTCGAGTTAGCCTCCTCCAAAAGCCAGCGCAAGGAACGCCGGTCATAATCAGGACAGAGAGATTTCGAGGCTGCAAACTCAGGCAATAGCTCGAGCAGGTTCTCCCAGTTGAAATCCTCTTCGGGGGGATGCTCTGCCTGATGAAATGGACTTCGCTGCCTTCGAGCCGCCAGGAGGTCAATCACGGCAGACAATGGCCGCACACCGACTTGCGCAAAGATCGATAGTCCACGGTCTTTCCAGCGCTCGAAAAAATACCTGGCGGGACGCAAGAGCCGCGTCCAGTGGACGTTGTAAGGCAAAGTCGCTAAACCTCCCAGCCCTTCCCAGATCTTGCGGCTTGCCTCATTAGCGCCATCCGTGAAGGACAAGTCTTGCGGTCCGGCGAAGAAGGCTCTTTGAAGTTCAACTGCTGCTAAACGACTCCTCGCTGAAGGATCGACCATGAATTGGCTGGAAACGGCTACGCGGATTGGATGACCTTCCATTCGCATTCGCCGCGGTATTACTCCGTAAAAGCCACAAATATTTTCCGCATCCTCCTGATAAACCAAGGAAGGAAGGCTTTCGTCATACCAAGGGTTCTCAAAAAAGAGATGCCGGAAGTGAATCTCGAGTTCTTGAGGAGAAAAAGAGTTTCCAGGAAACACCTTTTTGTGCAGATCCACAACTTGCCGAATGTCACTGGGTGTAAACGGCCGGATCCTTTTTGAACTGCCAAAGACGATACGCTCGCTGCCCATCCTAGGCAGCCCCGCTGCACTTTTACAGGCAGGGCTGGCCACCGAGACAAACGCGCCGGATGTCGTCCGGGTCCTGGTTGTCCCCCCACTGGGGTCGCTGACAAGTCTTCGCAAGGGTGGCATGCCTCCATCATCCGCGCTGAGTGGACGAGCGAAGCCGTTATTTGTGGCCATTCTGCAGTGCCAGGTGGCACAAGCTTTTCACGATCGTGAATTCCTCTGGATTGGCATCGACTAGATCCAGTTTCTTCTGTGTGCATTTCTCGATGAATAGAACAAGGTCAACAAAGGCAAACGAATCCAGTATCCCGCTCTCGAGCAAATTCGTGGTCTCGGAGACCTGCGCACGGCTGGCGTCATTCAGCCCATTCTCTTTCACCCAGTCGATCACCATGTGGATGAGTTCTTGCTCAGCGACTGCTCTCACGCGACACCTTCAAGTAGATTTGACAATTTTCCGCGGTCGATCTTTTGGTTCGGATTTAGTGGTAATTCATCGACCAGATAAATCTTCTTAGGGACCATGTAGTCAGGCAGTGCATCACCACAAATGGCCAGGATGTGCCGCTGATCGAGCGCCTTGAGGCCGGAGACGAACGCGACCACACCTTCAGCGCTGCCATTGCGAACCGGCCAGGGAACCGACACCACTTGATCGGTACCGCATGCGCGCCGCAGCACCGCTTCAATCTCTTGCAACTCGACGCGATACCCGCGGATCTTCACTTGCTGATCGGTCCGGCCAAGATAGCAGAGGTTGCCCTTCGCCCCTTGTCTCACGAGATCGCCGGTTCGATACCACAACTGATCGTCCGCGCCCGGCAAACGGACAAATTGCTTCTTGGTTTTCTCCGGGTCATTCCAGTAACCAGTGGCGACTTGGGAGCCGGAAAGACATAGCTCACCTGGGTTTCCAAAGGAAACGCTTTCTCCCCTGGAATCCGTTACACGAAATTGCTGGCCCTCGAAGACTTGACCGATGGGAACGATGTCGTTCACGCAATCCTCGAAGGAGTTTTCCGCCTCCCAACGATAGTGAGCGATCGCGATGGTGGCTTCCGTAGGGCCGTAGAGATTTTCAACAACAGAGTTTGGAGCGGCTTCTTGCCATGACTGCGCATAAGATGCCGGCAAAGGCTCGCCGCAGAACAGGCTATAGCGAAGCGAAGGAAAGCAATTCGAGGAAAGCAGATGCATTTTCATAAGCAGCCCGGCCACGGAGGGCACGGAAAACCACATGGTCAGCTGGTGGTCTCGGATGAACTTGGCCGGAGCCATAACGGATTTCTCCGGTACACAGTGCAAACTGCCGCCACGCTCCCAACAGACAAACATGTCGTGCGCGCTCAAATCAAAGGTAAGGTCGAATTGCTGGGAAAAGCGGTCGTGTTCATTCACTTCGTAACGACGGCAGATGTAGTCAACATAGGCCCACACGTTGCCTTGGCTGATCGGAACCCCTTTGGGTACTCCAGTGCTGCCGGAAGTGAACAAAAGATAGGCGAGGGAAGAGGGAGTGGCTCCTTCTCGCAAGGAAAAGCCCTCTCTGTCTCGCACTTGTTCGACAAATATGAACTGGTGATGCGAGTTTTGAGAAAGAAGGTTCGGAAGAATATCTGGCGTCTCGAGGATGACTGTCAGAGGCCGGTCCACGGTTTGCAGCAGCCCAGGCAATTGAGGGAGGCACTCCTTGCCAACGATGAGCACGGTACAACCTGATAGAGCGAGCATTCTGCGGGTTCGTTCCAGGGGGAACTTTGGGTTTAGGGGGACATATCCCTTCCCCGCAGCTATGGCGCCCAGTACACCTGCATAAGCTGTTTGACTCCGATGGGCCCAAACGGCGACATAGGGAAATGCTTCTCTTTCATTCTCGTGAATAGCCGAAGCAATGCGGCAAACGCATTGATGCAAGTCCGAATAGCTCAGGGACTCGTTGTCAACGACGAGAGCAGTGCGGTTGGGAAACCGCTCCACAGATTCAAGGAACCCGCTCACCAGGCTCCGAAATCTGGTTTGCATTGTCATTTGCAATTGTGCTCAGAATAGGAAGTGTTTGTAAGACACATCATAGGCTTAAGCGAAGGCGTTGGTTTTCGGGAGAGCGCGATCAAAAGCCGCGGTGGCATGCTGTAGCTCCTCCTCGGTGGCCGGTATATCCAGAATGAAGGTGCGATAGCCCAAAGATATGTACCGGGATAGTTCCCTAGCAACGAGTTCATAACTCCCCACCAGATAGGGGCAGAAAGTCTTGTACTGCTCAAAAGGTCTTAGCCAATAGGTGTTTCGCATGGCGCGTGTTTTATTTGCTGTGTCTGAGAGTTGTTTATGCCAAAGCGAATCCGAAACCTTCATTGCCAGTTGATGAGTGAGTTCGCCTTTGCGATCTTCTGGAAATCTTTCTTCGGCGATCTCCCAAGCCTCATCCTCGGTTTCTCTGGTGACGATTCCCACGCGAATACCCGATTTTAAGTCATCGGTTACCCGTTCTGTTTCGCATTCGCTTGCGGGACGGGGATACTTTACTGCAGTCGCGCCGAGTCTCTTTGCGGTGTTGAGTCCGGCTTCGGACGATCCAGAAATAAAAATCTCGGGAAGGAGTTCGGGAGAGAGGGGAGGGGTCATTCTCAGCTGGTCGATGCCATAGAACTCACCGTGAAATGTGACAGGTGCGGTGCTTGACAGCAGTAGATTGATGATCGTCGCATATTCCGTGAGGCGCTCATATCTTTTGTCGTGCGGAGTGGAGTCGCTCAGCGCTGCCAGGTCGTTTTTAAAGCCGCCTGCAACCATGTTCAGACATATACGCCGGTGATAGAGGTAGCCAAAAGAAGCCACCATCTTTGCCACCGAGTAAGGATGCATATAAACAGGTTGAACTGCGATGAGGGGGGTTAGTTTTTTGGTGCGCTCAAGAATGATCTGTGAGACGAGCCACGGATCCACTAGCGAATTATCCGTGTAAACCAGGATTCCAGTACAACCGCAACGTTCGCTCCATCGGGCCACCTTTTTGACTTCCTGAGCATAGGATCCCCGGTCGAAACCAAGGGATTGAGGACAGGTTGAATAGATCTCAATTGGTATATCGGACTCATTACGAGCGACGGCATTTGTGGCGGACACTAAATTCAGATCTTCAAACGGAAGCTTGGAGTTCAAGCTTGCCTTGCCGGAAAGCATTTTGGCCTCCTCTATCGGAGCGTTCAGATCTAACGCGCGGAAGATTGATAACCGGCTTTCTCGTGCCCATGCGAAAAAGATTGACGATCCACAGTGCTTTGGTTCACGGCGACATTCACCGCGGCACTCAGCTGGGAAGACAATGGAGTCCTGTCTTCTTTGCCGGGGCCTTTCTCTTTCCGGAAAGAAAACAGCCGCCTAATGACCGCTGAAGCGTCAAATACAGATTGCAATTCCAGTTCTAACTCCCATTGACTCTGATAAAGATTCTTTCTAAACAGATGGATCTGCGGGTTTTGAGATTGCAAGGGAGCCTCTCCGCCGAAAGAGGATGCGAAGTGAGAGTAGGTAGACGCCGCGAGTTGCATCGCTTCTGAAGACATGTTTTTGCGCTGACCATAAGGAAATGCAAACAAGCTAACTGGCGTGCCAAGGTGAGATTCCAAATCATCCCTAGAGCCGATGATCTCGTCGCGCAGTTTCTCGGAATCAGGCGTGCCACAGTCCATGTGGGTGCGTGTATGACTGCCAAACTCGATCCCTCGAGTACTCCAATATTGGATTTGATCCCATGTCAGGGGAAGGAAACCGGTCATCCCTTTTATCAGGTCATGCCTAAACTCTTTTTGAGTCTCCACCTGGTGAGTCGTAATGAACAACGTGGCAGGTATTCCTGTTTCATTGGCCACTGCACGTAAGCACAAGAAGTTGTCGGCATAGCCGTCATCGAAGGTAAGTGCAACGGTGGGAACGTGAATTTCACCAGACCGCAACAATTCAACAGCTTGGGAAAGACTCACGATGCGGTAATGCACTTGCAGATAGAGAATCAGTTGAAGGAAGTCTTCGGTGGACATGCCCATCCTATGCGAGCGGTCGGACACTAAGTGATGCGCCAGAATCAGAATAGGATACCGTTTTCTCCATCGGCGATAGCAGTTTCGAAGGAAAATCCACGGTGAACATAACAGGAGAGTATCCAAACAAAGCTTCCCCTTGGTGCGGCAATATTTCGAGACATGGCCATTTTGCGATGTAATGCGGTCAACCGGCTGTAATTGCCTAAGAAATGGCTCAAGAATCCGACCACTCCATTGCTGCACGAGAGCGGAAGTGCTTGCTAAATCGGAAGTACGAAGGTTTGCCGCTGTTTGCAATAGTAGATCATCTGCGATTAGCTCAGCCTTGAGGTTAAACCCTAACAATCCGTCGTAGCGCTGCCACGGAAGCTTCACGGAAGCAACGGAGTGGGGCGGCTCCGAGTCCGAATTTAGATGCTCAACAGTGATTAATACACCACTTTGTGGCTGAGACGGTCCGGTTTCATCACTACTACAGCGCGCTCGGATAAATCCGTTTGCCGGGTCTAATGGCAAATGCTGTATCGAAGGAAACTCTCCGAGTAAGATCACTAAGTCGACCTGGTTTGCGCGCAAGGAATTGAGTGCGCCGCGCAAATCTACATCGCCGGCAACGGCTAGCGGCCAGCCTTCTTCAACGCATTTAATACCCAGCCTTTCTACGGTGAACTTCCTGGCGCGATTCAGATCGGCAGGAAAACCGTGAATCATCCAGAGGAGACAATGGATCAGCCGTGTTGTTAGGTGATGAAGAAACAGCCTCGTTTTGGAATGCCATACGGATGAGGCATTGGTGTGTCGTATTGCACGTTTTGCCGTCAATTGTTGGATACGCGGAAGGGACTGATAGGGACGCTGAATGATCCCGCAAACTGAAACTTCAGGCGTCTCACGGGTAAGGCGACTTGCGAAGGTCCATGTGCGTGATGGCCGAACATCGGAGACGAGCAGCACCTGAAGGGTCTTCATTTTAATAAGTCGGTTCTCAGTCGATACGGGAGATCACAAGTAAGTTCGAACAGCTTATTTGCTCTCAAATCTTAATAAGCGTTTTTATTTCGGTATTTTGGAAAAAGCGTGAGGAAAATGATCCGCAAATCAAAACCAATGCTCCAGTTCTGGAGATAAAACAGATCGTGTTCAACACGTTTTCGAATCGAAGTGTCGCCTCGCCAGCCGTTGACCTGAGCCCATCCGGTAATACCCACTTTTAGTCGATGACGATTGTTGTAGCTGGCGACTTCATTCAGGAATTTCGCCACGAACCGGGGACGCTCGGGCCGGGGTCCCACGACACTCATATCGCCCTTCAGAACGTTGAAGAATTGCGGTAACTCGTCAAGGCTGGTTCGCCGCAGAAAGACTCCCAGCCCCGTTCGGCGAGGATCACCAGTAGTCGTCCAACGTGAGTCACTCTCAGAAGGGTCGGAAACTCGCATCGAGCGAAATTTGTACATCCGAAACAATTTTCCGTTCAGCCCAACACGCTCTTGAACGAAGAGAATCGGCCCCGGAGATGTCAGGCGGATTAGAATGGCAATTGCCATCATCAAAGGTGAGACGAGTAAGAGCGCGAGCGCTGAAAACGTAAGATCGAAAACGCGCTTTAGCAAAGAATAGGCTATGGACTCGGTGGGTGAGGCGGTTAAATCCAGTATCTGCAAACGTCCGAACTGGAACAATCTTTCACGGATCAGCATATGATCCCCAAAATCCAGAATCGCGCGCACCGGCAAACAAAACTGCTCCATCGTTTTCATAATTTCAGGAATTTCGGAGAATCGGTTAGGCGGAAGTGCGATGATGATTTCGTCGACGTCGACTTTCCTTTTCATCCTTTCGATCATTTGTTGAACGGAGTAGATCGGGGCATCGTCGACCACGATAGTTTGTCCCGGGAGGCTTACGTAACCCATGATCCGGCAGAACGAGAGTGGTCCGCGAATCAATCTATGTGTTGCTCGCCTGGCGAACTTATCCGCCCCGACGATAAAGACGCGGCGAGGATTCCGAAGCCCAGAGTGATTGTGCACGAAAAACCGAAACAGGGCCCGCATTGCCAAAGTCGCAAAGAGCAGAATCATTCCGCTAAGCGCAAGAAAGGCCCGGGACAGGTCTCGATACAGATGAAAGAAAAAGAGAAGTCCAAGGACCACAGCATAAGTAGCTGCACACGCTGGAAAAGCCGCCTTGATTCCGGTGCGTTCACGAAACAGTTCCTGAACGCTCGTGACCTGGTAGAACTCGCTAACGATTGCCCAAATAACAGTGGTGAAAAGCAACAGGTTGAAGTAGCTGTACTGGTCGATTCCAGTAGCCGGATGTCCGGAAAGATGACGAAGGTATTTGGCCGCCCCAAAGGAAAAGAAGGGTAGGGCGTAGGCCACAATTCTTAGGTAGAAGTGGTAATAGTTTACTAAGCGACGCACGGCTAGCTCGATTTAGTATTTTTTCAATTCGTGGCTAGTGGGAAACGACATGCCAGCTAATCGAAGTGCAATCTCCAAAATTTCAATTGGATTTCTAAATCCTCAATTCAAAGTACTCAAGTACTTTGAAACGCTCGCTGAGCACTCGAGTCAGCCTTGACGGGAGAATGCGGTATTGTGTTTGTACCAGGCCCCTTTTTGCTGTCTCTAACGCTTTTCACAAGGGAGGATTGCGTCAGGCGCGGAGTGGCATTCCAAGTGAGTTTTTGTTCTCCGCTCATGTATCGGATCAGTCCAAGAAGCATGGCAAGATTCATAGAGCAGAAGTGCAGCGGCACTGCGATGAGGCGCGCCGGTTTCCCGAGTTTTTTCAGCAAATATCCAACGGCAGCACATAGATAAAAAGCAGTTTGCATGGCGGACAAAATCAAGAAATTGCTGTGGCCAATCAACAATAAGCTAGAGAAGAAACCGAATGTGAGCAGGATGGGAGCGAGCCAGCGAAGGACTCTATGGGAGAAGAAACAGAAGGCCAGCAGACCTTTTAGCGGATTCAAACATTCTAGGTTTGCAAAGAGAGTCTGGTAATTGCCGGCTCCGATCCGGACCCTTCGAGCAAACTGGGCGGAGAGCGTCGGGGCGATTTCCTCCACGGCAATCGCTTCGGGGTCATAAATCACGCGATATCCCCTCAGGCGAATTTCCAGAGGGATTTGGAAATCTTCGACGATCGTTTGCTTCTGTGGCTGAAAAAGCGCGCGGCGGACCGCTAATACGCTGCCGTTGCCTCCGAGCGTGCAGTCCAAGCGGTTTTCCAGCAGTTTTAGGGCGGATTCGTAGCGCCAGTAGAGTGATTCTGCCGCTGGATCCGACCCTGGAGTAACCACGCGGCTCTCTTCTCCGCTGACAGCGCCAACCTTGAGTTGGGCAAAGTGGCGAACCAGATTGGCGATACAGCTTGGCTCGAGTCTGGTGTTTGCATCCGTAATGACCAAGATCTCGGCCGTAGTTTGCTTAGCGAGAGAAGTTAATACTGCCAGTTTTCCCCGGCGTTCTTTAAAGTGAAACACACGGAGACGGTCAAACGTCGTCTTGCTCAAGAGGTCCGCAGTGGAGTCCGTAGGCGCATCAAGGCCGACAAGGAACTCAAGGTGATCGCTTGGATAGCCCGTCTCGAAGGTATTCCTTACCTTTGTCTCAATTACGGCTTCTTCGTTATGAACTGACATAAGAACTGCGACTTGTGGGAGGTACTCCGTTGATAGCGTGCAACGCCGTCCCCCTCTATGAAACAGGAACAGTAAGTCTGACTTTGCCTGAGCCAGAACCGAAAACAGAAAAATAACGAGCGGGTAGCCAACATAGTTGTACGCGACCGCACCCATACAAATCCAAAAGATCCATTCAGGTTTAGACATACTCATGGTCATAAGCCCCAATTCGCGACAGAAGTTGATAAATCCGGAGTCAGAGCGCGTACTGCGGAGTTCGAGGGCGCCGGTACTGACCGGGCGATTGTTTGAACGGCGATCGCAATAGCCACGGGATAATAAAGAAAGTATTCGTATGCAATGTGAGCGAAGAATGCACCAAAAGTGAATGACAGCAGGCTGACCACGGTCGCGCGCGCCATGATTCTGAGTTCAAAACCCTGTGGACCGACAATCGCTTTCTTTCCTAACGCATAGGTATGCTGGATGGCCGTCCAGAGAAGGGCGACAAAAAGCGCGAGAGCTGGAATACCGGCTTCGGAAGAGATCTCGGCAAAAGTGTTATGAGCCCCGAGCCATGCTTCGGGTTTGCCAATTTCCGTACCGTTGACAACCTCAAAGTTTCCGAGCCCGAGGCCAAAAAGGGGATTCTCAAGGCTGTAATGAATTGCCCGCTTCAGCAAGCCCATCCGCTCTTCTTTGGACATCACTGCAGACGCGTTGATCTCGTTCTGTGAATTCTCCGTGCCCGACCAAACGGTTGCCATTCTTTCCCAAAACACCCCAGGTGCCAAGCTGACAGCCAACAGCCCAATGATAGCGATACCAACACCAATAAACTTTCCACGAGGCGTGCCCCGCAGAACGAATACACAAGTCAGGGCAAGCGAAAAAAGCACATTTAGCGAGCCGCTTCGCGAAGCGGTTAGCACCAACATCCACAAGAGAAACACGACAGAAGAAATGAGAAGACTCGTTCTGAAAACGCCAGGCTGACAGATGTATAGGGCCGCGATGTAAGGGATGGTGAGAGCGGCAGCAAGCCCAAGGAAGTTCCAACCCAGGATCCCCATGCTGACCCCTGAGAGCCGCTGGTCAGACCAAACGACGTGAGAGGATTGAAGGGTCGAGTAAGCGCAAACGACAAGCTCACTCAGGACAATGGCCCAGAGAATCTTGCGGACGCGTTCTACCGATACCAGCGTTTGCGTAAGCAGAAAGAATATGATGAGCGTCTTAAACCACACTTGAGTTAGAACTTGAAAGCTTCCGCCTTTCCAATAAGCGAATGGCAAGCCCACCACAAAACAACCAGTAAGAAGAAGCACTATTCGTAGCTCACTTGTCCACACTGGTCGGACGTTTCCAAGGAGAAGGGAGCCGAGAAAGGCCGATCCTGCGCAAAGCCCCAGAGCGAAGGTGAGGTGGAATTTGGCAAGCACGGGGAAAAGGTCTTCCGGTCGCGCATAAATAGCGATGGTGAAAAGCACCACAAAGAAGAAGCTGAATCTGGCGCTCCGGTTATTCAATCTAGATGGAGGAGAGTCCGGATGCACGCTGCTTTCGTTCTCAAGGAATGCGATAGCTTGTTTCAAAGCGTCACCAGAGCCGGATGACTCCCGATTGCTTTAGAAGCCGTTCTCGCGCCGCTTGCTAGCACGCGGTCAAGCACTTCCTCAACTCTGTCAACCACTGCTTCCCAACCATGATTGGCTACAACCGATCTGCGTGCTGCATTTTCGATTGATTTCCGCAGAAGATCCTTTTTGAAGAGCTCAATGACCGCATCCGCAAAATGCTGAGGCTGCTCTGCCAAGCGAATCTGTCTGCCGTCCTGAAATGGCAGCCCTTCCGCCCCAATCGGAGTGGAAACCACGGCCTTTGACATGGCCATTGCTTCTGGGATCTTGATCCGCGTTCCGCCGCCAACGCGCAAGGGGACTACAACGACTTCCGCCTGTGAAAGAAAAGGACGAACATCAGGAACCCATCCGGTGATTTCGACCCCACGCATCTTGGAGGCAACCGCCTTGAGTCGCGCAGAAGGATTTCGCCCCACAACGGTGAAACTTGCATTTGGTACTGCTTGCCGGATCCGAGGATAGATATGTTGAACAAACCATAAAACGCCGTCCTCATTGGGATCCCAATCCATGGAGCCAACGAAGACTATTCTTCCAGGTACCGGTTGATCTTCAGATGGGCCAAAGAAATCAGTGTCCACGCCAGTTGGGAGGGCAGAAGTGTGGCTTATTCCAAACTCCTGCCGTATCGTTTGCTGATCTTCGTCGGACACCGTGAGCACATGGTCGAACGAACGGCAAACCTGAGCTTCCAGGGGGCGCGTTTTTCTCCATTCTGCGCTGTAAACCATTTTGCGGAGAGGGTGTTGTTCCGTTTGACATTTTCGTTTTCTCAGTTGGAACTCAACGTTGTGCTCAAAAACAATCTTCGGTCTAAATGAACATTTGAGAAGGGGAACGGCGGTGTGCAAAAAGTCGCAGAAGAGCAAGTCAAAATGTTCTTTCGCCAGAAGTCGCCCGACCGTGGACTGAAATTGAGGCAAGCAGCATTTCGACAGAAAGTAGGGCAATGCGCTGAATTGACTGGTGACGATCTCCTTATAGAACCTGACGGAGTATTTCCTGGTTTCCCGCCAGGTTACAGGCGTGTATTTATCGAACGTTGTTTGCATCTCGCGAATGGACGTTGCATCCGACAATGGATCGGCAAACGAAACAGCGTGGATTGACATCCGCTTTGCCAGTCGTGAAAAGATGTTTAACGAGCGGACTTTTCCGCCCGTGTCAGCGGGGTAGAGAGGCTGCCGAAGTGTCAGCAGGATTTTCATACGTTGGCTGGATTTCAAGAAGGCAGAGTACCTTCGAGCTGTTTAAGGCGGCCCGATTTGCAAAAGTGAAAGTGCTCACGAGTTGCTTCGGATGTGCGGACGCTATCGTCACCGTCGAGGAAGATGCGGCACCACAACTCAAAATTCAGGAGCCGCCAGCAGCCTTCCGTGGCTGAAGAATGGCCCTGACGGTGTGCGTTCAAGAGATATTCGACGTAGCTTGAGTTAACCAACCGTCGTTCGGACAGTCGCCCGTCTGTAAGAATGGTTTTGAGCTTGTCGAAAAGCTGATTCCTCAACCAGGGCCGGATGGGTGTTGGGAACCCTTTCTTGTTGCGTTGGAGAACGGCTGCAGGCAAATCGCGAGCCATGGCTTTACGGAGCAGATACTTGCCCGAAGAAAAGCGCAGCTTGTACCGTGCCGGAAGGCCGGCTGCGAACTCCACTAATTTGTGATCCAGAAACGGAACACGACTCTCGATGGACGCAGCCATGCTCATTTGATCCTGTTTCATGAGCAGTTCGACGAGATAAGTCTTGATGTCCATGTACAACAGGTCGTTCAGCGCGTTCCCGTTCAATCCTCTTGCCGGAAAATACTTCATGGAATTTGCATAAGCGTTCACATCGCGGAGTTCGTCGTTCAGTAAGTTGTCGAATAACAGGGGCTGTTCCTGTTGAGGGAACGCGGCGTAAAAATTGTCAAAATAGATCTGTTCAAAGCCTTCTGGATGATAAAGGAAAGAATGGCGCAACTTGCGCAGCATCCAGTCGGGTCCAAGCTCCGAAGACAATGCCTTACGCACCGCCTGCCGGACAAATCGCGGGACAAACGCGCGATATAATGGACCGCCCCGCAGGTTCCACAGCGCAACTCGATACTTCAGGTAACCTGCGAAAAGTTCGTCACCGCCTTCGCCCGTCAGAACAACCTTTACTTTTTCGCTCGCAAGGCGCGACACAAAAAACAAGGCGACACTGGATGGCCATACAAGAGGTTCATCTTCGTGCCAAATCAGCCTAGGCAAGCTATTGAAAAAATCTTCGGGGCCCAGAAGCACCTCGTTGTATTCCGCTCCAATGTGGTTGGCAACGGCCCGGGCGTAAGGCAATTCGCTGTACTGGTTCTCGGCATAACCTACAGAGAAGGTCTGAATGCGCTCTTTCTTCAGGGAAGCCATTACGGCGGCTATAGCACTCGAATCGAGCCCACCGCTTAGAAAAACTCCCAATGGGACGTCGCTCATGAGATGAGAGCGAACGGTTTCCGCGAAAAGCTCGCGGAATTGTGAGACACATTGTCCTTCGTCGAGAGAACGGTTCAGGGGCAAGCCGTTCAAGTCCCAATACCGAGTAACCTTTGGCTGGGGATTCTCGTCGGACATCTCAACGCAAAGAAGATGTCCGGGCAAGAGTTTGTATACATTGCGATAGAGAGTCTCTTGTGACGAGAGGTAGCCAAATGTAAAGAACTCAGGAAGGGCACACCGATTGAGCCGAGCTTTGAGATCTCGCAGCTCAAAGAGAGCTTTGATTTCCGAAGCAAAGGCGAATCTTTCGTCTGTCATCGCGTAGTAGAGCGGCTTGATTCCCAAACGGTCTCGCGCACATAAAAGCCGGTTACGCCGAGCGTCCCAGATGGCAAAGGCAAACATACCTCGAAGGTGCGAGACACAGTTGTCACCGTATTGCTCATACAGATGAACGATTGTTTCTGTGTCGCTGTTGCTAGCGAACTTGTGGCCACGCTTTTCCAAAGCGGTGCGAAGGTCAGCATGGTTGTAAATTTCACCATTAAAGACAATCCAAACGCTTCGGTCTTCATTGCACATCGGTTGATGGCCGCCGGAAAGATCCACAATACTCAGCCTTCTAAAACCGAAGGCCACCGGACCGGAATGAAAACTTCCTCGATCGTCCGGACCGCGATGGCGAAGAACATTGGACATGGCCTCCAGTTCTTCACCAGGAGGTCTGTTTGTATGCAAGTCGAGAATGCCGCAAATTCCACACATAGTTTTCTATTTAGACCGAAGGCCTGGCTTTCTGGTGTAGAAAGAAGTTGATTTCTACGGAATACGAAAAGTCAGGTCAGATTTTATTGCCGCCTGCTGCTGGGTCGTTCGATTTGCTCACTAACGTGCTGATCCGATGGTTGCCTTGCTGGAAGATCCAATGCCTGTGAAGTTGGACGTTCGCCCGCCTCTCTGCTCCATTCGCTGTGCTTCACGGGTAAGCTTGTGTCAAAAATCCGACGGCCGCCAAACGCAAAGTAGCTGCCCCCGCAGATAACGAATTGCACCACCGTCCTGGCCGCGTCCGTTGAACAGTACAGGAATCTGGCGTCGCTTGCGTATGGGCCTACCTGCCAATTGCCGGGTTTGTCGGCAAAGAATAAATGATCTTGAGCAATTGCCGTGGAATAGCGAAAAGCCTTCACCGAGACGCCTTTATGCCCCGGCTCCACGGTGCGGAGTAAACCCAGATGAGCGGTAACTTCCGAATGTGGAATTAGCATGGTCATCAATTCGGAAGGCAAGGATGCATGAGTTGTCACGCGGAAGGTGGGAGACGGCTCTTTTCTTCCGTACACTGGCGAATACCAGTCTTGCACAATTTCCTTCCTGCAACTGCAATTGCTTGTGAATAGTAAAGCGAGAGAGATGGCGTCATCTCCAACAAACATGGCGCCGTCAGGTATGGCATGCAGAGAACCTGGCGCAAAATGCCACGAAGCTGACAACTTGTGCAATCCCACTCCCGCAAGAACATCACGTATCACCCAAAAACGCGATTTCAAGTGAAAGATGAATCGGTGGTGACGAACGGGAGATGGTAGCTGCGAATATCCCGTGTGCGTGCCAACAAAAAAATCAAACATTTTTCCGGTTATCCAGGAATCCACCCCACCATTGGCCCTTCCTTTCCATTCGAAGGGCCCTGCAGGCTCAGCTTGACTTGAGTCGTCAACCTGAATGGTGTTGTGGGCGGATGTTCCGCGGAACCAGTCGCGCTCGCCACACGGATCAGCATATGTAAACGTGCCTGGGTCAATCAGCAGTGGTCTTCCATTTGCACTTAATTGCACGCTCAGCGCGTCAGCGTGACCATGGCCGTTGCGCCCTGCCCCTTGCGGCCCTGCATCTACCACTAGTTGATAGGACGTGGAACCTGAGCTTCGCATCACATGAATCCCTGAAGCCTCCATCGCAAAGGAATTGTTTTCTGACCTCTGCGACGGCATCTTACGGAACCGGCGCACGCTTTCTGTGCCGAGTAGCCAGAGCAATTCTTCAGTTTCTTGATGGGTTTCTGTCTTGAAGTCGGGCCGATCGTACAAAACAGAACCAATGACTAAAGGATCGAGCATATGACTTTGCAGATCGCGGCTAGGGTCAAAAACGCGGCCGCCGTCATCGTCCCCAAATTGCGGCGCGGGGCCCGTTAGAGCAAAATCAGCCGTCGTCTCCAGCATTTTTTCTATGGCTTGGTCAAAGCTCTGGGGAACTGAAATTTGATTCCGTTCTGCAAGAATCCGCGAATGCAGGAAAAAGTCCAGCGCGTAGGTGTGGTAATACGTGGACTGCTCAAAGTGCATCCCGTCGGGGCGGATTTGCCTTTGGGCTTCCTTCAAAATGATTTTCCAACCGCAATCACGGCAACGAGGCGCTTCAGGAAGCCCGGGGCACAACAAGCCAATGAAAAAAAGGCCAACTCCCTCGCCGAGTAAGTGCGTATTCGGCGAGAAGTAAGTGGAAAGAAATCTGCTTATGTGTCGCGCATTTAATGCCAGGGCCTGCGATAAATCAGCAGGGAACTCCTTTGGGACCACTGGACAACCTTCGACTAAATGCCAGACCCACAGCCAGGACAGGCTTCTAAAAGCTACTTCCAGGCTGCTTACCCAGTTAATTCCCATTGGATATGGGTTTTTCTCGCGCCAGTGATACCACAGTTGAAACAACTTTTTTCCGTAGGTTTCTTCTTCGCTCAAGCGATAAGCTTTTGCGAGAGTCACCAAGACCTGGTGCCGGTTGAGTTCCCAAATCACCTTCGAATCGCCGACTTGATGAAAGTCCAGGTAGGGAACACGGAACCATGGAATAAGCGGAGCGCGCTTGCCGTGAACTGCATCCAGATGCCAGTCGGTTTCTGGTCCGTAACTCACTCCGGGATAGCCGAGCAAGTCAAACCGATGCCTGCAGATTTGCTCGCCGCGCTCCACAATCTGTTCCGCTGTTTCGGGAAAGAGCCTCCAAAGAGCCGCAAGGATCTCGGGCAATTGTTCTCTGTGAAAAAAGAAGCACCCGCGATGTTCGAGGCCTTTCCTGTGATCGCCGTTCATGGGAGAGTTGCCCATCTGATGAGAAGCAAAATCGCGATACTTTGCCAGGGCCTGAATCGTCCGCACACGAATCTCGTCCCAGCTCATCTCCGTAAGACGCTTGCAGCGCTTGAGCAATAGTTGACTAGTCGGCACTAGCGAAGTCCTGCTTTGATTCCTTTGCTTTTTGAAACGGTTCCATCAATAACCAATTAGCAGTGTGCGAGATGTTATCGTTCGTTTCTGTGAGTGCCGACTGCTCTTTTGCCCGCGAGTAGTTTTCAGTCAGATCAAGCAATTTGTCGCACAAATCTTGCGAGTTGCCTTCCTGATACGTAATCACGTTTGCCGGCCTACTGCCGTTCTTGCTGGCAAGAACAGGGACTCCCAGAGAAAGAGCCTCGAGAATGGACGAGGAAACACCGTCGCATGTAGGCGTGCGGACGTAGGCAAAGCACCTGCTCATCAGCGTCATAAACTCATCATGAGGAAGGTTTCCCAGGACGAGCAAACTCTCGCGTTCGGAAGGCGTCCATCCGGATACGTAGTCGCTGGCGAGCGGCATCTCTTTCGATGGAAAGCCCAGCCAAATGAATCCTGCATTCGGATGGTTCTGCCGGAAACGCAGCATAGCCTCACGCAGGATAGGCAACTGGTATTCTGGCCGGTAGGAAACGTAACAAAAAAAGACGGGATGGCGGTCTTGCAGAAAAGCCTCCGCGTCTGGCGATAACGGTTGTCGTTGGAAAGTCATGTACTGCCAGGAGAAACCAGGAATAGCCGCTATTCGTGCCGAGTCAACGCCGTAGCTCTCGATCGCTTTCTTGACTTGCAGATTATTGCAGGAAATCTGATGCGCTAGCCGAAAGAGCAGTTGGAAAGGCAGCCGCCGCCAGAAGCTTTCCGGGTTAGGAAAATACTTTTGGTGCATTCCCCCCCGCCAACTTAAAGCTACCGGCCGCCCCGCAAGCCTGCCGATAAACGCGGCGGTCAGAGCCAACAAGTAACCTGGTCGGGATTGCCCATTGACATGCACCTGAAAGCGATAGCCCCGAAGCGCAAAACGAACGAGTTTAACAACATAGTCCCAACCATTCTGAACATCGACGTACTCATCACTTTTCTTCTTGCGGTTCTCATTGAGATTAAGGACATCGCAGACAATTCCGCGACGCCGAATTTCCTCGACGAGACACTTTGTTTGCATGGCCCATCCACATACTGGCGGTGGATAGTTTCCGATTTGAAGTATCTTCACTTTTCGTTTCTTGGGCATTGCGTTTGTTTTAGCCTTGGCTCCGCCTCATGGTTGTAGAAGCGGGAAAGGATCGTTGGTCGGACACCGGATCAGAGGGCGAGTTTTTGAACCTGATGTTCATCTCATGCAGGATGTTCCATGCTGAACAAGGAAGTCTTGCGCGGAGCCACTCCTTGCTCTTTGCCAAGGTGGTCCGGCAAGAGAGATAAATGCTGCCAGGGCTGCGGGGTCTTGCGAAGTCCAGATGCAGATACTCGCCTGGTTCGGCTCCCCAGCTTTGTTTATGTGCGGCAATTCCCCCGAGGAAGTCGTAGTGCTTGACACCGGTTTCGATAAAATGTTTGAGCATTGCTGCGCGCAGAGCGTACCCGACTTTGTCGGCAACGAATTTCGGATCGAAACCTTCCTGCAAGATGGAAACTGTGTCGCCATATCGGAAGCAAAATTGAGCGGCCGCTACGGCTCCGTTCAACTCCAAAAACCACAGTTCCAGCCACCCCTTGCAAAGAAAGCCTTCAGCCATTTGCTGGTAAAATTCCGTTCGTTCTTGAGAACCAAAACTGCCCGGCTCATTCACAAGATTCCATCGCTTTGTGTGTAAAGAGAAAAGAATCTCCAATCCTTTCTCCAGATCATGGACGTCTTCACATCGGTGGATGCGGACTTGGTAGTGTTTAGCCAGCTTGCGCGGGTACCGAGTCACGAGTGGGCGGAAGCTAGGTGAAAGCCGATCAACGTATTGCGACCATGATCTTGGAAGGCAAACCGCTGAGTTGGGACGTGTTTTCAACACGAAGGGCCAGTTGACTCTCTTAAGTGCTTGACTCAATCCCTTAACTGCAAAGGAGCCGCTCTTTACCGTATTTAGAGAGCACACGTCCCAGTCCGAACGCTCGGCTAACCAATTCAGGAGAGCTTGGGCACAAGCAAGTTCAAAACCGGGTCGCGCAATCAGGTCAAGTCCATCGGAATCCCCAGAGCCGTCGCCAATCAGTCGCAAGACCGTGAGTTTTTTCGAGAGCGGGGTTCGGATTTCGTCAAAATACAGGGGGACCAACGCGGAAAGAGTGTTGCTTTCGGTTAAGAAAGCCAAGGCAATCATTCTTTTGTTTGCTCCAAAGGCTTTCCACCAGGAGCCCATCCATTCGGGGGTACAGAAAATAGACAGAGAGCGGTTCTCGCGCAAGATTGCGTTCCAACCCGCTATACATTCTTCAAGCTGGCTCCACGACTCATACGTCCCCGTGTGAATCGTCTGGTTGCCCACTTTAGTGAATGTTCTGCCATGCAAAGCTGGCGATAGAACAGGCCCCTCGCCTGTGATAGCCGGAGACATCCTTGAGTTTGCAATTTGAGTCATCATTTGAAACTCTTGCTATGAAGCTTCGCGCGTATCTGTCGTTTCCTGCTCGTGGAATTCAGCTAGTGACGGACTTCGAAAACCGTGGTTCACGAGCATCGCCCTCTTTCAGCGCTCCTACTAATAGTTCGGAGCCTGATAACGCAAACTTTTGATGCCTTGTGCAGGACCATGGGACCCTTTAGGGCTGTATTTCCTGAAGGCCCGGATGGATCGACAAGGAGACGCCTCCAGTCAGCCCACCGCCCTCGGACTTCGGACCCGAGGAACGCAAGTCAATGATGATCTGGTCCGGCCGCATTGCGGTTTGCATGGCCTCCTGGCTCCAAGCGCTAGTGCCAATGACAATGACCTCCGATGGGTTGACCACATCCTCCAAGTTTGAAGAAAGACGTGCGCCGATGTGAGGGATCTCTTCATCGATAAATTGTCGATTGGATCCGGTGAGGCGGCCCAAAGAAACGTCTTTGTCCCAAACTTGGACTTCGCATCCTTCACCGAGCAGCCTTTTGATCAATTGCACCGAAGGGCTTTCGCGGAGATCGTCTGTACCAGCCTTGAAGCTCAGACCCAGTACGCCAATCCTTTTACGTTTTGTTGCCAACACTGCTTCCACAGCTCGTTCCAAGTGCGCCTGATTGCTCGGCAGGATGGCTCGCAGCAGGGGTAAGTCGAGGTCAAGCTGTTTAGCACGGTATGTGAGTGCGCGAACATCTTTGGGCAAACAGGATCCGCCAAAGGCAAACCCGGGTTCCAAGTATGCTTTGGAGATATTGAGCTTCTTGTCGGACGCGAAGATCTCTGTCACCGCGCTTGCATCGACCTCGAGCTGGCTGCATAGAGATCCGATTTCATTAGCAAAAGTAACTTTTAAGGCGTGGAAGGCGTTGCAAACATACTTCACCATCTCGGCTACGCCCAGCGATGTCTCGAAGACTCGTCCCGGTGTTCCCAGATAAAGATTGCGCAAAGAATCAAGATGGGCGAGGTCATCGGCTCCAAGAACGGTAATCGGCGGATTCAGGAAATCAGCTACCGCGCAGCCTTCGCGTGTAAACTCTGGATTCGAGCACACTGCGAAATCGATTCCCGCGCGTTTTTCGCTTGCCGCTTCGATGGCAGGCGTAACAATCGACTTTGCCGTTCCCGGCAGCACGGTGCTGCGAACCACGATCGTATGAAAGGAGTTTTTTGAGCGCAGGGCGGCTCCAAGATCCTGGCAGCTGCGGATTACACTGTTCACATCCAATCGGCCATTACTCAGACTTGGCGTGCCGACGCAGATGAAGGAAACATCCGATTGTTGCACTGCAGAAAAAACTTCTGTGGTGACGCGTAACCTGCCCGCGCTGCGGCTTTGCGCGACAAGTTCCGCAAGCCCAGGCTCGAGTACCGGCGCTTGGCCTGATTCTATAGCCTTGATTTTTGCCGGGTTCACGTCTACGCCGATTACTTCGTTGCCCGCGTGGGCCAGGCAGGCTGCCGTTACAGCGCCCACATAGCCCAATCCGAATACACTTACGCGCTCCATTTATTTATATCTCCGGGTAGTGGTTGATCCAGATTGCTAAAAGCCTTTTTTTGTTTTGCTGCAGCGAACTAGAGATTTTCGCCGCCTCTGTTTGCTTGACTAAGAGAGCTCGCAGGAAGGACATGATGAAATCCAGCACGAGCGCGTGGATTCTTGTAGAGCTGCCGTAGACTCGTCATAACGCTTGTGAAAGTAAACCGTGACAGAACTTTCTCGCGGCCGGCTTGCCCCAGCCGGTGGCGCATTTTCTCGTCTTTCAGAAGCCGCAAAATAGCAGAGGAAAGCGCGGCTGGATTTTCTGGAGGAACCAATAGACCATTTGCCTCGTTTTCGATGATCTCGGGCACACCCCCGACCGTCGTAGCCACAACCGCTAGGGCAGCAGCCATGTATTCAAGAACGGCATTGGGCAATCCCTCAGACCTCGAGGCAAGCACTCCAATATCACAGCAAGCTAACAGTGCAGGGATGTCAGTACGATGTCCCAGGAAGACGAACATTTCTTCCAATCCTGCGGTTCGAACCTGATCTTCAAAAAACATCCGCATCTCGCCATCACCGGCAAGGAGGAATCTGGCTTCGGGACATTCCTCCCGTACATTCCGTGCCGCCTCAATCAGATCACTATGGCCTTTCACGGAGATGTGCATGTTGGCAACCATGATGACTAGTTTTTGGTTTGCTGCGATTCCCGGGAGCACTTGTTCCCTAACTGGCGCTTCCTGCATAAATCTTGTTGCGTCAATTCCGTTGTAGACCACTTGGATCTTGCCAGAAGTAAAGCCATCTCTTGTCAGCAGATCCTGGCGGACGGCCTCCGAGTTCACCAGAATTCGCGTTGAAAGCGCTTGAACTCTCCGGAGAATCTTGCGTCTTGCTGGGGTATACCACCACCAACGGGATAGGTCTCTCCGGCTCGAAATGATGACCGGTACTCTTGCCAGCCACGCCGCGGGAACTGCAAACAAATTCGAGTACAGATCATTGGTCTGAACAACCGTGAATCTTCTTTTGCGGATAAAGGCGACTAACCTCAGCATCTGTATAAGCGCGTTTGGACGCAGCAAGCTCCCCGGAACGGGAAATACCGCCAATTCCAAGCTGGCTTCTCGTACTTTTGCTTCGAGTGGACCGCTGGCCGAAAGACATCCTACCGTTACGGAATATCCTTCTCGTGCAAGACGGCAAGCCATTTCCACGCATTGCGTCTCAGACCCGCCCAGTTCCATCGAATGGATAAACATGAGTATCCGAGGTTTATCTTCACCAGAAGTCATTTGGACCACGGGGGATTTCTTTTCTGACGACATTTGCCCTGCCTCCGGCTGACTCATGAATTCAATCGGGTTGATGTTTTCACGAATGATGCGTGCGGGAACGCCTGCGGCGATGCTATAAGGAGGAACTGAATGAATCACTACGGCGTTGGCTCCAATTACGGCGCCATCGCCAATGGTCACATCTCCAAGGATCTTCGCTCCCGAGGCGATGAACACGTGATTGCCAATCTTAGGAACCTCGTACCTTCCGCTGCGCCCGCCCACGGTTACGCAAGGCGAGAGTGTGACGTTGCGCCCGATCACGGCCCGAGGATGCACAACGATTCCGAAGCCCCGATGTTCCACTTGAAATCCTGGCCCAATATTCGCCGCATACGGCAGTTCACAATGAAAAACAATCT
>Ga0126370_10000107_pt1 | contig 26985 bp, 23 predicted proteins | sample PanSoiMetaPlot_3_FD_92586 | JGI IMG/M metagenome (GOLD analysis project Ga0126370, IMG submission 92586) | Tropical forest soil microbial communities from Panama - MetaG Plot_3 | ecosystem: Environmental > Terrestrial > Soil > Tropical forest > Bulk soil | place: Panama | collected 2016-02-17 | reverse complement strand
TGCAATTTCAAACCATTAACGCCGGCAAAGACCTCTTCCGCCAGCGCGGATGCAACGGTTGCCATCGCTACGAGGGATACGACAAAGAACCCGAGGATCTGAACTCGATCGGCCAACAGATCAAGCAAATCGCGACAGAGAAAAAAGACAACCTGAAACAGACTGCTTACTTGATGAAGCAAGCTGATGCCGCTGCATCAAATGAGGAAGCCAACAAGCTCAACTTGCAGGCTGTCGATCTGCGTGTAGCCAACAGCAAGCTTGATGGACGCCTGCAGCAACTCGATTTCCAGTCGCACAGCCTGATGCAGGACGCGAAGAAGATCGGCCCGAACTTGAAAGATGTCCGCCTCAAGCTGAACAAGAACTGGATTCCTGTCTGGCTCAAAAAACCCACCGACTTCCGCACGACCACCAAGATGCCGAATTTCCGCCTGACCGATCATCAGATTCAGGCCATCTCGGCGTTCATCTGGCAGTCGGGCTTCACTGACCCGCTTCCCAAGCACAAACCTGGCAACGCCGCCCACGGCAAAGAACTCTTTGAAACTCGCGGGTGCCTCGCCTGCCACTCGATCGGTGAAGGCGATCAGATGCATGGTGGCACTTTCGCCGCAAACCTGACTCGCGTCGGAGAAAAAGCGAACTACGATTATCTCGTCCGCTGGGTTCATAACGCCCGCGAGCGTACGCGTCCTTATTGCCCGTACGAGAAGAAGGATATCGGCCCCGAGGATTATGCGAAGAAAGGCCTCCCGTATCAGTGGAGTCTCGAGCACAGCAGGTGCCCGAACGATGGTCACGAACTGCAAGTGCAAAACATGACCGTGATGCCAAGCCTGCGTCTCAGCCCCGAAGACGCCGAAGACATCGCGACATTCCTGATCTCTCAGAAGAAACAGGAACCGTCTTCTTACGCAGACGCTTCCTTCATGGATGATCCGAACTTGAAGGATGAAGGCAAGAAGTGGGTTCGCCACTTCGGCTGTTCCGGATGCCATGAAATCGCCGGCATGGAAGACGAAGGCCGCATCGGAACCGAACTGACATTCGAGGGTAGCAAGCCGATTGAGCGCCTCGACTTCGCGCTTTTCACCGAACCCGCGCAGCGCGGCGGAAAAGAATCAGAACCGATCAAAGACAAGGAAGACCTCGCCCGCTTACCCGATGGTCCGGCCAACAAGCCCTGGTACGACCATAAGGGATTCTTCGAGCACAAGCTTGCTGAACCCAATGTCTACGACGCAGGCAAGGTCAAAGGCGAAACCGAGGCTCTGCGCATGCCCAATGTGCACCTCACCAAAGACCAGGTGCTCGACATCACTACGTTCTTGATGGGTAGCCAGGAGACTTCCCTTCCCGCCAGCTATCAATACAAGCCCGGCGACACGCGCCGCGACATTCAGGAAGGCTGGTGGGTGGTTCGGAAATACAACTGCATGGGCTGCCATCAGTTTGTCCCCGGTCAGGAAACGATCCTGATGACTCTGCCGCAGTATCAGGACGCGCAGGAACAGTTGCCGCCCAAGCTTCTGACGGAAGGTGGCCGTGTTGATCCGGAGTGGTTGCGGAAGTTCCTGTCGAATCCTTCGCTCAGCACGACCGACACCAATCGCAACGGTGTGCGGCCTTATTTGAAAGTCCGCATGCCTACGTTCTCCTTCTCCGACAACGAACTGCGCAAACTCGTCCGCTTCTTCGAGGCTCTGTCGCAGCAACCGTTGCCGTATATCCCTGAGCAGGTGCCGGTGCTTACCTCGAAAGAAAGTGACATGGCCCGCAGCTTGTTTTCGAGCACAGCGGCGCCTTGCCTGAAGTGTCATGCCACCGGCGATCCTGCACACGATAAGATCGCGACCGCGCCGAATTTCTTGCTTGCGAAAGAGCGTCTCAAACCAGACTGGGTTGAGCGCTGGATCACCGATCCGCAGGCAGTCAGCCCGGGAACTTCAATGCCTTCCGGCCTGTTCAAGCAGGTCAACAATCAGTGGGTGTTCGCGGGTCCGACGCCACCGACATTCACCGGCTTCGAAGGAGACCACCGCAAGCTGCTAACGGACTACATTTTCCAACTTACGGCCGAAGAACAGCGCCGAGTTGCGGCATCGATGCCTCACGCAAAGACAGCGGCAGTTCAACCTGCGGCGGATCGTCGTCAAGCGTCCACGCAGCATCATGCAGCATCCAGCGGAGGTTCGCGTTAGAATTCTCGGCAACAGAAATTTCTCGAGTCGCCGTCCAACCACTCCGGCTCGTTCGAATGATTTATCGCAGTGCAAATTAACGAAAGGGCGACATCATGAATCGCAAAAATTGGATTACCGTCTCCGTCAGCGTGCTGGCTCTCTCTGCACTGCTGGCTCTGGGGGCGTGCAGTAAGAAAGAAAATACCGAACAGTCCAGCAACGCTACGGAACAGCCGGCCGCTGCCCCTGCAGCGACTCCTATTGATCCGGCGACCGTCGCAACCGTCAGCGGCACCGTAAAGTTCGACGGAACGGCTCCTAAGCCAGCAAAGATCGACATGAGTCAGGATCCGGGCTGCAAGGGCACGAACGAGGCCGAGGCTGTCGACGTTAGCGGTGGCGATCTCGCGAACGTCTTCGTGTATGTAAAAGACGGCCTGGGCAATCGCACCTTCGACGTTCCCAAAGATGCCGTTGTACTCGACCAGAGCGGATGCAAATATCATCCCCACGTGCTTGGCGTAATGGCGGGTCAGACCGTACAGATCAAGAATGACGATCCCACTACGCACAACATTCATCCCACGCCGAAAGACAATCGCGAGTGGAATGAATCGCAGCCGCCATCTTCTCCTGCCCTGGAGAAGACATTCGCGCGCGAAGAGATCATGCTGCCAGTGAAGTGCAACCAGCATCCGTGGATGAAGATGTACATCAACGTGGTGAAGAGTCCATTCTTTGCCGTTACCGACAAGAGCGGCAAGTACGAGATTAAGGGACTTCCGCCGGGAGACTACACGATCGCATTCGTTCACGAAAAACTGGGCGAGCAGGATCAGAAGGTAACGGTCGCGCCGAAAGAAACTAAGACGGTCGATCAGTCATTCAAAGCGATGTAACTAGGTTCTACTGCCGAGTGGGAGGGCAACTCCGCCCTCCCGCTTACTCTGCTAAAATACCGCGTTGGTCAGAGCAGACGGCTCTGCTGTGGTCCGCTCTGACCTTCGGCATTATGGGGAAGGAGCCCGACCGTTTTAACCTTCCCGACCCAAGGGGCCCTACGCTGAAATCCATCGCTACAACTTATAATCGCGGCCTTCACCGCTTCGCTGTTGTTCTTGCCTGCTGGACGTTTCTTCTCATCATCGCCGGAGCTCTGGTTACCAGCAACGACGCCGGTCTCTCCGTTCCCGACTGGCCGACTTCGTTTGGTTCCTTGTACAAGATTCCGAGACTCGTTGGTGGTGTGAAGTTCGAGCACACGCACCGCATGATCGCTCAAGGAGCAGGTCTGCTGACGATCATCTTGGCCATCTGGACCTGGCGCGCAGAAAAACGACGTTGGCTACGGTATCTGGGTATCGCCGCAGTTGTAATGGTGATTGTTCAAGGCGTTTTGGGCGGCTTGACGGTTAAACTATTTCTACCGCCTCCTGTTTCTTCTGCCCACGCTGCTCTCGCCCAAACCTTTTTCTGTCTCGCCGTGGCCATAGCCGTATTCACGGGCCAGAAATGGATCGAGGAACAGCCGCGCATCGAGTTTGACCAGCGCCGCCCCAGCCTGTTCACTTTGACGCTCCTTTCGATCTTCGTTCTCTATGTGCAGCTCATTCTTGGAGCCATGTTCCGTCATCACGGTATGAGCTGGTGGCCACACGTGGTTCACGCAGTTGTTGTTTCGTTCGTGCTGGCGTGGACAGCTATCCGCGCTCTCACCGCCTATCCGAATGTTGAAGCTATCCGCCGCCCCGCGATCCTCATGATCGCGCTCTTGATCGGGCAGCTTTGTCTTGGCTTTACCGCATTCCTGACCCGGGTTGCTTGGGGACGCGATGCTGTCCAACCCGAGTTGCCCATGGTTGCGTCGACCGTTGCACACGTCGCGGTGGGGGCGTTATTACTGGCAACTGCGGTGATTCTTGCGATTCAGACTTGGAGACACGTCCCGGTAGCGTTTGAAGAACGCCTACCGCAGGCACAGCGCAATCCAACGACGGCGTAAATTCTCTAGCTGTCATCCTGAGCGGAGCGGATGATTCGTGTAGCGGATCAGTCGCGCAGTCGAAGGATCCCTACCCCGACAACTGTTCTGCGGCTCAGAAACTACTGTAGTCCACCTCCGACGCTTGCGACTGTCATGCAAGCGGATAGAGGCTACCGGCAGCGGTTTCCAGGCAGGGATGCTTCGACTCCGCCGGAGTTCCGCTTCGCTCCACTCCGACTCCGCTCTGCATGACAATTGTTATCGGTGCACAGAAGAGGGTCACACTATTTCCTAAACCACTCGAATTCACAGAAGATCAAAACGCCTTCTTCCGTGCGCCCGTGTGAAACCGAGTCCTATCCCTAACTGCGCGCGGAATGTCGTAAACTATTGCGTAGTCTTCCGGGGTTCTCTTTGGTCACGAAAGTCGCCGTGTTTGCTGATGCATTAGGTCCGGACCGCGCGTCCGCCGAGCCCGTCATTTCCGTTCAAAACCTCGTTCACCGTTACGAAAATCGCACGGCTCTGAACGACGTTTCGTTCGATGTGCGTCCGGCAGAACTTTTCGGACTTCTTGGTCCCAATGGCAGCGGCAAGACGACGCTATTCCGTATCCTGTCGACGTTAATGATTCCCACGGGCGGACGAGCGCTGGTTTTGGGGTGTGATTCCGCCCAAGATGCGGCAAGTCTCCGCCGCCAAATCGGTGTAGTATTCCAGGCACAGAGCGTCGACCCGAAGCTCACCGCTTACGAGAACCTCTGGCATCAGGGCCACTTGTACGGCCTCCGCGGCTCCGCCCTAAAGCGCCGTGTCCAAGAGATCCTGACGCGCGTTGGTCTTTCTGATCGTGCCAAGGAACGCGTTGAAACGTTCTCCGGAGGCATGCAGCGCCGGATTGAACTCGCCAAAGGACTCTTGCACCATCCGGGCGTCCTGCTGCTGGATGAGCCTACGACCGGTCTCGATCCAGGCGCGCGGCGCGATCTGTGGCAATATTTGCAGATTCTCCGTGACGAAGAGCATGTCTCGGTCCTCGTTACAACGCACCTCATGGAAGAAGCCGAACGCTGCGACCGGTTGGCCATCATGAACGAAGGCAATCTTGTCGCGCTGGGCACGCCTGCCGAATTGAAGAACGAAATTGGCGGAGATGTAATCCTCCTTGACGCGGCCCGCGATGCCAACTCTCTAGCGCAGGAGATTCGCAACCGTTTCCACGTCGACACTACTGTGCTGGGGAATCAGGTGCGCATCGAGCGCGAAGGCGGCCATCGCTTCGTCCCTGACGTAGTCGAAGCGTTTCCAGGTGAGATTCAGGCGATTTCCGTCAGCAAACCCGCGCTAGAAGACGTGTTCATTCACCGGACGGGCCACAAGTTCTGGAGTGAGAATGGCGGCGAGCTCGATTCGCCGAAAAACGAAAAGAAAAACAAAAAGAGGAGGTAAGCCGTGCGACCCTTGATCCTGGTGCTTTCTCTGGTGCTCAGTATCGTCCCTCTGATCGGCGTGGCGTGGATTTTCCTCAGCGGCATGATCACCCTGTCGCCGTTCTCGGCTACCGTAGACGGCCTTTTTATGACTTTGATTCTGCTGATGCTCTCCGCATGCTTCCTGTTGAACGGTTTCTGGGAGGCCCGCGATAGTGGATTGATCGGCAAGAAAGCGGCTCCGGCGGCGAAAGCGCCTGCAGCCAAGGCAAGTTAACGAATGGCAACGCAGTCTGCAACATTGTCGCGGCGCGTGCCGCCGGTCTCAGCGGGAGTAGTGCTTCCCTCCTTTACACTCTGGTGGCGAGAGATCGTCCGTTTCTACCGCCAGCCAGGACGTGTCGTCGGCGTGTTGGCTTCGCCTCTGGTGTTCTGGGCTGTGCTGGGCTCGGGATTCGGAACATCGTTTCGATCCGGCGGAGGCGCCGGCCAGCAGCACTATCTCGACTACTCCTACCCGGGCATCCTGATCCTGATCGTGCTGTTCACCTCGATCTTCACCATGATGTCGGTAATTGAGGACCGCAAGGAAGGATTCTTGCTCTCGGTGCTGGTCGCGCCGGTTCCGCGGACAGCTATCGTTCTGGGCAAGGTACTTGGCGGGACTACGCTTGCCGCCGTTCAGGGTCTGATCTTTCTCATTTTCGCTCCCTTTGCCGGAGTGCATTTGAATCCGATTCAGATTCTGCTGGTGGCGGTCGTGGTCTTTCTGGTTTCGTTTTCGCTCACCGCGCTTGGTTTCGCGATTGCGTGGCCGATGGACTCCACCCAGGCGTTCCACGGCATCGTCAATCTGTTCCTGATTCCGCTGTGGCTGCTCTCCGGGGCCTTATTCCCACTCTCCGGCGCCTCTGGATGGATCCGCGTTATCATGCGCGTCAACCCACTTACCTATGGAGTCGAAGCTCTGCGCGTTCTTCTCTATCCCGGCGCTGATAGCGATTTCCAACTCACCTCGGCAATTGCGACGCTGGTGCTCTTCTCGTTCGTAATGTTCGGAATCGCTCTGCTGGTGGCAAATCGCCGCACCACCAAGCCTGCCGCCTGATGAACCAAATATGATCGCGGAACAATACGCCTTCTTCCCGGCCCTCAATGCGATGCTCAACGGTACCAGCGCGGCTCTACTTCTCACAGGCCGTGTGCTGATCGCAAAGCGCCGGATTGTCGCGCATCGCATCTGCATGATCGCAGCGGTTGTCGCGTCGGCATTGTTTCTGGCCTGTTATCTGTTCTTCCACTACAAAGTCGGGAATATTCTTTTCCTCGGCCAGGGATGGGCACGGCCCGTCTACTTCACGATTCTGATCTCTCATGTGACGCTAGCCATGGTGATTGTTCCTATGGCCATCATCACTTTGACCCGTGGTCTAGGCGGCCGATATCCGCAGCATCGCGCCATCGCCCGCTGGACATGGCCGCTTTGGATGTATGTCTCTGTAACTGGTGTACTCGTTTATTTCATGCTGTACCAGTGGTTCCCGCATAGCTGAGAGTCTTGGAAGCCGGGACAGCCAACGCCGCAGTGGAAGAGCGGCCCTTCAAGGCCGTGTTGCGGTCCGAAAAAGAAATGGGCTTTAGCCCCAGGGGTTTTTCGTTACTTGTCAGTTCTGAAGCTCAAAATCGATGTCTCTGGAACTATCGGCGACGAAGCCTGGCGAGAAATCCGCCACTTCGACCAGATTCAATCGGCGGATTTCGGGCCACAGTTCGGCAGTGGCGGCCGTTGCAACCACCCTCCCGATGCCCCACACGCTAAAGGAGAATGGATCGGCGCCGAAATCCGTCTCCAGACGCCGCTTCTGGCGCAATATGCCATGTCACACTATCTCGAGCAAGAACGCGTTCTAGACGCCGACGTCGAATGATCCATAGAGCGTTTCTCCGCGTCCTTGCGAGCCCTCGGCGATCTCTGGCGGTAAAACGCTTTTAGCCGAAAGCAGCAAACATACCGACCGCGAGAACGGCCGCGTCTGCTATAGTTCCTTGCTTGCGTATGGTAGTCGAACCCGAATCCTCAGGTGCCCAAGCTTCCGAGCAAAAACCGAAGCGCTCCATCTCGCGCACACAGAAGATCCTCTTTTTCGTCACCGGATGGCTCATCGTCCTCATGCCATTTCTGTTTTGGTGGAACACCTGGTTCGGACGCCATCTCTCCGACCAGCAGGTCACGGAATATCTTCACGACGATAGAAAGCCGCGCCACATCCAGCATGCGCTGGTGCAGCTTGGGGATCGTATGAGCCACAACGATCCGGCAGCGAGGCAATGGTATCCAGACCTGACCCGCTTGGCCGCGCATCCGGTTGAAGAAGTCCGCAACACCGATGCCTGGGTCATGGGACAAGACACCTCAGGTGCAGGCTTTCACGAAGCGTTGTCAAAGATGTTGCAAGATCCATCTCCAATGGTGCGCGGTAACGCGGCTCTATCGTTGGTGCGCTTCGGAGATGCCACTGGCCGTCAGCAAATCGTCGCGCTTCTGCAGTCCGCCCAAATCACTGCTCCGTCAACCGGGCGGATCATCGACGCCGACCGGCCTGGCACATCGATTCACCAAGGCGGGCTGATCGCGAAACTCGCTCCTACTGCGGCCACCGCACCCATTGAAATCCGATCCCCCATTGCGGGCCGAATTCGCTCCGTCGCTCAAACTGGAGCAAATGTAGCTCCCGGTGAAGAGCTTGCTGTCATCGATCCGGCCACCGATCAAGTCTGGGAAGCGCTCAGAGCCCTCTACATCATTGGTCAACCCGAGGACCTGCCTGCGGTGCGCCGCTACGAGCGTGATCTACCGGACATTTCCAACGATGTGCGCCAGCAGGCTTTGGAAACCGAAAAGGCAATTCAAAATCGAATGGTACCTGCACAACCGTAACCACCCTAAAGGCAAAATCAGCATCAAAATGGGCCCATGCGGAATCCGAGGAAAACCGCGACGGTGGCCCTGTTTGGAGTACTCGCGCTTTGCGCTCTCCACGCCCAAGAAAAGTCCGGCGACCTTAAGAGTACACCCGGGCATCGCGTTGCTCCCCGAAAGACTTTGAATCGGGAAGATCGCAAGGTTCTACTCGATGCCGCCCTCGACTGGCGAAAGTCTCGGCCATCGGGTCACGACTGTTCACATCTTGTACACTCGATTTACACGAACGCCGGCTTCCCGTATCGCTATGCCGATTCCGACGATCTGTACGCCGGAGTTCAGGGATTTCAGCGAGTCTCGCGTCCACTGCCGGGAGATGTGATTGTCTGGCATGGGCACTCAGGCATTGTTGTCGAACCATCTCGTCACACCTTCTTCAGCTTTCTGAGTGCCGGCCCCGGCATTGATAATTATAAGAGCCGGTACTGGCGCGGTCGCGGACAGCCACGCTACTATCGGTATATCAAGAATGATCCTTGTGCCGGTTGCACACTTGCACGCAATCGAACTAGTGAGTAGCAGCCGCGTAGTTTGAATCCACGAAACACCGTATGAATTCCGTTGTCTCCGCCCTTCTATAATGGACCGCCGGGTCTAATCGGACGGTTCGGCTTGCCGCCCAAGCTTGGGATGAGGAGTCAAAATCATGCGACTCGGGAACATTCTCCCAAGGGCTGAGGCTCTCATTCTGCTTCCTGTAGTGGTTGTTTGCGTCGCCACTCTTTCTAGCTCTGTCCTAGCGCAGTCCATGCCGTCGGGCGCACCGAAGTCCTACAAGATCCAAGTCCCTGGGACACAGCAGTGGGTCGACACTAATATCGATCTTCGCGGCGGCGCGAAGATACGCTTCACGGCGACGGGAAACATCACATACCCGGCGGGCGACCAATCCTACGAATCGAAGACGCACACAGTTGGAACGTTCGGACCCGACGGACTGCCACGTGGTTTCGCCGATCTTCTCCACGGTTATGCAGTAAGCGGCGCAGGGCACGGCGCGCTGATTGGCCGCATCGGGTCAGCAGACTATGCGCAAGCCTTCCTCGTGGGCACCAACAAGGAATATGCCGTTCCTGTGTCGGGACGCCTGTTCTTGGGACTTAACGAAAGTGGGCAGGACGCTTCCACCGCCACAGGCAAGTTTGAGGTCACAGTCGAGGTCCTTACGGAAGGCACGGGCGAAACCAGCGCGGTTGGTGGTCCGTCTGAGACTCGCATTCCAAGCATCACCCCGGAACTGTTGGCCAAGATTCCCCGGCGCGTTTCCGATCCGGCCAAGAATCCCGGCGACATGGTTAACGTTCTCATCATTGGCACTCAGGAACAGGTCGTTCAAGCCTTCACTTCAGCGGGATGGGTGCAGGTCGACAAGACTCCGCGAGAATCGGCGATGAACGCCATTCTGCAGTCGCTGGAAAAGAAAGACTACCTGACGATGCCTATGAGCATCCTTTACCTGTTCGATCGGCCTCAGGATTACGGCTTCGCCCACGCCGAACCGGTCCGTGTGGCGATGTCGCGTAATCATCTCCGCGTCTGGAAATCACCCTATGAAGTCGATGGGCATCCGCTTTGGTGCGTGGCGGCCACGCACGATATCGGTTTCGAGCGTGACCAGCGCAACAACGGCGTCACGCACAAGATTGATCCGGCGATCGACGGTGAACGCGAATATGTCAACGGCACTCTCTCAGGAACGGGGCTGATCACGCAACGTGATCATGTGACACCAACTGATCCGTTGACGACGGCGAAGACTGCCACGGGAGGCGAGTTTCACTCCGATGGAAAGATCTTGGTACTGGTGCTGAAAGCGCAATAAATTAGAACCAGTAGTCGAGGATGGACAACGGGTAGACCGGAATCGCACCAAAAACCAAAGTACCCAGGTTCGCATCCCCTGCGAGTGCTTACGCCTCAATTGCTAAAACGGTTCACTGGGAATTGTGATGCGAATCACAGAGTGCAGAATCGTTTTTGTATACCATCAAATCGTCGAGCATGAGCAAGCGACTGAGGGCGCGGGCATCCTCGGGTATGGGCGCATGGGGCGCAGCTTTGTTGCTGCGATGCGCGAAAGCAACCTCTGGGAAGTGGCGGCCATTTATGACATCTGTCCTCCTGCTCTCGCGCTAGCCCGCAAGCAGGTTCCGACTGCCGCCATCTATGATTCTCCTGATGCTATCTTCTCCGACCCATCCATCGATGCCGTTGGCCTTTTCACTCTTGCGGATGCACGTCCAGAACAAATTCGCCGTGCTCTGGCAAATCACAAGCATGTCCTCGCCGAGAAACCATTGGCGGCCGACGTTGACACGGAATGGCAACTTGCCCGAGAGATCGAGACTAGCGAGCGCTTCGTCGCCGTCAACCTCTTCAACCGCAACGCCTGGTATCACAAGGACCTCCAGCGCTTCATTGCCGATGGAGAGATCGGCGATCTGGCTGTTATTCGCATCTGCCACATGACGCCGGGGCATATGCCGCAAGAAGGACACGACCCAGAGGGCCCACCCTTCCACGATTGCGGCATGCACTATGTCGACGTTGCGCGCTGGTACGCGAAAAGCGAATACGAAACGTGGCACGCCCAGGGCATTCGCATGTGGGGATACAAAGACCCGTGGTGGGTGCAAGCGCACGGAACATTCGCCAATGGCGTCGTATTCGACATCACCCAGGGATTCATCTACGGCCACCTGTCGAAAGAACAGCCCCACAACTGCTATGTCGACGCGATTGGCACAAAGGGCGTAGCGCGTATGCGCCACGATTTCACCACGGCTACGGTGGAGCTATACGGCATTCATCAGACCTGGCAGAAGACGGCTCCGTTCAACGATAAGAAGCTCGATGTGATGGTCGATGTCTTCGGAAGATCCATACTCGCTGGGAAGAACCTCGGTTTCCCTCAGGCCCGCGATAGCGTTGTCGCTTCAGAAGTAAGCTGGGCCATGCTGAACGATGCCAGCGCGAACGTTCCACCCGTGAGGGGTACTCCTCAAGAGATGCAGCAGATCCTTGAGCATCGGCGCCGTCTGGTGAACGGCTTTGGCCTCCCCGTGAAAAACTCACAACTCGTCGAGACGCGCTGACTTCAGAGTACGTCGCGGCCTGCTCGCGCACACTTCAATCATTCCACTTCAAACTCAGCCGATCGAAATTCGGTACCGTTGCCAATCGAGTCCTGTGCCCGCAAATCGACGCGGTAGCTGCCCGGCGTAAGCGTATCCAGCGGCAGCTTGAGTCCCACCGGTACGCTTGGATTGCCAGGCTTGATCGAGTCTTTTGTATCCGTATAGCCAATATCGAGTTTCTGTTCGCCGGTCTTCACATTTACGATGCGATATTCCAGCCCGATCTGCGGGGGCTTGTCTCCCAGCAGCAGTGGGTCATAGACCTCGATATAGGCAGCAGCGGAATCTGTCGTCTTGAAATGATTCGTTGCCGAAGGAAAGATCTGCATACCTCGGATTACCAGAGGCTTGTTATCCTCGAGCAACTCCGAGTCATAAGCTGAGTTCAGATCTGAAACCCGGGCGAGGTTATTGCTCAAAACCACCGCACTGACTGCGATCTTCTTGCCGTCGTAAGGAAGAACGCTCAGTGGATTGTCGAGCTTCCCAAACACATCGTTGCCGGAGCTGAACGCAATCCGCAGATTGTAGGCACCGGGAGCGATATCGAATTGCTTTTCGTACCGCATCGGGTTGTTCTGGAACTCCTCCACTTCCTTCTTGCCGTCCAAGTCCAGATTGACGGTATCGCTGAATCGCGCTGCTACGCCTCCGTCCGTACGGTAGGCGATTCCGAGGATGTTCACTTCCGCATGCTGCTTGCCTTTGACTTTTTCAAAGTGCAGCGACTTGGAGGGAATCTCCATCGCGAGATCCACGCGCGCCACATTAGGAGCCGTGTAGAAGTATGGTGTCTGCAACGATGCCGTGACATTGCCCTTCATTTCGCCCGATGCGCGAGTTTCAAGATCCTTCCCAGTCGTGCTTCCTGCCAAAAGATCCTGGGGACGCACCTTGCAATAGCCGCTTCGGAAGCGAACTTGAGTGCCTCCACGATTCACCTTGACCTTCAGTGAGTGGCAACTGCCGTCCGCGGAATCTGGCGGCCGGTAACCCAACAGATAGTACTCGGACTGATCCTTGGCAATACGCTCCATGCCTCCGAGCAGATCATTCGTGTTTACGATGACGAATCCGCCCGTGCCCTCTGCCAACTGGTAGAGAAACTGCTGATTCGCGGAAACGTCAGGAATCTGCGGAATGAGAGCTTGGGGAGGATTGATGGGCGCATAGTTCGTGGGAGCTGTCGTCCCTCCACCACGAACTCCGCCACCGCCGGTTGATCCACCCCTTCCACCGGTACCGCCACCGGTGGTGCCGCCCTTTCCGCCACTCCCGCCTGTTCCTCCTCGACCACCGGTACCTCCGCCTCCGGTGCCGCCCCGGCCACCTCCTCCGCCGGCACCGCCACCCGGTGCACCACCACCTCCACCGCCGGGACGTCCACCTCCACCGCCGCCACCTCCTCCACCGGCGTGCTGCGGCGGCTCTGCTGGCTCGGCTGCAAACGAAGCCAGATGCAAGAACGAACTGGCCCGGTAGCTGCGGAACGCAAGTGACGCAGACACCAGGCGCTGGGAGTTCGTATTCGTCTGCGGCCTTAGAGACGCTCCGGAAGGAATCGGCGTCGGCACTGGAGCGACCAGACCACGAACATCAATCGGATACACCGCCACGTTTGCCTTGTTGCATGCATCGATGGTCGCATTCAACTCGGACTCGAGTTCCAAGGTCATCTGAAACCCGGCGCTCAACATCACCAAGGTCTTTCTACCCGGCACGCCTGCCAGTCCTTTGGCTACATTCCGCAATGCAAGAAAGACGCTGCGCGCTCCAAAGTCGGCTTCAAGCCCTCCAAAAGCTGGAGGCCCTAAAGATGGAACGGAAGATTGCGGCAATGCCGTTGAGGCAAGATCGGGCGAAGGAGAATTCGGTGAAACGGTAGAGAATTTGATGCCGGCAACAACCTTCTTCAATCGCTCACTATCTGTCGTGAAATTTTGCGTAATCCTCAATGTGCCGCCGAACTCCACAACGGCAATCAAGTGATCGGGACTTGCATTGGAATCGATGAACTTGGCGGCGGCGTCGCGGGCTTTGGCCTGATCTCCGAACTCCATCGTGCTGTTGTCGAAGAAGAGGACCAAATAGTGCTTATGCGGATGCGCGGGATCGGGATTCGCATCCTCACGCGTAAAGCTGGTCACGGGCTGCTCTTTGCCATCCTCCCAGAGCTTGAAATCATTCGCGCCGAGATCTTGAACGTAGTGCCCCTTCTTGTCGGTAACAACGGCATCCACTAGAACGACGCGGGTCTCCACCTTAACGGTAGGTTCATTTGCATCTGCAGGCTGCTGCGCGTGAGCTATCCCCAGCACGGCGGCGAACGAACTGACCACAGATAAGAAGCGCTTTAAGTTGATTCGCGGCAGACATTGCATACATGCTACCTCTTAAGGAATTTCGACCGCACCGTTTTCTGCGGACATCACTTGCTGTTCGGAGTCGCGAGCCACCACTCGTACCATGTAACGACCGGGCTTGACGTCGAAACTGGACTTCAAAGTGATCCCGGAGCTGAGTTTGGCCTGCAGTGTCTCACTCTTCCAGCGCATTTGCACCAATTTTTGATTTGCTTGCAGGAAGTTCCCATTTCGATCGAAAACCGCGGTGACCACAGTGAGATCGTTCTGATTTCGATCTTGCGCCTGCTTGTAACGAAGGCGCTTTACATCGATACGCGCCAGCACGGTCAGCTTAGCGGCGTCATCGGCGGGCTTGAAAAACTCTGTATGCAAAATAACAGGCAATTCGTGCAGCTCTTCACTCGAAAAAACTTCGTCTTCAACCTCACGCTTGGCTTCTTCGACGGGATCTTCTGCCTTTCTCGGTGCATAGTATCCGCGTCGAGCCTGCAAGTCATACTTCTGATGATTCGCGAGTGTGACTCTCAACGTATGGAACTTCCCATCGTTCTTTAGGTTTTGCGGAGTGAAGCCAATAACGTACCAATACTCGGGGGGATCGGCCACACGCCGAAGCCCTTCATTCATATCGTTGTTGTTCTGGAAAAACGTGCCACCGGTGCTATTCGCCAGAACCGCAAGGATATCGCTCTCGGCGGAAGCGGATTGGGTGTCGAGAGAAACCCTGATGGCAGGTGTATTGGCCTGACCTGGCAGATCAACGTCTGGCCTACCGCGCTGGCTGGCATCCCCGAAGGGAAGCACAACATAGAGCCCGCGAGCGTCGAGTGAGCTGATTACGATTTGCCCACGAAGCGCAGTGTCTATCAATTCACCGTACTCATACTCGAGTTCCGGGGTTAGGAAACCAGGGGACACCAAAACGAGGGTTCTCTGGCCGGGCATCGAGGCCATTCGACGGACGACGTCCTTGAGAACGCGGAGACCCATCCGGCTTTCCTCTTCGCCGATGTTCAGAACCTGCGTAGCAAAGCCCTCAACCTGCGGGCCCACCGTGGTAATAAACTGTGGCTGCAAACTGGCGCATACCATGTAGTCGTTGATCGCGGCCTGCAAAGCATTTGGATCGTGCTTGTTCACAATCAGATCAGCCATGTAGAGACTGATATCGGGGCATCGGGTTCCTGCTTGCACCTGCGTCGGACGTGGTTGCAGACTATTGAGAGTCTTGTGCAGCTTTTCTCGATCGTCGGTGAAATCTTGCACTGTCTGCCCTGAGGTCGAAAAAATCGCAGCCCTCTCGCTTGCGGGCAATTCGTCAATACGTCGTTGCGCCGCTTCACGCACGTGGGCGAGATCTCCGAAATTAAGGCGCAAATCATCGAAAACATAAGCGATGTAACGTGACGGAAACGTTGGTGGGGTTGAGGTCGAATTCGCGGATCCACCCGAACCAGCAATCGAAGTAGTAGAGAACGTCGCGGCTGCCGGAACGTGCTCCGCGTCGAAATTCGAGATCACCTGTTTTTTACCGTTATCAAAAAGCTCGAAATCCTCTTTCTTCAAATTTCCGACCGCGTGCCCGGTCGAATCCCGTACCATAACGCGAGCTAGTACCAGCTTCACATTCACACGGAACTTCGCCGCTTCAGAGTCGGTTGAAGAAGTGGAGTTTTCCTCTTTCACCGACATCTCACCCGATTGCCCCTGGCCGGCACTGTTGGTAGTGGGAGTTTGAGCAGTTTGCTGCGCAGCTCGGAGACTTAACGCCGCGCAGAGGGGCAGTAACAGGCACGCACCTCGCAACCAATGCATGCGAAAAGAGAAAGAATCGCGCGGCGAGCCCATTTATAGTCACCGGCAACAGAGAATCAACGCACGCTAGCATAGCAGGTATTGGGGTGAAAGTTGTCCGTAACCAGCGGGTTCTCGGGGTACCGGCGATACCCCTCCAACCTGCAGTAGTCCAATACATCCTATAATCGGGTTTTGGGCTTTTTATGATTCAGACACTATTCGGCAGCCTGGAAGAAGAGAAGAAAACCAGCTTTTTAGACCGCATGAAGCAGGCGGTCACCCGCACGCGCGAAAATCTGACCGAGCGCATCGAGGAGGTCGTCTCCTTCAACAAAGAGATCGACCGCAATACGCTTGATGATCTCGAAGCCACCCTCATTGGTGCCGACCTCGGATCCACCACAACTCAAGAAGTCCTGGGCAAACTTCGTGACAAAGCCGACCGCAAGCAGATCAAGGACGTTGAGGAACTCAAACGGCTTCTGAAGGAAGAACTGCTAGGCATCCTGAACACAGCGAACTCCCGTCCAGTCAACAAAGTAGACGGCACGCCCGAGGTCATCCTCGTCGTTGGCGTAAACGGCACTGGCAAAACGACCACCATCGGGAAGCTCTCACAGGTCTTCCGTTCCCAGGGAAAGAACGTCCTCCTGTGTGCGGCCGACACTTTCCGCGCCGCCGCCATCGAGCAACTCGAGATCTGGGGCCAGCGCACCGGAACCGAAGTGATCAAGACAAAGGCTGGGGGCGATCCCGCAGCGGTCCTGTTTGATGCCTTACAGTCCGCCGTAGCCCGCAAGACCGACTACGTCGTCGTCGACACCGCCGGCCGCCTTCACACCAAGTCCAGCCTCATGGCCGAACTGGACAAGATGCGCCGCACGGCACAACGTATTATCCCCGGAGCCCCCCATGAAACTCTCCTTGTGATGGACGCTACGACGGGACAAAATGGTCTGCAACAAGCTCGCATGTTCACCGAGTCGGCGGGCGTAACCGGAATCGTCTTAACCAAGCTGGACGGCACCGCCAAGGGTGGCGTCGTAGTTGCGATCTGCCGCGAACTGGGCTTGCCAGTTCGATACGTCGGCGTTGGCGAAAAAGCGGGCGACCTGCTGCCGTTCGACTCAAAAGAATTCGTCGACTCGCTATTTGAATAGAGAGGCCTATGCGGGATCAGGAAAGACGGTCAGGATTCAAGGTTGTCCTCGATTTTCTTAAACGCTTGCTTGGCAAGAATCCCGCTCAACCAGGCGATCCCTACGCGCATGTCCCTGCACCAATCCGTCGCGGTCCGAAGGGCCGCAGTGGTGCAGCGGTAGCAGAGATCGAGGACGACTCGTTCCGCAGCTTTTCTCCGCGCCGCTAATCAATAAAGCTATGTCATCCTGAGCGGCGGCGAAGCCGGCGCGAAGGCCCTCACCACCCGCCAATATCAGCATATACTTTCGGTCTGACGAGAATGCGCAATCTGAAAGTCGGTTGGCCAGTTCCCGTCACAGCGCACAATTCCGCCACATGTTAGATTCTTCCCTGAATGCCCCCTCACTTTGCTGACGAACAACATCTCCAGCGTGCGCTTGAATTAGCGAGTCAGGGGATCGGACTGGCGTCCCCCAATCCCTATGTCGGGGCCGTCATTACAGACGCGAGCGGCAATCTCGTCGGCAGCGGCACTTACACGTACGATGGCGTCAAGCATGCGGAGATTCTCGCCTTGGAGCAAGCTGGCGCAAAAGCAAGAGGCGGCACGCTCTACATCAATCTGGAACCGCATGCGCACCAGGGAAAGACCCCTCCCTGCACCGACGCGCTCATCAAAGCCGGCATTCATCGCGTTGTGGCGTCCATGCCCGACCCAAATCCAAAGGTCAGTGGACGCGGCTTTGAGCAACTACGCGCCGCCGGCATCCACGTTGAAGTGGGGAGGCTCGAGGAGCAGGCGCGCCGATTGAATGAGGCCTTCGCGCGCTACATCCGCCACGGGGCTCCCTTTGTAACCCTGAAGGCCGCGATGACGCTCGACGGCAAGATCGCCCCGCCGCCAGTAGAGGCGCTGGTCGCCAAGGAAGGCATGCCTGCCGGTGGCTGGATTACCAGCGAAGTAGCGCGCGCGCACGTGCAGGAACTGCGTCATCAGCATGATGCGATTCTTGTCGGCGCTGGCACAATCCTCTCCGACAATCCTCTGCTGACAGACCGGACCGGACGTCCCCGGCGCCGTCCGCTGCTGCGCGTGATTCTCGACTCACGTCTGCGCTTGCCCCTTGACTCGCGACTCGTGCACAGCCTGAACGGCGAAAACAAGAACGACGTACTGGTCTTCTGCTCCTCGGCCAACGAACAAAAGCAAGCAGACCTGGAGCGTCTCGGAGTCCGCATCGAGAAGATTCCAGGATTCGAATCCGATGGCCGTCCCGACCTTGCTGCAATTCTCCGGCGCCTCGGACAACTTGAAATCCTCAGCGTGTTGATCGAAGGGGGAGCTACCGTCAATTGGGCAGCTTTGGCTGCAGGCGTGGTCGATAAGGTGTTTCTGTTCTACGCCCCCAAGATTCTGGGGGGCACAGGCTCCGTGCCATTCGCCGCTGGTCCCGGATTTCGTCAGATGAACCAGGCAGCGCAAGTAAAGCGCCTCCACCTGCACCGCTTCGGAGAAGATTTCGCCGTCGAAGGATACTTGCGGGATCCATATGAAAGCTGACAATCGCACTCTGCATCCGGCACTCGGCATTCAGCCAACCATCGTGTGACTTTGCTGGTGGCGTTTGCTAGGTACAGTTCGACTCAGGCCGATTCATCATTGGCAGTCCGAGAATTGACTGCCTCCCTCCGACTGGCTGAATGCTGAGTGCTGAATGCTGAGTGCCCAAAGACGTAGAATATTCCGTTCATTCTCGGAGGTCTTTATGTTCACCGGCATCGTAGAAGAAGTAGGCCGCATCACCCGCATCGAGCAGCGCGGAGAGAATCGCCGCATCACGATCTCCGCCGATCACACACCGAAAGAACTCGGCACCGGCCACAGTGTTTCAGTGAGCGGCGTCTGTCTCACGGCGCTCGACATCAAACCCGGATCGTTCTGTGCCGACCTCGCCCCCGAAACCTGGGTGCGAACCTCCTTCTCCCGCATTCACGAAGGCGCGCTCGTCAACCTCGAATTGCCAATGAAAGCCGATGGCCGCTTTGGCGGTCACATCGTGCAAGGGCACGTCGATGGCGTCGGCAAACTGACTTCCTTCGAGCGCATCGCCGATTCCGAAAACTGGTGGCTCACGATCGAACTTCCCGATGAAATCGAAAAATACACCGTCTACAAGGGATCGATCTCGATCGAAGGTATCAGCCTGACGGTCGCAAAGCTCGAGAAGAACCGCTGCACCATCGCCATCATTCCCCACACGGTCGAGATGACGAACCTCCACTCGCTGAAGGCAGGAGATCCCCTGAACCTCGAAGCTGATCTGATTGCGAAATACGTCGAGAAGATGATGAAGGGGGAGCAAGCGCAGAGTGCGCTAACGATTGAGGATCTGGTGGAGCAGGGCTTCTAGGTTTCCAAGTGGTCAGTGGTCAGATCCTTGTTTGTTACTGACCACTGATCGCTGACCGGTGTTTTCCTATGCTTCGATTTTCAACTCATCCAGTTCTAGAAATTCCTTAATGATCGGCTCCGGACTCTTTTCCATATCGGCGTAGGTTCCGAAGAAGATTGCCCTGGCCTCATGCAAGAAGACCACCCGATCGGACAACTTCTTGGCCAGCCGCATGTCGTGGGTTACGACGATGCTGGTCAGATTAAGCTGAATCTTTAACCGCTTGATCAGATCGCCCAGCAATTGCGCCATCAGCGGATCCACCATCGTCGTGGGCTCGTCGTAAAGCACGCATTCCGGCCGTGCCGCCAGCGCCCGGGCAATCGCCACTGACCGCTTCATGCCGGTGGAAAGATCCGACGGCAGCAGATCGCGCATCTGCTGCACTCCGACCATCTGCAGCAGTCCGTCGACGATCTGATAGATCTGCTCTTCGCTGTGGTCCTTCGTCTCACGGAGCGGAAAAGCTACATTCTCGCCAACCGTCAGCGAGTCGAAGAGCGCTCCATTCTGAAAAACCATCGTTACCTTTTTGCGGACAGGTTCGAGCTGCTCTTCCGTGAAATCGGTGATGTCTTCGCCGGCAACGAGGACGCGTCCCGAGTCAGGCTTGAGAAACCCCATGATGTGATGGAGAGACACTGACTTACCCACACCGCTGCGCCCCAGGATGCACACGGTCTCCCCGGGCATCACGTTGAAGGCGACGTGTTCGAGCACGACATTGTCTCCGAAAGCCTTCGAGACGTCTCGAAATTCGATGTACGGTGCGGGCATAAAACTCCACCGGCCAACAGCTTCTAACTGCTCATCCGGAATCATTTCAACCTTATCAGATTTGATCTAGTGGTCTGCAGCCGATGAAAGACGGTAGAACCAACTTCGCTAGGCCGCTGGCTGCCTAGTGGAAGAGTCTCTACCGCTGAGAACGCGAAGAAAAATCCCCCGAGTTCGCTGAGAAAGTTCTTCCAAAGAGCTCGACACCGAGTAGGATCAAAGACAGCTGCATCTTTAACTCCGCGATCTCTGCGGCCTTTCTCGGCGAACTCGGCGGTAAAGGTTCCTCCTTAACACAATTTTCATTTCTCGCTTGACTAGGCCAATCTTGTATACTATTTTCGTCTAGGCCTAGAGGCACAAAGCCTCTCAATTGCGGACTTATTCAGATGACTAAAGCAGCACAACGAGACCTCTTTCCCGGCGCCCTGGAGATGATGATTCTCCGCACCCTGAAGCGCCAACCATTGCACGGCTATGCGCTCGCGCAACACATCAAGCGCACTTCCGATGACCTACTCCAGATTGAAGAAGGCTCGCTATATCCCGCTCTCCAGCGTCTTCTCAAGCAGGACTTAGTCAAAGCCGAGTGGGGTACGTCTTCCACCAATCGCCGCGTTCGCATTTACAAATTGACGCCCGCTGGGGCCAAGCATCTTCAGCATGAGGTCTCAAGCTTTGAGCGCATGCTGGAAGGCATAACACGAGTTTTAGCACCAGGTGAATCATGAGTTGGCTGAGACAATTACTCTCGCGACGACGACTGTACAGCGAATTATCGGAAGAAATTCAGGCCCATCTCGACGAGAAGGTCGAGGAATTAGTCGCAGACGGAATGTCGCGCGAAGACGCGATCTATGCGGCCCGTCGCGAGTTCGGGAATGTAGGCTTGCTTGAAGAAAAAAGTCGCAACGTTTGGGGATGGCCACTCGTCGAAGACTTCCTCTCAGATCTCCGTTATGGGCTTCGCACCCTCCTTCACAACCCGGTCTTCACGGTTGTCTCGTTGCTGACCATCTCCATCGGAATCGCCGCCAACACGGCGGTCTTCTCTGTTGTGAACAGCGTACTGCTGAAGCCATTGCATTATCCGCGAGCGGACGAATTGGTAGCGCTGCATCAAACCGCGCCAGGCGCGGAAGGATTGGCGGATTTCGAGAATGGTCTCTTGCTCTCCCCGTCGATGTATTTCACCTACGCCGAACAAAACCGGACATTTCAATCCGTGGGAGTGTGGGTAGCAGGCACCGCGAATGTTACCGGCGTGGCAGAACCGGAACAGGTGAGGGCCGTGAGTGTGAGCGATGGTTTACTCCAGACATTTGACGTTCCTCCGGCGGTTGGACGTTGGCTTTTGGCTGCGGACCAAGTGCCGCATGGTCCGGAAAGAGTGATGCTGAGTTACGGCTATTGGCAGAGGAGGTTCGGCGGAAGCCCAAACGTTGTTGGCCAGACAATCATGCTTGATTCACGACCGCGCGAAATTGTGGGAGTGATGCCGAAAGGGTTCCAATTCGTCGACGCTGATTTCGATGTGGCCATGCCCTTGGCTTTCGATCGCGGCAAGGTGATTCTTGCCGGATTCGGATTCCACGGAATCGCGCGGCTCAAGCCGGGCTCAACCATTGCCGAAGCCAACGCCGACATTTCGCGCATGCTTCCGATCTGGATGGACTCATGGTCCAACGGACCCGGGTCAAATTCTCATATTTACGAGACCTGGAAAATTACCCCGATGATCCGTCCCTTGAAACAGGAGGTGCTGGGCAACGTCGGTGAACTGCTATGGGTCGTGATGGGGACCATTGGATTGGTAATGCTGATTGCCTGCGCCAATGTGACCAATCTGCTGCTGGTACGGGTCGAAGCGCGTCAGCAGGAATTGGCCGTTCGCGCGGCGCTCGGTGCAGGTTGGGCGCGCATCTTGCGCGGACTCCTCGTCGAAAGCGCAATGCTTGGCTTGATGGGCGGGTTGGTGGGCATCGGTTTAGCGTATGCCGGAGTGCGGTTTCTGGTCGCAATGGGCCCGTCAAATCTACCTCGCCTGACTGAAATCTCACTGGATGCGCGGACACTCGCATTCACCTTCGTTCTTTCCGTGCTTTCGAGTTTGATGTTTGGGTTAATTCCCGCTCTGAAATATGCCGGACCATGGAGTAAGTCGACTCTGCGGAGCGAAGGACGAACCATGAGCGTGAGCCGCGAGCGTCATCGCGCGCGCAATCTCCTGGTGGTGGGCCAGGTGGCGATGGCGCTGGTGCTGCTGGTCAGCGCAGGCTTGATGATTCGGACGTTCGAAGCTCTGCGAACCGTCGATCCTGGATTTGCGGATCCTCAGCATTTGCAGATCCTCCGAATCTCGATACCCGATTCCCTGGTGACTGAGCCGGAACGAGTGACGCACGTGCAGAACGAAATTATCGACAAGCTGGCCGCGATTCAGGGCGTGAAGTCTGCCGGGTTTGTAAGCGAGATGCCCATGGAAGGCTTCGACTCGATGTGGGACGAGATCTTTGCGCAGGATAAGGTCTATGCGGATAACACCACCGCACCGATGAGGCTGTACAAGTACATGTCACCGGGTTTGTTGCAGACGGCGGGGACAAAATTGGCGGCAGGACGCGAGATAACGTGGAGCGAAATTTATGGACTCCGACCGGTGGTGATGATTTCCGAGAGCCTGGCCCGCGAGATGTGGGGAACGCCATCCGCTGCAATTGGTAAGCACGTGCGCGAGTTTCAAACGATGCCGTGGAACGAAGTTGTCGGCGTGGTTCAGGACGTTCGCGAGAAAGGCGTGCAGGAGGCGGCTCCAGCAATCGTGTACTGGCCTCCGTTTAAGGAAAATCTCTTTGGGCCAGGACCAGCGCTGGCTATTCGGACGGTGACATTTGTGGTGCGCAGCGAGCGCGCTGGTACGGAAAGTTTCCTGAACGAAATCCATCAGGCAGTGTGGTCGGTGAATTCGAATTTGCCGCTGGCGTCAGTGCGGACCATGCGGGATGTGTACGACAAGTCGATGGGGCAAGCCTCCTTCACCCTGGTGATGCTGGGCATTGCCGCCTCGATGGCGCTCACACTGGGAATCATCGGCATTTATGGCGTGATGTCCTACACGGTCTCCCAACGCCAACGCGAGATCGGAGTTCGCTTGGCTCTCGGAGCGCAGCGCGGACACGTGCTGCAAATGGTTTTGCAGCAAGGTACGAAGTTGGCGCTAGTCGGCGTGGCAATCGGAGTCGGCGCAAGCCTGGCATTAACTCGCCTAATGACTCACCTGCTCTTCGGCGTATCCTCCCACGACCCGCTTACGTTTGCTGCCGTTTCGAGCCTGCTGATTCTCGTGGCCGCCTTGGCCTGCTACATCCCTGCACGACGTGCGATACGCGTCGACCCGGTGGTGGCTCTTCGTTACGAATAGCTTGCTTCGCGTCAGTAGGTTCCATTCGCAGCCAGAAGTCTCCTCTAACCTTAGCGAGATCCCGACGACAACCCCGTATGACGTTGGACCTGGAGCCCTTGGTGTAAGTTTCCGACGCGCCACGCACTATTCCTGAAAGCGGCTTCACGCCGCGCTTGGGGACAATATGGCGTTCACACCTGGAACATGGCTCAAGCTGCCATCCAACTGCACACGAAGTCTCACACTCATATATCAACGCTGCGCGGCGTATGGCACGGTGTCCTTTAAGGCTTGTTTGGATTGGGTCACCAGCGCGACCAAGACCTGCATCGGTTGGGCGACACAAGCAATCCAGACCTGCGTCCAGTGGGCGTCGCAATCGATTCAGTCTTGCGCACAATGGGCGCAAGAGACCTCCAGCCATTGCTGCGATTGGTGGCCGTGCTCGTGGGCGTGCGACGCCATTGTCACCGTTATCTCATGGGTGTGCGCAGTCGTGGTCACGATAGTGACGGTGTTCTGTGTCTTGTTCGCAGTTGTGGTGATCGTGGTGTGCGTTTTGTTCCTGGTGATTGTGACCGTCGCGTGTCTGATATGGACGGTGCTCATCTACGTCTTCTGCCTCTTCTGGAGCATCATCTCGATCATTTTCTGTCTTTCCGATGCCAATGGCGGAACCGCATTCCTGCTTACCGACGGATCCATCATGATGCAGGAACGGTCCAGCGCCTTTGGCCAGCCGGTGAGTGCGCGCCGTTGGTGGAAACTCACGCCCGATGGCTCTGGCAGCTACGCCAATGGATCCTGGTCTCGTCTTGCCGATTCGAACCAGGATCGCTTGTACTTCGCATCCGCTGTGCTTGCTGACGGACGCGTCATCGTTTGCGGTGGTGAATACTCCGACGCCTCCGGCAGCTTCTCACAAGATGACACGAACACCTGCGAGATTTATGATCCCGTGAAGGACTCCTGGAGCACGATCCCAGCACCCGCTTCCACCGCAAATCCCGCGACTACATGGACGCAAGTCGGCGACTCCCCATGTACGGTATTGCCGGACGGCACATTCTTGATTGCATCGTTCTCCACCACGGACGTCGCCAAATTCGATCCGACGACCGACACCTGGAGCGTACTCTCCGCCCGCACCGTATCTTCCGCGAGTGAAGAGTCCTTCGTCCTGATGCCAGACAACACCATCGTGTCCGTCAGTTGCAACAATCCGACGCAAACAATCATCTACAACATCGCGACCGATAGCTGGGCCAACAGCAACGCCCTTCCCACCGACATCACAGGACAAATCCCCGGCGCTGTAAATGAAATCGGGCCTGGACTGCTCCGTTACGACGGAACAGCGCTCTTTGTCGGCGGCAATCAGAACACGGCGGTCTACAACCCAGCTGCACGGGTGAAGTGGACCAATGGCCCCACAATTCCGTCTCCTGATGGCGGCCAGACGCAACTCGGGACGATAGACGGACCCGGCGCGATCCTGCCCAACGGAAACATCCTGGTGGGAGCCGGTCCACTGAGCAATCCCGGCAACTTCAACTCGCCCGACTCTTATTTCGAATTCGACGGCACGGTGTTCAACCCCACGGCCGCGCCTCCAAACAACAACTGCGCGACCTACTTGACGCGGCTGCTCCTGCTGCCGAACGGAGACATTTTCTTCGCACGCGAAGATGACTCATCGTTCTACGCCTATCACTCCGATGCCGCTGTACCGCAGGATAGCTTCCGGCCCGTGATTCAAACGTGCCCTGCAACATTCGCACCGGGCGACACAATCCAAGTCTCCGGCACGCAGTTCAACGGCCTATCGCAGGCCACGGCCTACGGCGACGATTCGCAGGCAGCGACCAACTACCCGTTAGTACGTTTGACAGACGCGAACAACGGAGTCCGGTATTGCCGCACAACCAACCACGACTCCATGGGCGTAGCAACGGGAGCGCTGGTGGTTACGACGAACGCGGTGATCCCCTCGGATCTCGCGCCCGGCAACTACAATTTGGAGGTCGTTGCCAACGGTATCGCGTCACAACCGTTCGCCGTGACGGTCCAGCAATCGGATCGCAGCCATAAGGGTGGCAAATGATGCAATCAACCCCGGCCAAACATCCGACTGCGTCCTCATCTTTGTCCACCGATCGTTGCGGGTGCGCGATGGGCGCGCGCTTTCTGGGAGTAGCGCTCGTCGCCTCCATCGGATGGTTCGCTTGGCATTGGCACGAGTATTCGCTCGCCCGCGCCGGAGTTCGGACTCTGATCTTTGCGTTTGCTGGAGCGGTTCTCGGCAAACTCGTCGGGATCGCTGGCTATCGGCTTCGGGCTCGCATCTTGCGGGCTCGATCAGCGGGCGTCATGGCCTAGGTCGAGGGTCCGGCAAACAGCAGAAGATTCTCGTCCGGATCTTTGACAACGAAAGTTTTTGCGCCCCACGGTTGCCTTTTCAATCTCTCGTGAAACGTGACGCCAGCAGACTGAAACTCAATAAACAGCAGTTTGATTTCGCCCGGTGTGCCAACGGTGATCGATGCCGACAACAATCCCTCGCGATCTCGTAGCTTCGAATCGACTACGGGTCCATTGACGTACCTGAGATTAAGCCGCGCCCCATCGCGACCAACTTGTGCATAGAAGGGAGGGCTCCCGTAAGTGAATACAAGTGAGAAGCCTAACTTCTGACAAAAGAATTCACATGATCTCTTGATATCGGCGACGAACAGTTGGGGCTCGGCGCCAACAATCCTCGCTTTCGATGGCGCCGGTGCCACCTTGCGTGATGTAGCGGAAAGTCCAGCCTTCAATGCTTGCCAACTATCAAAGCCATGCTGCCTTGCGACCATTTCCTGAGCATCGCTGAGCTTAAAGCTCGCGACAAGAATTTCGGCATCGGGCACATTCAGGAAACGAGGCATAAGCCCTCGGATTTGGGCAGCAACGGGATAGTACCCTTCTCGATGCCATCGCAATATGAGCTTGGCTTGTTTCTTAAGGTTCTCTAGATCGGGCATATAGGTCCTCCACGATGAAATCGTGTAGGTGGGCATTGCCCTTCGGCGATCCGCCGATGCACCCTACATGCGCCGGTTGGAGTATCAGCCACCGTGAGAGCAGTTGTCAATTTGAGAGCGATGCTATAGCACCCACTGGTGAACACCATCATCTCCGGACGTCGAATAGATCCTCCGGAGTATTCAGATTACGAAACAGTTCAAGGGAGAACCCCGCGGCGTGCAACTCTTCTTCTTCGATCAGCTGGGTCTGCGTCTTCTCAAACAGTGAGTCGATTTTGTAACGTCCGGCCCGAAGGGCAT
>Ga0126370_10000106_pt1 | contig 27008 bp, 26 predicted proteins | sample PanSoiMetaPlot_3_FD_92586 | JGI IMG/M metagenome (GOLD analysis project Ga0126370, IMG submission 92586) | Tropical forest soil microbial communities from Panama - MetaG Plot_3 | ecosystem: Environmental > Terrestrial > Soil > Tropical forest > Bulk soil | place: Panama | collected 2016-02-17 | reverse complement strand
CGGCAAGCTCATCGAGTAGCGCAGCAGCGAGTTCATGTCCGCCTTCCCGGCACCCTCACCCACAAGAAATTCCTGACCGGTAATTTTCACGGCAATGACGCCCAAGTTCTTCGCGTTGGCTGCTGGCAGTGCGAGTTCTTCGAATCGTCCGTTGCGTGATGCGTTCAGCGCCATCTGCACGCAATCGAGATCATGACGCTGAATCGCCTGCGCCATCACTTCCCCGTTGGTGTGACTAGTCATGCCGGCAAAGCGCGCCATCTTCTGCTCGCGCGCCTGCATCAGGCCCTGCATAGCCCCGTCCTTAGCTTCGATCTTTGCAAGATCATCGGCCTGCCCAAGGCTGTGGATGTGAACCAGGTCAACATGATCGGTCTGCAGCCGTTTCAGACTCGCCTCTAGCCGGCGCAGGAATCCGTCGCGCGTGCGATCGGGAATCTTGGTCGCCAGCCACACTTCCTTCCTTCGCGTGGCCATCACGCGGCCCACGCGGGTTTCACTCTCGCCGTCCCCGTACGCGAAAGCAGTGTCTAGGTACGTGATTCCGGAGTCGATCGCGCGGTTGAGGATTGCAGTGGCGCTGTCTTCGTCCTTGTACATCAGGAAACGGCTGCCACAGCCAAAAGCCAGGATCGAAACCTTCGCGCCAGTTCTGCCCAGCGTTCGCGAAGGAAGAATTCCCTTTTCTGACTGCGCATTAGCAATGTCTTTCAGACTGAGGAGTGTGCTTGCGGCAGCCGCTCCAAGTCCGACGTTCTCAAGAAATTCCCGGCGAGAGATGTCCTTGCTCATGGTGGCCTCCAGCGGTCGTCAGAAATCTTACCGCCAAGACGAGGATTTTGTGGATGGAAATATTTTCAGGAATACAACTTGATCGGCTGCACGACCCGCGTGATCGCGCCGTTCGGACTGGGCTGGTCCGGCTTCAGGCCGCAACGCATGGAAGCAAACAGTCCCAACAATTGTCCGAACATCACGTCAAGTATCGGACGATAATCATCCGGAAAGTCCGCTCCGCAACACAGCGACAATCGATAGTCCGCGAGATCCTTCACATCGCCGCCATCGCCCGTGGTGACGACCACTCGAACGCGTCCCAGGCGCTTGCGGTCAATCTCGCGCAGCAGGTCGAGTTCGTATCCACGACGGCGCGGTTCGCTCGAGAGAAACGCGGCGAACACAGTCTGCCCATCCACACTCGACATAGGACCGTGACGCAGGCCGAGCGGAGTTTCCGCCAGCGTCGTCACTTTCCCCGCACTGAGTTCGACCACTTTCAACGAACACTCGTCGGCAACTCCGCGCAGCACGCCTGACCCTACAAAGCAGGCCCGGGTACATCCGAGGGTAGTCGCCTCAGCAGCAACTTCGGCAGCGGCTGGCAGAAACTGGGTGCCGCACTCGGTGAGCTTCGAAACGATTCCTCCAAACTCCTCCAGTGCATCGAGGTTGGCGACGCATTGCCCGGCCAGCAGCATATTGCTGAAGGAACTGGTCATCGCCAGACCCCTGTCGTTCACCGCGTCATCGAGCACGAGAACCTCGGTGCGATCGGGGTAGCGCGCGCAAACCTGCGCCATCTCACCCTTTGGATTGCACGTGATCAACAGATGACGAATCGAACGATGGCGTTCCAATGCGCGCTCGAGAAGCGCGACTCCTTCCGGGCTTTGTCCTGAGCGTGAAAAGGAAATCCAAAAGTACTCGCGCCCTGGCCGGTGAAACGCGTCCAATTCGGTCAGCAGAGTTGTGCTCGGCAGCGCCCATACTTCGGCATTCCAACGATCGCGAAGCAGAGGAGCCAGCGCCCGCCCGGTGTAGTCCGATGTGCCGGCACCAACCAAATAGACTGTAGGAGATGCGGTGCTGCCCCGCCCAATTCCGGCTCGCCGGATCACGTCCGTCAACTCAGCCCGACGGCTGGAACAGATCTGGTACGTGGTCTTCCAAGTATCAGGCTGCTGCCAGATTTCGCGAGGCGTGTGCTCGAGTCCCCGCTCGGACCGTTCTTTCTCCGGCAAATCGAGCAACGTACGCAACGGGTTTCCCACCAGACTCCTCCCTAACAAGGACACAGTAGTCTATTACACTGTGCGGTCAGTTGAAAAGGTTTCGAAAGAAAAAGAAATAGCTATCGCAAGCAAACGTTAGAATTGCCTGCAGCCTGACGGACCGGCCCGCAATCTGGTTATCCTGACACACCTTTACTCAATTTTCTACAACTGCTGGGTTCAAGTGGCAACTAATCTTAGGTCAAGAGCGCTTCTTCACTCTTAAGGGAGAGAACAAAAAGCATGCCCCGAGGTTCGCTATCATTCAGGACTCTGTTGCTGGCCGCAGGACTGGCTTCGTCGTTGGCCGGGGTCGCCTGCGAACATCATTACGTTCGCGTCTACGACCCGTACTACACCGACTACCACGTGTGGAACGACGATGAGACGGTCTACTATCACCGCTGGGCCAACGAGACGCACCGCGACTCTGGCCGGGATTTTCGCAGATTGCCGCCGGAAGAGCAGAAGGAGTATTGGACCTGGCGCCACAACCACGGCGACCATGACCACGACGACCATCACTAGGGTGGTGCGTCAAACGGATCGACACTTATAAGTCCGTTTTTCCTGTGATCCGCTGCGCCCTCTGTGGTCAAAGCCTTTGATAAGTGCCACTAAACGATCCAACCTGCTGAAATCGACTCGTAGCCCGTGGAGCCTGTGTTGCCGCCCGGCGCTTTCCCGGGCGTGCAATCCAAGCACCGGATCGCCTGTTGATGTCCACGCCGCATTCCCGCGTGTAGTCGAGGTCGTCTGGTGTGAGGGTTTGCCCACAGGTGTCGTAGCTAGGTTCTTCTGACCCGGCCGCTTTCGCATCGGGGGTCGGCCTGTAGATGTGCCGTGTGTGGGATGGTGAGTGTAATGGGGATGTTACGTAAACCTGCCCAAAACGGAGCGCCTGCGTCGCACTCGTTCGTATGTGAGTTTCATTTCCTCGGGGCTAAATCCGACTCGTCGCCTCCAAGCCAAGCTTTCGTTGGTGGCTCGTTCGTAAGCTTGCACGCAATCGTCCAAGCGCATTTGCCCAACGTAGTGCGGTAGCCGTTCTTTCAATGCCTTTTCGAACAAATGGTCCGGTGCGACTGAACCGCAATGAATCCAGTTGTGGTTTTCAAGGTGCCGTCGCCCGCATTCCTCCGTGTTCTCGAAGCTGACGGTCGAGCCGTCCTTGTACGACACTGTAAATTCAGTGTGGATTCCACAAGGTGGCGAATCAAGTACGGCCGCAAAAATACCGTCATTTTTGCCTAGCCAAAATTCCACAACCCACTTCTGCGGAGAGGCCACGAACACCGGATTTCGTTCGAGCCCAAGCTTCTCAAGTGCCGCTCTGGCATGTTCGTACTCCGAAGGCTTGCTCCAAGAATAGGAGTCCACCTGGGTGAGCGATATTCTCTCAGGCATTTTCTGAACGTTGATCTCCGACCACTTCTTGAATAATGCCTCCCGTGACGATATATCGGCAGAAGTGAACCCGAGTTTCCGCAGCCGCCTTCTCCGAATAAGTGTGTGAATCGCTAAACCAGCTGCCGCCCCGAACCCTCCCCAGAGCGCTATCCTTGCCAAAGCATTCAGAGACTCTTGCGGCGTAAACATGGCAGAAAGAATCTCATCCGGGCGTTGTTGATGTAAACGGGATTTTGCAACAATCTCGTCAGTTTACGACCGTTAAGGTGCCAACACACCCGTTCTCCATGAGTAGCACCGAGTAGGCAGGTATTTGTCCGTTGGGCAATTTGTTCAAATCCGGGTTCAACCGGATTGTTGTGCTTCCCCATCCTCGAACGTCGAGACGATATGTATCGGGCGGAAGATCGGTGATACGGAAACTCCCGTCCTTGTCTGTCATCCCGACCCAAGCGGTCTTGCCATTTGAAGAGTAGAGCCGCAGCTGGGCAAACTTTAGCGGTTTCTTGTGAATCAGCACGCCACCAGTAATTGTGTCGCCACCAATGATCGCTAGACGCAATCTTGGGTCGGGACAACTGGGCGCGGCGTTGGACAGAGTCGTAGCCAAGACGAGAGTGAGCAAGACCCTAACTCGGTTCACATTCGCATTAGACACCGATCATGGGTCAGTTGGCGAAACCAGATGGGATGAGAAGGCCGGTCTCCGACGGGATGCTATACGCTCCCAAGTTATCGACGTGCTCTGAGGCACAAGAGATAAAGGAGACCGGCAATGAAGAAGGTTGGCACCGCGACGGGCAATGCAGGGCAGGAATATTTCTCAACAGAAACTGACCATCGGACTGGATCTGGGCGACTGCAACTCGTGGTACTGCGTGCTGGATGAAGCCGGCGGGATACAACTGGAACAGCGAGCACGGACAACAGCGAAAGCGTTGCAGGAAATGTTCGGCACCATGCCGCGCAGTCGAGTGGCACTGGAAATCGGGGCGCATTCGCCCTGGATCAGTCGCTTGCTCAGGCAGTGGGGACACGAAGTGATCGTGGCCAATGCGCGCAAGGTGCGGTTGATCGGGGGAGAGTCGGAAGAAAGACGATCGGCTGGATGCGCAGACCTTGGCGCGGCTGGCGCGGATCGATCCCGAGTTGCTGTATCCGGTGAAGCATCGCAGCGCGCAAGCACAAGCAGATCTGATGATGATTCGTGCACGTGCCGGGCTGGTGCGGGCGCGTACGGGGCTGGTGAACACGGCGCGCGGGCTGGCCAAGAGCTACGGCGAACGCTTGCGCGGTTGCAACGTACGCGACATGGATCCGGAGAAAGCTGAGAACCTGAGTCCGGAGCTGCAACGGGCGCTGGAGCCTTTGCTGTCGGCTATCGCAGAGGTGAGCGAAAGGATCGTCGAGTACAACGACCGGATCGAAGCATTGGCGCAAGCGAGTTTCCAGCCGACGACAACAGAAGGGTTTTAAGCGTAATCGGGAGTTTCGCCAACCAACCGAAGGCGCAATTCTAGAAGACGCATCGATCTGGTTAAACCACTACAACACTCCCAGGTTATCCGGATACTTTGCCTGCAGCGTGCTCACCAACAACTCAAACTCCGACATGCCGCGCAGATTCTGCAAACACGGATCCTTCATGAAAAACGGCCAGCACGCGAAGCCCGTCGCCACGCTGCGCTCCAGCCACTCGAGCGCCGGCTGGCACCGACCGCTCAGTGCGAGAGTGCACGCGATCTGATAATACGTATGATGCGCATGCCCGAATGTCTTTGGATTCGAACACGCTCGCGTCACGCAATCGAGCGCCTCGGCATTTCGCCCCGTCAGCGCATGCAGCACGCCCTCTAAGCTCACAATCATCGGCTCGTCGGGCAGCAGTTCATTAGCTTGGTCGATCAGCCGCCTCGCCTCGCCCCAGTCTCCCGTTATGATCGCCGGCTGTGGCGCAAAGTAGATAGGATACTTATTCGCCGGACTCTCCGCCCGCCACGCCTCAATCTGCTCCCGCGCCAATTCGTACTCCTGGTTCCATACATACACCTGCACAATGCTCCGACTGACCACCTTGTTTTGATGAAACGATCGCCCTCGCTCGTACATCTCGCGTGCGCGGTCCAAGAGCCCGATGTGCGCGAGGATCGTGCCTAGCCGGTTGTACGCGTGCGGCAAATTGTTCTGCAGGTGAATCGCTCGCTTTAAATCCGCAATTGCCTCCAGATGCTGAAAATTCTTCGACGGCCCCCAGAGCAGAAAGGCACGTGCCACGTACCCCTCTGGCAGCTCCGGCTCGATCTCCAGCGCACGTCGACAATGGAACTCCGCTTTTTCCAGCCACACGTTTGCAGGATCCGACTCGAAATGCCGCGTCGTGCATGCGAACGACAATGTGGCATGGGCAAGCGCAAAATTTGGATCGCGCGTGACCGCATTCATCAGATGGCGGGCTGCCTGCTCCATCTGTGCCGGATCCCCTGACGAGCTCAGTCGGAGCCCACGCATAAACTCCGCATATGCCAAAGGATCCCGGCTGTGCCGTCGGCGTTCAGCAGTCGTCTGCGCTGCACCCAGCGGCCTCTTCAACGCTCCTGCTATCTGCTGCGCGATCTCGCTTTCCAGGTTTGCCATCCGCTCCACATCGAGATCGCATTTCCTGCTGAAGAGCGATCTTCTTGAATACGTGTCTACCAACTCGAGCGACAGCCGCAACCGAGCCTTCGACATCTGAATCGCGCCATGTACTACGAAGCGGATCCCGAGCCGTGCCCCGACTCCAGAAGCATCCGTGCCACTTGGCAGGTTCAGGACTGCCGAGATCGGCAGCACATCGACGCCGCGCAAATTGCCGAGTCGCGATGCCAGCGCCTCGGCAAGTCCCAGGCAGAGCCCATCATCATCGCTGCCCTTCCCGAGCAAGACAGGCGGAAGCACAGCCAGCGATGTGCGCTCCCAGCGCGCGTTCTCATTCTCCGTGCGGAGACTCTCCGTCTCATCCAGGCCCGCTCGTGGGTATTGTGCTCCTATCACCCACACTGGCCCAATGAACCGGTAACCCTTCCCGATCACCGTCTCTATGAAACGGGGCTTATCGGCGTTGTCACCTAGTGCTGTCCGAATCTTTCGCACGATATTGTTCAGATTTCGTTCCGAATCGATGAACAGATCGGACTGCCAGAGCTTCTTCACGATCTCTTCGCGTGTGACCAACTGCTCTCGCCGGCCGACTAGAAAGATCAGCAACTCCATAGGTTTCCGCTCGAGCTTCACCCGCCGCCCAAACCGCCGCAGTTGGTAGCGCCCGAGATCGAGTTCCACACTTTCGACAGTCTTTCGTTGTCCCGCCATTCCGCCCACTCAAGGCATTATCTACCAATAAGTCAATGATTTGCGTCGATATACAAAAAACATCCAAACGAGACTCACCACTCATTGCAACGTTCTGCCCGCTAGCAGATCATCCCTCTACCAATGCCAAGGAGGCATTCAATGAAACGTTTTTTCTATCTCACCCTGGCGATCGTCGCCATGCTCGCATGCACGGGGCATCTTCTCACAAGAGCCGCCCACGCTAGTGCGGACGACCAACACCATGCGTTCACACCTGACACCATTCCCTGGGGTCCGGCACCCCCGTTCCTGGCTCCCGGCGCACAATTTGCTGTGCTGGAAGGCGATCCCAACGCAACAACGGGGGACTTCACAGTGCGTCTGAAAATGCCCGACGGGTATCGCATCGCGCCGCACTTTCATCCCTTTCGGGAAAACGTCACGGTGCTTGAAGGCTCTTTCAAGGTGGGCATGGGCGATCACTTCGACACACACAAGATGGCGGCGTTTACTAACGGTAGTTTTGCTTTTCTCGACCCTGACATGCATCACTACGCTATGGCCTGCGGCCAGGTCATCGTGCAGGTACATGGCAAATCGCCATTTCAATTCAACTTCATCAATCCCGACGACGCCAGCCAGAATAAATAGCTGTTTCGTCCTCTAGGATGTCGGAGTTAACCGCCAAGGCAGAACCACCCGCGTAGCATCTGATCGCTGCGCGGGTGCCTTGCTGTCTAAAAGAGTTTACCTAAGTGGGTATATTAAGAAGAATGGATCATCCTGGACTATTGGACACGACTTTGTTAAGCAGGGCCTTATCACTCTTTAATCCAGAGGAAAATGTTTTTCCTGACGTTAGATGAGTGAGATGGGGATGTTACGACAGCTAGAATGGACGTGCAGGTCCGATCTGCGGCGTGCGAACCGGCTTAGCCATCCCGTAGAAAACCACAACGCCTTGTCCGCCACAAAGCGTCGATAACGCTTCGACCGGCGTTCCGTAACACTGTTTGTAGTCCTGCCAGTTATTCCCGACCCAGACGTTGCCGGCAGGATCGATGTCGACGTCAACGAGCAACTGCATCCCCCCCACGTAGCCGAGGGAAGGTGAGATAGGATCACCGGTCTTCATACCCGGTGGGCAGGTCTCGGTGCGAACGCCACAGAGATGTGCGAGCTGACCCCACGGCGCTGCGAAGTTGGAGATCCAAACTTGATCGTCGCCGTCGACGGCGACAGCCCATGGGCCGGGAAGGCTAGGACCGGAAAACGGCGAGCCCTGCGCCTGCGTACCGTCCGGTTTAAAGAGCGTTATGTTCCCGCCACCGGTGGTCTGAGCTGCCATTGCACTCACAAGCGGCCAGTCAGAGTAACTACCGCTTGCCTTTATTGCCTTCATGATGTTTTGAACCACGGCTACACCCTGCGAAGAGTTGCTGATTCGATTGGTAACCCAGACGTTGCCTTGACTGTCGATGTTCATGCCGCTTCCGCTGAAGCCGCCGGTCTTGAACGTCTCAACTTTGCTGGGATCCGAAGCTGGAAAACGAATGACTGTATCGCCGAAGGCGTTGTCGACCCAAATGCGATCCTGCTGGTCGACGGCGAGATGGAACGGTCCGGCCATCTCGCTGCAGGGTGCAACGGTGCGCCCCTCGCACACAATGCGGCCCTTCGTCCAATCACCCTTGGGAAAGTACACGAGTTGGTTCTTGGAAATGCCGAGAACCCACACGTCACCGTTGGAGGTGACGATGATACCTTGCATCAAGCCAAGCTGATGGTCAAACGTGATGCCGTCAGGCGGCGTCAGCGGTTTGCCGTGCTTGTCGAAAACCGAGATCGACTGTCCGCCGTAACTGTTCGGCCCAAAGGTTGCCGCTTGCGTCGATTGCTGCCCCGAACGTACCGCCTTCCATGCCGCCACCGTAGAAGCCGGTCGTAATCGGTGAGATCGGGCGGCCGTTCGGCGCGAACTCAGCCACATGGCCCTGCCAGAACGTATCCTGGCCTTGAAAACCGACGGTGAAGTTACTCACGGCCCACAGATCACCATCAGCATCGAACATCATCTTGCCGCTGGCACGTGAGCCGCCGCCGTCGAAAACGAGTGGGAGAGTCCATGCGCTCGGCGCGAAACTCAGATACGGCTCAAATGGCGGCGTGCGCAGATGGTTGACCGGCGCAACAGGATAGAACGCGTCGAGCAGCGCGAATAGCCGTTCGGGCTTATACCAGTTATACCGCGCGATTGATTCGGCGGCGTGCAGCGTATCGGATGGTGCGCTCCCGGCCGGCCCGGTGGACGCGGAAAAAAGGCTAGAACATGCGTCGGTGCGCACGCGAGCGATGCATCCTGCGAGCACGTCGGCGAGCGTCGCGAAGTTGGCGAGCGTCGTCGTCTGCGGACCATTCAGCGAATCTTGGATCGCGCCGCCGTAGCCCCCGGTTTGAAGGTCGACGAAGTTCGGCACGTTACCCGAAGCAATGCGTAGGCCGAGGGCATTACCTTTGATCGCTGACCCGTCAATGAATTGGTTGTCGGTCCATACCGACGCGATGGTCGTCAGCTCATTAATAGTGAGCTTAGACGGAGGGTTGCCGCCAAGCACAGTCAGCAGCGCGATCGCCGGGTTGTCTCCCCCGCCGCTCCTCGGTTCACCTCCAGTCGCGATGATGTACACGCTCGCATCGTTATGGGCTCCGCTGCTGCGAACTTCAAATCGTCCATCGCTATCAGTCTTGGTTTGCGCAAGTTGCTTAGGCACGCCCGTGCTCGCTTCCCACAGTGTAACGGTCGATTTGACGATGGGCGCTCCTGCGCCAAGGACCTGCCCTTTGATTGTTTCCTCGGCCAGAGCTCGCCCAGCCAGCAGCGCGCTTAAGAGCAGAAGATCTGTTAAGGTCAGCTTTCTAAGAACTCCACGGAGATTCATTTCCTTCCTCCTGCGGGCGAGTTGCTGGAGCACCTATTGCCAAGGACGCAACCCCACAGTCCCAAATGAGTTTGTGGGTTGACAGGCATCAGATTGGCGGTTTCTTACTAGATAGAAAACTGTGAGAACTAACAGAACCGTTGAGGGCTATGTCGTCGTTTTCTGCCTCAGTGACATCCCCAACCAGCAGCTACGAAGGAGAAATTCAACAATGCTTGCCGATGATTGTTGCAACCAGGCGATTACACGCTTTGAGCTGCAAAGCGGATTCTGAGTGTAGGCGATGTTACGGAACCTTGACTTGGCTTTCTGGCGGGCGCAGAATCACGTCGAATCCCAGCTATCTTCGTTCACGCGGCCAACGGTACCGAGTTGTCCTTCTGGGGAACTCGCGCATTGAACCAGAGTGAGTCGGCACTGGAGGTTTTGACATGTGACACGTTGAGATCAACGTGATAGTTGGAATCGGACATAACTGCCCACATCTCAGCGACAGGGACTGGTGTATATGTTCACCGGAGCGGGGCGCCGCTTTTCTCTCGCAAACCTGTTTGAATCGCCGGCGTCACCCCAACGGATGCTGGCGCTGGAAGGAATGCGCGGTGTCGCCGCCCTGATGGTATTTTTCGTGCATTTCTACGCGCGGCTGGGCCTTTATGCGCGACCGAACTCCCTGATCAAGGCGAGCGCATATTTCGCGGGTGTGGTCGGTAACGTCGGCGTCGACATCTTCTTCGTCATCAGCGGCTTCCTGATGTACGGCATCGTGATGCGAAAGCCGACTTCTATCCTGACCTATCTTGGCCGCCGAGTCCGGCGTCTGTACCCCGTCTTCCTTTTCGTATTCGTGGTATACGGCGCGCTCTCCTACGTCATGCCCATGGAGTCGCGGATTCCGCGAGCGCCCAAAGCAGCCGTGGAATATCTGTTTCTGAATCTCGCGATGCTGCCCGGCATGCTTCCGATTACGCCCCTCGTCCGGGTGGCATGGTCGCTCAGTTACGAGTGGTTCTATTATCTGATCCTTCCCTTCAGCATGTGGGCGTTTCGACTGCGGCGCTGGTCTGCAGGATGGCGAATCGGCTTTGTGCTGGCGCTATGCGTATTGCAATATGTTCTTTGCGCACTCCACTGGAACTCTCACCCACACCTGATCATGTTTGGCGCGCGTGCCTGTGGGAATTGGCCACCAACTTCGGCAGCGCTCGATATCTTGGCTGGCGCGGCGAAGCGTTTACCATCGGCCTTGTCATCTTTGCCCTGACTTGGATGGGACTCAGCGCCAAATACCATCTACGCGTTGCGCTCAACCATGCAGGAATTCCACCAGTGAACACGCCGCTGCTTTTCGTCAGCTTCTTCGCACTCGCTCTTTACTCACTGTTCTACAACGGAATCCTTAGCAGGTTCTTCTCCGTCACGCGACTGCGCTGGGTAGGGAATACCAGTTACTCGTATTATCTGATCCATGGACTGACGCTGCGATTCGTTGCCAGGTCGATGGGTTACGCATTCGGAACTCAGCCACTGCCTGCCGTCCTGTTTCTGCTGCTCTGCGCGGGCGCGATGCTCGCGACGATCGTGGTAGGTGCTTTGCTTTTTCTTGCAGTCGAGAAGCCACTCTCGATGGCGTCCCCAAAGCCAAACTTGGCCTACATGCCGCGTCCGGTGGAGGTTCCCACCCCAGCGCTCACCAGCGGATTGCAAGACATGAAGCCTGTTCGCCGTTCGAACCTAGGCTAGTGGGCTTCTTGTCCTGAAGTAAATTCCGTCCACGGGCCAGCCTTCATATTGTGCAACAGCGTCTTCTGCCACGCATACTCCGGGCAGGAATGTTTCTAAGAGTGCGGTCCTCAACGACAGTCTTTCACGTTGTGAAGTAATAACTATTGTTATCAGGCCATAGCGCTCAAAACCCCTGCCGCGGGATTTTGAGTGAAATGGCGATTTTGTGCCAATCGAGTTCCTGTTGAAAAACGGTGTATCATGCCCTCGCCATGGTGAATCTCGCCCCCGCGATTCTCAACGGATGGAAAGAGATCGCGAACTTTTTGGGAAAGGGAGTTCGCACGGTGCAGCGTTATGAACGCGAAATGGGTTTACCCATCCATCGTCCTTCTGGAACATCCGGTGGAGCAGTTATTGGCATCCAATCTGAACTCTCCAGCTGGGTTAGCAGCGGCCGTAAGAGAGGAGATTCAATGCCAAGGCGTCGTGCTTTAAACGGCCGAACAAATAAACTTAGGGCGGATTTTCTGACCATTGATTCTGAAGTCGGTCTCACCTTTTCGAACCTCGCGTTGACGGCAACATCCCCGGAGAAGAAAAGACGCACGGCTCAAACTGCTCGGAAAGCCTACGATACGATCATGCGACTAAGGGAGGACGCCGACTTAAGTGACGCGGAAGAGAGCAGACTGGAGGCTAACCTTCGTCGGCTGAAAAGCGAACTCGAAAGTCTCGGCCAAAAATTCTAGCCTATTTTGGAACGCTCTCGTCGCCGCGGCGGTCAGGCCGCATGATCCTGATTTGGGAGGAGTCGGCAAGAGCCGCGACTTGGGCGGTTATCTGGGACTGCAACCGGGACGCAGGAACTCGGGAGAGAGCGAGCCGCAACTACGCATCAGCAAAGAGGGCGATCCGTATTTGCGAACGCTGCTGGTGCAGGGAGCGCGGCATATTCTGGGACCGTTCGGCATTGACTGCGATCTTAGACGCTTAGACCAGCGCGTCGGGCAGCAAGACTGAAGACTCGAAGCTCTCAGCCAAGCGCGTTGAGCGCTTGATCGGTTGTGACCAAGCGCGCCCCGAGCCGCTGCAACTCGGCGACCGTCGACTCGCCGTCCTCGCGCTTCAGAGTTTCGATCGCATCCTTTACCACCGCGACCCGTCGCCCTCTTTCGAGCAGACCCTTCGCCGCAAAACTCACGCAGTACTCGGTAACCACTCCGAACACCACAAACTCGGCGCGGTCCCCCAGGCGTTGGACGACCTTATGGGCGTGCCGGCTCTCGAAGATATTGAGTGTCTGCTTTTCCAGCAGAATCTGTTTGTGTTGCGAAAGATCCTCAGGGAATTTCGCAGAGTCCGTGTTTTCCACCCGAATCACGTTGTCCGTTAGCGCTTCGGGTACGAGCTCTGATCCAGACGTCCCTTTCACACAGTGTGGAGGAAAAGTTTTGAACTCGGGATCGTTCGGAGCATGGAAATCCCCGTGTGACACCAGGAATACCTTTCCTTGGCGCGCTGCATCGGTGAGTCGCCGAATATTAGGCAGCAACTTCTCCGCCCCGGGTACATACAAATTTCCCCCCGGCAACATGAAGTCTCTTTGCACATCTACTTCCCAAAATACAAAGTCGCGCGAAACCATTTGCGTCCTTCCTTGAAAACGCCGAGCGTAACATTATTATTTCAGCTCTGACAACACCACGACATCCCTTCACCCACATAGAAGCGTCGCGTATGATTTGTTGGCTTATTCATCTCGGGGATAAACACCATGAGCCACGATGCGGCAGCACCTGCGGCTTCCTGCAAGTTGGTCATCCGCAATATCGGACTGCTTCTTAGCGGCGACCTCGACCACCCAATTCTTGATGCCGACACGGTGGTGGCAGTTGATGGCAAGATTCAAGCCGTTGGCCAACAGAAAGATGTTGACATCACCGCCGCAACCACCACGATCGACGCCAAGGGCACAGCGCTCGCTCCTGGACTGATCGACAGCCACGTGCACCCGGTCTGCGGCGACTGGACGCCGCGCCAGAATCAACTTGGCTGGATCGATAGCTGCCTGCACGGAGGCGTCACGACGATGGTCTCTGCCGGTGAGGTGCACACGCCCGGACGTCCGAAAGATGTTGTTGGACTGAAAGCGATGGCGGTCTTCGCGCAGCGAGCCTTTCAGGCATTTCGTCCGGGAGGCGTGAAGATCTACGCGGGCGCTCCAGTCCTGGAGCAAGGCATGGTCGAAGACGACTTCAAGGAACTCGCCGCCGCTGGCGTGAAGTTTCTCGGAGAAGTCGGCCTGGGCAGCGTGAAAGACGGCACGACCGGACGCCGCATGGTGGCATGGGCGCGCAAGTACGGCATCCAGAGCACGATTCACACAGGAGGTCCGTCGATTCCGGGATCGAGCCTCATTGACAAAGATATGGTGCTCGAAACCGACGCCGACGTGATAGGCCACGTTAACGGTGGCCACACTGCGCTGCCCGACGATCAGATCGTCGAGTTGTGCGAACGTTCCCCGCGCGCACTGGAGATCGTTCACAACGGAAATGAGCGCGCCGGGCTTCTTGCGCTGCGCACCGCGAAAGAGTTGAAGCAACTGCATCGCGTAATTCTTGGGACCGACTCCCCTGCAGGTTCGGGCGTGCAGCCGCTTGGCATCTTGCGAATGATCTCGATGCTGTCCTCGCTCGGAGAGATTCCAGCAGAGCAAGCGATCTGCCTGGCCACCGGTAACACAGCGAAGATGCGTAGCCTGAACGGCGGCCTATTGGCTCCCGGCCGCGAAGCAAGTTTCGTCTTCCTCGACACAGCCCAGCAATCGTCAGGCAAGAATCTGCTCGACAGCATTCAAAAAGGAGACTTGCCAGGAGTCGGCATGGTCGTCACCGATGGCGCAGTCAGCATCCAGCGCAGCCGCAATACGCCGCCGGCAACCCGCATTCCAGAGGTGGTGAAGTGAACGCAGATCTTACGGAACATGCAGATCATGTAGCGACGGCCGCCTCGGCCGTCCCGCGAGGGCGCCGGCCGAGCGGAACTGTGGAGATCGCATCCGTTATCGCGCTCTCTCTTCTTCTGTCTGCAGCGCACCTGTTCGCGCAAGTCACGACTCCCGACTGGTGCCGCGCCCTCCCGCGCTCCGAATACAAAACGCTTGAACGCGTGAATGTCAGCGATCCTTGGTTCGAAGTCTACAAGCCCGCTCCTAACGTGTTCGCCATCTATGAACCGCACCAAGCCGAAGAAACCATCGGCTATCTCATCCTGGGCGAGAAGAAAGCGATTCTGTTCGACACGGGGATGGGCATCAGCGACGTCAAGAAGGTCGTCAGCGAACTCACAAAGTTGCCAATTGTCGTCTTGAATTCGCATACCCACGATGATCACGTCGGAGGCAACTGGCAGTTCGACACGATCTACAGCATGGACACGGACTTCAGCCGACAGAATGCGCGCGGCTCGCGCGAAGACGCGCAAGCCGAAATTACTCCGGACCAGATCTGCGGCACGCTGCCGCGACAGTTTGACGCGAAGTCATACCAGACACGTCCATGGAAGACTACGAAATACATTCATGACGGCGAGCGCATCGATCTTGGAGGTCGTGTTATCGAAGTCATCTCGACCCCGGGACATACTCCGGATGCGATCTCGCTTCTCGATCGCGCCAACGGCTTGCTCTTCACGGGAGACACTTACTATCCCGCTCCGATTTGGCTCTTCCGCCCAGAGACTGATCTCGACGCCTATTCCCGTTCAATCCGCCGTCTGGCGGCACTTGCTCCGCAAGTGAAGACTGTTTTAGGAGCTCACAACATTCCTGTCGCGAAGCCCGCGGTGCTCGCAGAATTGGTCGAGGCGTTTGACACTGTCCGGGCGGGGAAAGCGAAACCAACCTCGGATTCGCATGGGAAGGTTCTCTACAAAGTGGGGAACCTCTCTTTTCTGATGCGGGCTCCGGCCGACAAGTGAGTCTTAGCGCAGTCCGTCTTGGCCCTTGATCTGATCTTTGGTCAATCCGCCGACCCGTGGGATGGGCCGCCCGCTGTCTGTCACCGCCACAGCGACCATAATTTCATTGGCGCGCGGTGCGTCGTTCAATCGGACCTCCATACCATCGAAATGACTGCGGACGAATGCTGCGTCCTTGTGTCCCAGAGGAATGTCGAGCACCACTCCCAGTCCGCCGCGCTTCTTTGACGATGGAATCAGCGCCGCACCTTTGCCGAGGACGCGCCGCACCGGAGTACCAAGCTTGGGATGGAGAATCGCCGCCGCGTGTTCCAGTTCTCCGTTCTCGCCGACAGCCGCTGCTTTGCCGTAACTTTCGGCCGAGGGGCCCGAAATTCCCAGAGCCGCAACCGCCCGTGCTGTCAGCAGCTCGCCGAGTTCTTCGCCGATGGCCATTAACTCCGCAAGATCTTCGACATACTTCCCCGCGCAAGGATTTTCAATCACCGCGACGGCGGCTGCCTTGCGTGTAGGCGGGGCGATCTCGCGATCCATCTCGCGCTGGGTTTCTTCCACGAATGTCGCAATCTTGCGGATCTTCGCTTTCATCTTTGAACTGTCTCCGGCCTCATCGCAGTCCGTCTTCTCCCCTGATTTCTGATGCCTTAAGCCCGCCGACGCGAGCGTGGACGCGTGCCCCGGTGGTCATCACGAGTGCAAGCAAAATCTCATCAGCCCGAGGAGCGTCGTTCACTCCAACCTCCATCGCATCGAAATGGCTGCGGACATAGGAAGCATTGATATGCGTGATTGGGACATCAAGTCGCGTTCCCGGCGCGCCGACTTTTTTTGTCGAGGCGACGATAGCCTTTGCCCCGCCGAGAACCTCGCGCATTCCGTATCCGCCGGGCACGTGCCACAGAGCTCCGTGTTCGAGTTCCCCGGCGGACCCGACGATTGCACCTTTGCCGTAACCTTCAACAGCGTTCGCATCCCCTCCAAGCGCTGAGACGAGCGAACGCGCCATCTCGAGCCCGAGCGGCTTCAAGTCGTCCATGAATCCTTCGATGTTGGCGACGTATGAACCCGCAAACGGGTTTCTGATAATCGCCAGCGCCGCCGCACGCCGCAGGGGCTTCTGGGCTACCGGACCACCTTCATGAAAGATCTCTTCCACACAGGTGATCTTCTTTCTGACTAACACCTCAGGCATGCACCAGGCTCCTTTCGGCCACATCAGAATTCAACCGCGCGACGCGATCCGCTCCCACCAATCGAGTCTCACCGCAAAGATTGAGCGCGGCGGCACGGATCAAGCCCATGCGGCGCAGTCGCTCCGCAGTTTGCACACCGCCATCAAGAGCGAGATTCACTTCAGCATCCGTTAACTTCCCTAACCCCTGTGTAACCAATCGCGCGCCCAGATCGCTGTCAGGAGCAAGCTCACGGGCTGGTACGCGCACAATTGCAGGATGTCCTGGCAGATCGACAGCATTCGCGATGATTGTGGCCGCGGCATCGGCGGCAGCCGCGCGATCGGCCAGCACCGTCACGGCATCGGCGATCCCGAGTGAGAAGCTGCGTCCGCGCCATCCGCTGGTCGCAATCCCGCGCACAGAATTGTCTGCCTCGATCGCAAGAGTTCCCAACAATGACGGACGATCCGGACGCTCCACCATCCCAATCACGAACTTCTCCGCACCTGTCAGATGCAGAGCAATATCCCCACCGTCATTAACGTACGCACGTGAAAGGTTCGCAGCACGAACCATGGTCGCAAGAATCTCTTCTGCTACCGCGCCTGCAACCGCAGCCATCGGCGTGATAAAGCACTGCGAAGCATATGGCATGACCGCCGCCACCATGCGGCGTGCGACAGATCCGCTAGGCCATTCGGCGTCGCGACAACACTCCTGCCGTAGAAATTTCAGTTCGCCGCAAAGCTCGTCGAGAACATTCACAAATCGCGCACAGGCGGCCTGATACGCCCGGTCCACGTCACTGGCCGCACCGAACGCCTCGACAATCAGGTCGATGGGACCATCCTGCAGATGCAGGCGACGCCCATCCGGCAGCATTCGCATTCGTGCACGCTGCTTCATCTCGATTTCACTCCAGCCTCAAGCGGCCACGGATTATCCTTCCGCGCTGCCACAGTTCTCTTCGCCTCTTTCTCGGCTGAGATCGAACTCAGCGGCCGCACTTGATCGACGTATCCGCCCAACGCACCATAATCTGCCAGCCTCAGCGTGAATTCAATCGGAGCTACCAGCGCAGGTGTGGGCACGTATCCAAACGCGTTCTGCGGCATGCGCGTGACGTCGACCATGAAGGTGATTCCGCCGCCCGGCCACACGTAGACCGGCGCTCCGCCGCAGGTGACACGCGTCAACGCGTCACGTACCGAGTGCGTCAACTTCACGGGATTCTCCGTCACCCCCGCCCGCAGCGAACCCCCAGCCCCTCCCATGAAGAGCACGGTGCATAGGGCAGGCTCGCAGTTCTCCTTGATTCGCGCAACCGACTGGCCTAAAGTTGCCGGCAGCTCCTTCTCCTTCGGGCGAAGATCTTCGTTCAGCACGAAGTACGCATAGTGTTCGCCGGTGGTACTCACCATCAGCAGACGCAAGCCCGGCCATGCCTTCTTCGCGTTGAACTTACCCAGGATCGACAGCGGATCCTCGATGTCCGTTCCACCCCACGACGTTCCCGGCTCCGCGACCTGAAAATACCTGCCCGGTGTGGACCTTCTTCCCTTCAGCTTGATCCCGGTCTCGGGGATACCGAGCAACTTGCCCGCCTGATGCTCCGAAAGGACGCCCGTGATGTGATCATCAACTACGACGACCTCGTCGACCTTGCCGAACCACTGCTTGGCAAACATCCCGATGGTCGCCGATCCGCAACCGACCCGCATGCGCTCTTCTCGCGCGCCATCGACAACCGGCGGCTTCCCAGCCTCGACAATCACCGTTGCGCCGTCGTCGATTTCCAATTCGACCGCCTTGCCGTTGCACAAGTTCAGCAGCGCGTCGCAGGTCGCCGTTCCCTCGTGCCGGCTTCCCCCAGTCAGATGCCGCACGCCGCCCAACGACAACATCTGCGAGCCATATTCGCTGGTCGTGACATGGCCCACTGCCTCGCCCTGCGCACGCACCGTGCTGCACTCTGCTCCCAGATGCCGGTCGGTGTCGATCTTCACCTTCACACCGCAGTAACTGAAAATGCCCTCGGTCACCACGGTGACCATGTCCACGCCTTCCACCTGCGAGGAGATGATGAACGGTGCCGGCTTGTAGTCGGGATACGTCGTTCCCGCGCCGATCGCCGTCACAAACGTCTCGCCGTGACTGACCATTGATCCATCCCACTCGGCGCCGCGCTCCAGAAACGGCACAACCGAATCGCCGCGCTCAACCGCGCGATTGAGCACAACATGCGGATCCAGACGCACCAGCGTGCCATCGTGATTGCCGTATCGATCGCACGATCCCGTACGTCCCGGCTTGATGTAGCACAGCACGGGGCATGCGTCGCAGCGGATGGCGTCGTCAGCCACGCACACCTCCGCGGGCTTTTTCGAGAATCGCTGCGCGTACTCGATCAGGAGTTGCAGGCACTTTGCGAATACGGACTCCCACCGCATCGTAGATCGCGTTGAGAATCGCCGGCGCGGTTGGAATTACCGCTTGTTCGCCAATCCCCTTCGCCCCAAACGGACCAATGGACGACGGCTCTTCGATCAGAATGGATTCGATCTCAGGCACATCCCCGGCTGATGGAATCAAGTAATCGTGCAGGTTCTCGCCCTTGCCCGGAAAGAATTCTTCCATCAGCGCCATGCCCAGTCCTTGCGCCACACCGCCCTCGATCTGTCCTTCGACCAGCGTCGGATTAATCGCTTTGCCGACGTCGTGCGACGCCGTAACTTTAAGCACGCGAACGGTCCCCAGTTCGATATCGACCTCGACCTCCGCCATATGCGCTCCGAAGCCATAAACCGCATAAGGATTCCCCTGACCATTTTCGTCGAGCGGAGTGATGGGAGGGTCGAACGTCTCCTGGCACGTGATTACATACCCGTGCTCATCGACTGGCAACGAGCTCAGGTCGAGCGTGTGGCTCTTCCCGTTCTCACACACAGAAATGCTGCTGTCCCCAAAGCGAAGCTCTCCGCACTTGCAAGCACCCGCTAGGTTCAGAATCGCCTCACGCAGCTTGGTTCCGGCCATATGCGCCGCTTTGCCAGTCACGAAAGTCTGGCGCGAAGCCGAAGTCTTGCCGCAATCCGGGCTGATGGCGGTATCGCCCGATACCAGATCGAAATGAGTGATGGGAGCACCGACAGCATCGGCGCAGATCTGCGTCACGATTGTGTTTGAGCCCTGGCCGATATCCACCGCACCCTGATGCAAAGCGATCCGGCCATCGCGCTTCAAGCCAATGCGCACCGTCGATGGATTCGGCAACGAGGTATTCCCGCAGCCATACCACATTCCCGCAACTCCCACTCCGCGACGCAGTGGCCCTTTTGTTGCCGCGTTGAACTGCGACCCCGCGGAACGGGTCGCTTTCCATTTCGGCCGCAACGCTTCGAAGCACGCATGGATACCAACGCCTTCACCGAGTACTTGTCCGGAAACGGTAGGCGTGTCGTTGTTCAGAGCGTTCAGAATGCGAAACTCGAGGCGATCTATGCCGACGCGATCGGCCAATTCGTCGTAGATCTGTTCCTGCGCAATTGCGGCCTGCGGCACGCCGAATCCGCGAAACGCGCCCGCGGGAACGATGTTCGTGTGCACGGCTCGAGTCAGCGCCCGATAGTTGGGCACTACATAAGGTCCGGAAGCGTGCACCGGGACACGTCCCGCGACAGTCGGTCCCCAAGACGAATATGCACCGGTATTGAAATCGGCACTGAAGTCGAGCGCAGTGAGTCGTCCGTCGCGCATGGCACCCGCACGCAACCGCATCCGTGCCGGGTGCCGCTTGGTCGTCGACACAATCGACTCCGTTCTGGAATAGACCATGCGGACTGGCCGACCCAGCTTCCATGCTGCCAAGGCGATGAATGGCTGAACGGAAAGATCGAGTTTCGATCCGAATCCTCCGCCCACCGCCGTAGGGATAATCCGAACCTTCTCCTGCGCAATGCCCAGAATCTTGGCGATATCGTGCCGGTCCATATACGGAGATTGCGTACACGCCTGAACTTCAATCGTGTCGCCGACTCTTCGCGCAAATCCCGCCTCGGGTTCAATGTAGGCGTGCTCAACAAATCCAGTCTCGAACTCTCCTTCGACCACGAAGTCCGCCTGCTTCAGAGCTTGCTCCACATCTCCGCGCACAACTCGTCCCCGTACGAGGACATTCTCATCGCGCTGTTCATGAATACGAGGCGCACCATCCGCGAGTCCCTGATCGATCGTCTTAATGGGCGCCAACTCTTCCCATCGCACCGGAAACTCGGAGAGATCCAATTTCTCCAGAGCATCCGGCTCGCCGACGATGGCGGCGACGGCCTCTCCACGATATCGAGCCTCCCGATGCGCAAATACGGGCTGATCGGCACAGCGAGGAATGACTCCGTAGCAATCAACCCCGGGCACGTCTTTCGCTGTCAGCACCAGTACAACACCAGGATGCCTCGCCACAAACCCGTCCAAATCGCCAAACTGAAAACGCGCCCGATGATGCGGCGACCGCACGGCGCGGACTCCCAGAGCATCTCTCGGAATTTCATCCGCCCCAAAGATCTCGCTGCCTTCTACCTTGCGTTGTCCATCGAGGCGCACGAGCCGAGCACCAACTGCCGCACCCGCCTCGGCAGTCTTCACTCCACCTGATCCGCATGCCACACCAGCCTCGAGAACCGCGCTGATGATCTTGCGATACCCGGTGCAGCGGCACAGCACGCCACCGATCGCATCCATCACTTCGCTCTCGCTCGGAGATGAATTCCTCTCCAGTAGCGCACTAGCCGAAACGAGCATCCCCGGAGTGCAAGCGCCGCATTGCGCCGCCCCATGCGCCAGAAACGACTGCTGCAAACGGCCGTGCACAGGTGAGCGCTTCGCCAATCCCTCAACGGTAACGATCTCGCATCCAGCCGCCTGCCCCGCGGCGACAAGGCATGCACAAGCTGGCTCCCCGTTCAGCAGAACCGTGCATGCTCCGCAATCGCCAGCGTCGCAACCAACCTTGGTTCCCGTCAGCCCAAGATCCTCGCGGAGCACGCGAGACAGCCGGCGCGCTCCATTGGCGCTGACCTCGACATCGCGGCCATTTACAGAGAACGCAATCATCGTCGTATCGCCTGCGACGACCGTCACTCAGAGCCTCCCCACGCACACTTCGAGAGCACGCCGGACCAGTGTCAGCGAGGCGTCGCGCCGGTAGTCTGCCGTAGCGCGCGCATCATCGATCGGTGATAGAGGCAACAGATGTTCCGCCCTGACGGCCCCTCCGATCGCACTTGTAGCAGGCACGCCAGCCAGATCTTTTTCCAGCTCTTTCAGCCGCTTTGCCGAAGCCGAGCACGATCCGACCGCAACCCGTGCTTCCGATACTCTTCCAGCCTCAACCTGGACAACGGCTGCAACCATGGAAATCGAAATCACCAGATATCGCCGCGCGCCGAGCTTTAAGAATGCAGACGCGGCCTGGTCCAGCCGCCGCGGAACCAGTACCGCGGTCAGAATCTCATTCGACCCACGCAACGTTCTCCGATTTCCTGTGATGAATTGAGCGAGAGGAACTCGCCTTCGGCCGTCGCCAGACAGCAACTCGACCTCCGCATCCAGCGCCAGCAGCGGGGGCACCCCATCCGCGGCCGGGGACGCATTGCACAAGTTTCCCGCAACCGTGCCCCGATTCTGAATCTGTACGGAGCCCACCTCCCGTGCCGCCGCCTTAAGCGCGTCCAAGCAACGCGGCAGAGGAGTGCGAATCACCTGTGTCCAGGTCGTCAGGCCACCGATGCGGACATGATCATTCTCAATCGAGATCCCGCGAATCTCATCGAGCGCCGTAATATCGACGACATTGCCTTGGGGCGACCGCTCGCCCAGCGCCGGATAGAAATCCGTTCCGCCCGCCAGAATCTGCCCCGGAGTCGCGGCCAGCAGGGAGACTGCCTGGTCAAGAGTTCTTGGCTTGAGGTACAAGGTTAGGCCCCAGAATCCCGCATCGCCTTTCGCTTCGACAGTTTGTATACGAAGGCGGCCCGTTTGTACAGGCGGGAAAGAGGCACCGGCTGCCACGGCCCTGCTCTGGAACCGGAAGTTTGCATTTTTGTTCACATGGCACGATCGAGGGGTTGACTTCCGCACCAGACTCTGTCAAAAGATAACGATCTATGTCGCCGTGGAAGGTTAAAAAGTCGACGTTGTTCCTCCTCAGCTGCTTGACTCTAATCATGCTGCTGATCGTGGTTCTGCCCGACGTCGACCTGCCCGACACTGCCTTTCATCAGGGGACGGCCCCTTTGGTCGTCCATGCCCGCGCCACCACTGCACCCGCGGCAGTTAGTATCGCGTCGGTGTTTCAGTTACCCGATCCGATCCAGATTTCGAGTCCGCCGCGAGAGTCTGTAGGACTTGCAGAAAACCTGGATCCTAATTTCCGGCCAATACTCCTCCGTTCGATCCGGCGCTGAAAATCCGCCTCAGCCCACCTTCGGCTGAGCCTTTGCGTCAGCACCAAGCGTCGACCATTCAAAACAAAACATTTGTGAGGAGCATCGCAATGTTATTTGACCGCACACAACCAGCCGATTACGGCAGCCTCCTGCAAGAGGTCGCAGCTCGCACCGGCTTCAGTTCGTCCGATATGCAGGAATTGTTGGACTGTGAACTGAACATCAATCACTTGCTGGACTACATCACAGCGGTGGTCTCCGACCGCATGAACTGAAAATGCCGGATGGACGGGAATTGATGGCAAATTATCAACGCCCGTCCAGATTTTTCGCGCTTTTGGCCGGCGTAGTGCGTCAAACAGATCGCCATTGATAGTGGTCGGTTTCCCCTGTGATCCTCTGTGCCCCCTGTGGTGAAAGCCTTTGAACTCCAGGCACCTCTCTCGGAAATTTCCCTTTCCTGTGTTCTAATCTCCCCGTCGCAATTCAGCCCACGGAGAACCGTCCGAAAAACTCATGCCTCAATCTCACGGCAAACAACTCTTCTTCGGATTCCTGTTTGTAGCACTTAGTCAGGCAGTCGTTGCCCAAAGTGGCAGCTCACAGAACACACTCCCTCCCGACCTCGGCTCGTACGTTGCGAATTCGATGAGGACTTTCGAGGTCCCTGGCATGGGCGTGGCCATTGTGAAGGACGGCAAGGTGCTCACCGCGAAAGGATACGGTGTGCGAAAGCTGGGCGATCCGACTCCGGTCGACGAGTTCACCATGTTCGCCATCGGATCAAACACCAAGGCGTTCACCACCGCCGCGCTCGCCACCCTGGTCGATGAAGGCAAGCTCTCATGGGACGATCCCGTTTACCAGCGCCTCCCGGGGTTCGTGATGTACGATCCCTATGTCTCGCACGAGATGACCATCCGCGACTTGCTCACACATCGCAGCGGAATGGGCCTAGGCGAGGGTGACCTTCTCTTCTGGCCGCACTCCACCTATACACGTGACGAGGTCATCTACAAGCTGCGCTTCATGAAGCCACATTCGAGCTTCCGCAGCCACTACGCCTACGACAACCTCTTATATATGACGGCCGGCCAGATCATTCCCGCCGTCACTAGCATCTCCTGGGACGACTTCATCCACCAGCGCATCTTTACTCCGCTCGGCATGAATCACTCCAACGTCAGCAATGGCGCATTCAAACCCGGCGACAACTACGCGTTCCCGCACTCACGCGTCGATGGCAAGCTCCAGGTCATCCCGTTCGGCGACCTCGATAACGTCGGTCCTGCAGGCTCTATCAACTCCTCTGCAACCGACATGGCGAAGTGGGTGCAACTCCAACTCAACCGGGGTAAGTTCGTGGACCGCGACGGACGTTTGTTCACCGAGCAGCGTTCGCGCGAAATGTGGACGCCTCAAACCATTCTTCCCACCGGCGATCCACCCGCACCTCTGGCCGGCCTCAAGACCAACTTTGCCGACTACGCTCTGGGCTGGGGACTCCGCGACTATCACGGCCGCAAGCTCGTCGGACACACCGGCGGCGTCGGCGGATTCGTCTCGCGCGTCATGCTGGTGCCCGAAGAGAATCTGGGCGTCGTGATTCTGACCAACGCCGAAGAAGGCGGGGCATTCGATTCCATCCTCTACCACGTACTCGACTATTACTTCCACTTGCCACCCTCAGACTGGATCGCAAATTTCAAAAAGCTGAAAGATGACGAAGAGAAAGATGCCGCCGAGACGATGAAGAAAGCGGAAGGCGCGCGGGCCGCCAATTCCAAACCGTCTCTCCCGCTCGAGAAATATGTGGGAACCTATAACGACGCCTGGTACGGACCCATCACCATTCGCCAGGAAGGCGCTGGGCTGACGATCAGTTTCGACCACACTCCGGGAATGATCGCAGACCTGCAACACTGGCAATATGACACTTTCAAAGCCCACTGGCGCGTACGCACGATTGAAGATGCATTTGTCACGTTCTCACTGAATCCCGACGGCACAATCGAAAGCGCCAAGATGGCGGCCGTATCGCCGCTGGCAGACTTCAGCTTCGACTATCAAGACCTGTTGTTGAAACCAGCCGTGGCAGAAAAGAAGTAAAGAACGAGAGGACAGGTTTGGGTTCCTCAGCGAACTCGGCGCACCCTCAGCGTTCTCAGCGGTAAAGTCTTCATTAGCCGCCTGAGATCGCAAAATGCTTTGTCATCGATCTGGGCAATGGGTACCTCTTCCCGCCGCTGTTGCGGGAAATAGAAATTTCGACACTCGATCCGCGAACCGTGTCCACAACGCAGAGCCAATCGTTAGCTCAAACCGAATCTGAGGTCCAATCCCATAGCTCTGCCCTGCGCCGCGAACTGGGAATCTTTGACCTGGTACTCGCGCAACTGCTCATCATTCTGGTCGCCGACTACATCGGCACGGCCGTCAAGGCAGGTTCATCGCATGTCGTCTTCTGGCTTCTGGCTATCGCCACCTTCTTCGTTCCGCTCGCGCTGGTCGTCATTCACCTAAGCGGGCGGCTTCCCCTTGAGGGTGGACTCTACGAATGGGCACGTATCGCCTTCAATGACCGCATCGGATTTATCGTCGCCTGGAACCTCGGACTTTATGCAGTCATCTACGTCGGACTCGGCGGCCTGCTGACGGTCTCCTTCCTTTCGTATGTGGTGCCCGGCGGCGCCTGGATCGCATCGAGCAAAGTGCTGATCATCGCTGCTTCATTTGGGATGGTCGCCTTCACCATGGCCAGCGCCGGTCTGGGACTGCGCATCGGTAAATGGATTAACAACGTAGGAGCGGCAGCATTTCTGATTACCATCGCGGCCCTGATCGCGGCGCCATTTTTAAATCTCTGGCACGGAACTCTTCACGCATATCACCCGCTTCGCATCGTGGCACCGCCGCTCTCCCTGTTTACCGTGAGCGTCTTCAGCAAGATGACTTTCGGCGCCCTCACTGGCTTCGAGTACGTCGCAGTCTTCGCAGGCGAATGCCGCAAACCCCAGCGTCACTTACCGCGCTCCGTATGGTTTTCAGCGCCAATCGTCGCCGTGGTGTACATCCTCGCAACCAGCGCAATCCTCGCTTTCGTGTCTCCAACGGCAGAAGACGTCGTAGCCCCAATTCCACAGGCGCTCAGTCGCGGATTTCAAGCATTCGGCGTGCAAAATGCGATCGTGCCCGTGGGGGTTCTTTTGCTTCTCGTCTACTATCTCGCGACATTCTGCGCATTCTTCACCGTTAGCACCCGCCTGCCCATGGTCGCCGGATGGGATCACCTTCTCCCCGAATGGTTCTCCCGTCTTCATCCCCGCTATAGAACTCCGATCAACTCCGTCCTCTTTCTCGGGGTGGCAACCTTGGCCGTCGCCATCGCCGCCATGATCGGCGTCGGTCAGCAAGAGTCGTACGAACTCCTCCTCACCTGGAGTTTCACGTTCTACGGCATCGCGTACCTGGCATTGTTTGCCATCCCAGTCTTTTCAAAAAGCGAGCGAGGCTTGCGTCCCTCGTTCTGGATCCGAATGGCAGCAGTTTTTGGCTTGATCACGACGCTTCTATTCGTCGTCCTGTCGGTCTTCCCGATCATTGAAGTTGGTAATTCTCTGAGCTATTCGTTAAAGATTGCAGGCGTAGTGGTGGGAGCAAATCTTATCGGATGGATGATTTATCAGGCTGGCAAGCGCAAAGCGCCACTCCCTGCCACCCAGAACAATGTCATGCTGAGCGGAGCCGGGGTGCAGCGAAGCGGAACTCCGGCGGAGTCGAAGCATCCCTACCCCGGAACAACTGCCGGGAGTAGGGATTCCTCTCTTCGCTCGGAATGACAGTTGGAGGGATGGACTCGGACCATACCAACTTCTAGATCGATTTACGAATTGCTGTATACCATTTCCGCTTTGTCATCCTGATGGCGCCATTTTTTGGCGCCGGAGG
>Ga0126370_10000105_pt1 | contig 27021 bp, 38 predicted proteins | sample PanSoiMetaPlot_3_FD_92586 | JGI IMG/M metagenome (GOLD analysis project Ga0126370, IMG submission 92586) | Tropical forest soil microbial communities from Panama - MetaG Plot_3 | ecosystem: Environmental > Terrestrial > Soil > Tropical forest > Bulk soil | place: Panama | collected 2016-02-17 | reverse complement strand
GGCGAGGGAGGGGGGCGAGGCCTAGGCGGCGTGTAGGCCCCCTCTGAGGCCCGCCGCGGCCACGGTTGGAGGGGGCAGGCAAGCCGCCCCGCGGCCCGAACCGGTGGGAGGAACGGGGGGACTGTGGTAACAGGCGGCGATAGGCAACCGATTTTGGGGGTTTTTGGGGTGCCGACGATCCGCCAGGGGATCTACGACCTGCTGAACGCGGTCGAGATCGACACCAAGGAGCAGGGCCGCACTCACGTCACCGCGTGGCCGTCCCAGAAGCTGGTCATCGACGCGGTCGCCAAGGGGCTCCAGGAGGGGGTCCACGAGTTCGTGGTTTTGAAGTGCAGGCAGGTCGCGATCACGACCACCTGTTCCGTGATAGAATTGTTCTGGGCGCTGGCCAACGAGGGTGTCCAGGGAGCGATCATCGCGGACCGCACCGACAATTTGGAGCGGCTCCGAAGGATCTTCGCTAACCTGTTGGAAACGCTACCGCCTGAGTGGCGAGGCCCGGAACATCGGATCATCCAGAACAACCGTAACGGTTTGATGTTCTCCAACCGGTCGGTGATCGATTTACTTGCGGCGGCCAATAACCCTGATCTGGGTGCTTCACGAGCACTTAATATGATGCACGCGACGGAGTGCAGTTTGTGGCGATCGCTGGCTGGGGTGGAGAGCCTGAAGGCGGCGCTGGCGCGCCAGAATCCACACAGATTGTACCTGTGGGAGTCGGTCGCAAACGGGTTCAACTGGTGGTACCATTTCTGTCAGCAAGCCAAGACCGACCGGCGGATGAAGTTCATTTTCATCGGTTTTTGGGCCAATCCTACCTATTCGATCCCGAAGACGGACCCCGAGTTCAAGGTGTGGTGGGACGGCCACCTGACCGAGGAGGAGGTCACCAGGGCGCGCTACGTGAAGCAGCAGTACGGCTACACGGTGAAGCCCGAGCAGATTGCGTGGTGGCGTCGGGAAGCGGAACATTCCCCCGAAGAATACATGTTGAGGCACTACCCTTGGCATGAGCGCGAGTGCTTTATTGCGTCTGGGCAAGGATTTTTCCCGGCTGCCCGTACCCTGGAGATCGCCGAGGCGCTGGCGGCCGGACCGCCCTATCAGGCGTACTCGTACCACTTCACCGAGAAATTCCTCGACAGCCGGATCGAGCAGACGCGGGACACCGACACTGCGATGCTGCGGGTGTGGGAGCCGCCGGAGCCGGAGGGAATTTATGCCATCGGATGCGACCCTTCTGGCGGTGGTGGCGGCGATGCTGACGATCATGCTGTGGAGGTGCTGAGATGCTACTCAGACCGCATCATCCAGGTCGCCGAATTCCAGGCGAACAAGCCGACCACGTATCAATTAGCGTGGGTTCTGGCGCATCTGTGCGGCGCCTACCGGACCCATGTGGCGAACCTGGAGGTGACCGGGGTGGGGGCGGCGGTGATGCCCGAGATCAGGAACCTGAGGCAGCTGGCGGAGCAGGGGCTGTTCAATGCGACACCCGGGATAGACGACCCGATCTTGGCGATGATCGGTAACGTCCGGTGGTTCCTCTACAAGCGCCAGGACAGCATGGGGGGTGTCGGATCGATCCTCAACTGGAAGACAAATTCCGATAACAAATTAATGGTCTACTCGGCGCTGCGCGACAGCCTGATGCTGCGCCGGGTGGAGTTTCGGTCGTATCGGCTGGTGCAGCAGATGCAGGCGGTGGTGGAGGACCAGGGCTATGTGGGGGCTGGACCGGACACCGGGGAGAACGATGATCTGGTCTCGGCGCTGACCTTGGCGCACTGGGCCTGGGTGGAGCCCTCGGTGGGGACGCGGACGCCGCTGGTGTCGCGCAACATGACCTGGGAGAGCGTCAAAGGCGACCGGCCGCCGCAAACGATGAGTGACCTGACCTCACATATGTTCCAAAACTTCTTCCAGGCGCTGAACCGCCGTCAAAGGGAGCACCGCGAGAGGTTCTGATGATCCTGCGGACCTACGGCTGCGAGAACTGCGGGCACTTCCTGGAAGTGGAACTGCGTGCCGATCAATGGGACCAGGAGCCGCCTGAGTGTCCGCACTGCACCGATGCCGTGATGGGCCAGGCGTTCAAGCCGCCCGCGATCACCGGCAGCCATATCCGCCGCGCCACCGATCTCGCATACGACATCGCCGAGAAGGATTATGGCGTTGCCGATATGACGCCGAACAAAGGGGGGCCGCCGACGGTACGATACAAGGACGCGGCCCCGCCGGCCGGTGCGTCGACCTGGTCTGCCAACACCGCGGCGCTCGAGCAGGCGGTGGCGCTGGGGCGGGAGAACCGGCTGCGCTTTGGCTCCGGCCTCGAGGCACTGCAGACCTCGCTGAAGAACGGCACCCAGCCGGACCTGATCGAGATGTCGAAAAAGCGGAGTATCCGGGGGTGGTAAGGGTCATGTTTGCCCAGGAAAAATCCCAAAAATGGAAAAATCCGGGAATCCTGTCAGCATAATGTCAGTAGTATGTTGATAGTCGTAACGAAGCGCGCCCAGACTCCACACCCAGTACCGGTAGAGTCCAGGTGACTAACCCATTGAAAAGGTTTAAAATCTCGGAGAGATTTTGATGTCTCTTAGAATCCCAGAGAAGCCGCAAGAAGCTATGGAATTTGCCCGTGAGGTAACGGACGAATGCCTCGCGACCAGTGAGGAAAGGCAACAAATCTATCAGAAATCCGCTCAGTACTACTACACCGGCTCGGGTGACGTCCGGGCGGCGATCCACAACAAGGTCCGGCCGTTCATCGACCGCCTCGCGGGCTACCTCTTCCTGCCTCAGGGGGTGAGGTTCAACACCGTGTTTGACAGCGCCGAGCCGGCCGACGTGCTGGAGCGCGGGCGCATGATGTCGCAGATGCTGACGGCGGATTATCGCTCGTCTGACGCCGATCTAAGATTCGGTGATGCCGTTACCTGGGCGCTGATCTGCGGCTGCTACCTGATCAAGCATATGGGGGAGGGGTTCAGTTTCCGGGTGGTGCCGGTGCATCCGGTGAATTTCGGCGTGCTGACCGAATCGATCATCGGGCTCGAGGAGCAGGAAGCGATCTGCCACGTCAGCTATCCCACCGCGACGCGGCTGCGCAGCATCCTAAAGGAGAACGGCCACCCGCAGGCCGAGAAGATCTACCGTCAGATCCAGGAGACCCGCGCGTCCCGGCGCGACACTGAAGAGCCGGCGTATTTCCACCAGATGGTGGTGGGCGGGATGCGGCCGTTGGGCGATGTGGGCGAGACCCCATCGGCGGCCGGCATCGTCCAGGTGTTCCCGGTGCCGACGCCGTGGCGCCCGCAGCGGCGCATCTCGGATACGGTAAAGCTCTGTGAGTTGTGGGTGAAGGACGAGAAGCGCGAGGGCGACTGGACCACGATGCAGCTGGTGTATCCCGACATCCTGATCGAGGGCGGCGACACCAGGCGCAACCTCTCGGGCATCCCGCACCGCCAGCCGTTCGTGAAGGTCGAGGCCGACATCACGCCCGGTTATTTCTGGGGCCGCTCGGCGATTGCCGACGTCCAGATGCTGCAGGACGTGGTCAACAAGCGGCTCAGAGATCTGAAGGTGATGTGGGACCGCAACGCCGCGGCGCCCTATACCTTTTCGGGCTTCCAGGGCGTTACCGAGGAACAATACTACAAGATAATTTCTGAGGGCGGGTTTATTTCCGATCCCAATCCGAATGCGAAGGCCGCCAAGCTCACCGAGCCGCCGCCGCCAGGCTATCTCGAGGAATTGGAATTCATCTGGAAGATGTATGACGAGTCGGCCGGCTTCACCCCGGTGCTGACCGGGCAGGCGTCGGATCCGAACGTACGCTCCGGCGCCCATGCGCAGACTCTGGTGCGGACCTCCAGCCCCGGCCTGATCGACCCGGCGACGCGAATCGAACGCCAACTGGCCGAGTCGGGCTATCTTTGTTCGCGGCTGATGCAGGACCGTGACCCGCATATCTACAAAACCGAGTCTGGCCTCGAGTTCATCCTCCAGCAGATGCCGGAGCTGTTCCAGGTCGAGGTGGATTCACACTCGGCGAGCCCGGCGTTCGCGGAGGATTCACGCCAGATTGCCATCGCGCTGGCGCGCGCCCAGGCGATCGGGGCGGAAGATCTGATCATGCTGCTTAATCCGCCGAACGCGGAGTTGCTGCTCGCGCATCTCCACCAGCGCCAGCAGGCCCAGGCAGCGCACGCGCAGGAACTGATGGCCCACGGCATTAATCCCGATGCACCCAGGAGTGGCAGTAAGGGTTCGCGTACGCACTGAGGCTTGCAATTAGGTTGTAACGGGATTTAGCTCCGTCGCTTATGTCGGACAGCATAACGCCGCCCGGAGCCGGCGGTCCTGGTCCACCCCAGCCGATGCCACCGCTTGCCGGCGGTCCTGGCTCTCCCCCCGGATTCCCGATGCGTCCCGGCGGCATGCCCCACGGCATGGGTCCAGGCGTCGGCAATCAGGCCGATTCACTCGTCAAGCTGGGTCAGGCGATCAAGATGATCCAGGAAGCGATGATGGGGCTGCAAGTGGGCAGCGACATCCACCGCGCCGCCAACAAGGCGATCGGTGATCTCGCCCGCCACGTCCCGATCGGCCCGGAAACCCAGGGCGTGCAGCGCACCGCGGGGCAGGATCTCCGCCGCCAGCAGATCGCCCAGGCGCTGATGGGCTCGATCGCCGGCCAGGCCGGGCCGCGGTCGATGCCGCCCGCCACCCCGTTCCCAGGAGCATAAGATGGCGCAGAACCGTAGCTACGATCCGCCGATCTCGACCCCGCCCGATGTGCCACCGCGCACGGTGCGGCAGGTCGATACGCAGAGTGAAACGAGCGAGTGGGGAGCGATTCCTAGGGTCGTTCCGAAGCTCGAGGGCGGCATCCCGCTGCAGCGCTCGATCGTCGGCAAGACCAATAGCTACTGACCATGCCGATTACCCTCACCGACCAGGAGGTCGCGGCACTTAAGGCCGAGCGCGAGCAGTGGCAGCGCGACAAGCAGATCGCCGAGTTCGCCAACGCGATCTGGAACGACCCCGCGCTCTCCGATGAGGCGAAGGCGCTGGCCAAGAAGAAATTCCCCGATACCCCGATCGCTGATTACGATCTGCGCAAGGAGCTGCGCGACGAGCTGAAGAAGGATCGGGACGAACGAGCCCGCGAGAAGGAGGAGGCCGAGAAGCAAAAGGCCTCTGACTTCTATGCGGCCCAGAAGGCCGATGTGCAGAAGCGGCACGGCTTCACCGACGACGCGATGGAACGGATGGAAGCCGAGATGCGTGACAAACGTGTCTACGACTACGAGGTGATGGCCGAGCATTTTGCGTCGCGTCAGCCGAAGCCGATCGAGACTACCCATAGCGGGCACTTCTGGAATCACCACAAGTCGGATGAGTTCAAGCGGATTGTGGCCGACCCGGAGGACTACGCCTATCAGGAGATCCTCGGCGCGATCCAGCGCGACGAAGCGGCTGCCCGGAACGGCAGGTATTAAGGTTAGGGGGAGTTAATGGCAGGCGTCGTCTTAGCAAGTCCTAGCTCTCCCGGCGGATCGCTGGCGGGGTTCGGGCCGCCGCAGATCATCAATATCGGCGCCACCGGCAACCAGTACATCCTGCCCAGAGGTACCTGGTGGGTCGACTGCTCACCGGCCAACAGTTCATGCATCATGATCATGACGGGGGTCACCAACCTGCCTGGAGGCTGGCCCTCGCCGTGGGTGCTGATCCCCAACGCGGGCAAGGCCCTGGTGGTCTCGGACGGCCTCAACGTTGCGCTCTCCGGCACCGGCAACGCCAACATCATGCAGGTCTACACCTCGTAGCTTCATAAAAGGTTTTAGGGAGACGTTGCGATGCCGCAACTAGGCGCTGGCTTAATTCCAAGTGGTCCGGTTGGCAACGAACTACAGGCCACGGTCAGGAGAGTCTTCGCGCAGATGGTCGTGGTTTTGATTTACAAGCAAAACCCGACGCTGGCGCTGTTGCTGCGCAACGCGATCCGCGCCAGTGGTGGCGTCAGTCCATACACCCAGCCGGTGCAGACCGGGCAGTATGTGCCGTCAAGCTGGATCGGGCCTGCCGGTAACTTCACGATCCCGCCGGATGTGGCGGCAACCGTCAATGCAGAATTTAATTTGTGCGCGCTCGCGACACCGGTGACGAGTTTCGGCTTGGAGCAGTTAGTCACTCAGGATGCGGTCGCGGTGGCGTCGCGTCTGATGCTTAAGATGAACGACATGAAGAACAGTGCGCTGCAGCAGTTGTGCACCTCGTTGTTCGGCTCATCGACCTCGGGCGGAACGGTCAATCCGCTGCAGATGTTTGGCTTCCTCGATGCCTATGACAGCGGCACCAACGTGCCGGTGTATGGCGGGTTGTCGCGCGCCACGTATCCAGCCTGGGCCGGCAACGTGCATAACTCGTCAGGCGCGATCCTGACCCGCGCTGCGTTCATCCCCTGGCTGCTGTCAGTGGCCAAGGCCGCTGGTGGCGAGGCACCGGACTTTGGAGTGATGAGTATTCAAGACTGGACGACCCTGATGACCGACTTCATGGCGGTCGAGCGTTATAACAACGATCCGAGCTCGCGATGGGGCAAGGAAGATCCGGTGAACTCCGGGTTCCGCGGTTTGCTGTTGGGCGACACGCCGATCTTCTTCGACTTGCAGTGTCCGCAAGGGACGGCGTTTCTATTCAATAGTAGATACATCACCCTGGTGGTGCATGAAGACGCGAACTTTGCGTGGACTGGCTGGTACTCGACCATCCCGCAAGGCCAGGTGGCGTCGGTCGGATTGAGCCTCACCGCGCTTAATTTGGTGTGCTCGAAGCCGGCCACCGGCATGATCCTCAACGGTATCACCGGGGGTGCGCCGATATGAGTTTTGCCGGCGGCGGAGTGGTCTACACCACAGCGGCCGGCACTGCCGGGGCGCCCGCCTCGGAGATGCGCTATGGCCTATCGATCACTCAGGGCGCGATCGGTTCGGCGGTCCCGGCCGGCACCTGGATCTCGACCGGGGCGGTCAATATCATCTCGGCTGACGGCACCACCCATCAGATCACCGGCGGGTGGATCACCTCCGATGGTACCAACGTCACATCGGTTGCCGCCGGCAACATCATCATCCCGGTCGGCAAAAGGTAGGGTCCGATGAGCGGTGGTCTGGCCTACACGACAACGGTCGGCACGGCGGGAGCGCCATCGCTGGAATTGCGCTATGGCGTGCCGCTGTCGCTGGGAGCGGGCGCGGTGATCCCGGCCGGTGTCTGGATTGTGCCGGGGGAATACGGCGTGACCGACAACGTCGGCAACACCTACGGGACCAATTACGGCTGGTGCGTGTCCGACGGGGTCAATGTCACTCTGACACTGGCCGGCGTGGTCATCCCGGTCGGCCGGGTGAGGTATCCATGAGCGGTGGCGTCGTCTATGTGGCCCGGTCCGGCGGCACCCCCGCCAACCCGATCCTGTACGGCAAGTTCGGCACCTCGGTGCAGTTCGCGAATAACGCGCCGCTGCCGGCCGGTGCGTGGATACAGCACGGCAATTACGTCATCATTGATGCAGCCGGAGTGCAGCGTGGCCCGATCCCCGGAGGTTACGTCGTCAGCGACGGCGTGAACTGCCTGGGCGGTGGGTATGCAACGCCGGTTGGACAGCGGCCGTAGTTAGTTGATGTGCTTACCGAGTACCAAACCCAGACGCAGAATTTATTGAATGATAGCGGGGGGCAATTTTTTAACGCCTCCACGCTGACCTCGTATATCAACCGCTCGCGCCGTCGCGTCGCCTCTGCGTCAGGCTGCGTGCGCGTATTGGTGCAAGCGCAAACCATAGCCAACCAGGAAGAGTATAAATTCCACGACTGGACTGCGCTCGCCCAGGCCACGGCAGGGGTGCGTGAGATCCTCGCGGTGCGCAGCCTCGCGATCGCAATCGGTCCCGGCGATGGTGCGTGGAAGCCGGTGTGGAACAGGCTGCCGTGGACCGACTTCCAAGCGAGATTTAGAATTTGGAACAAGGCCTGGATGGGCGTGATCTCGTATCCCGGCTTTTATGCTCAGTATGGGTTTGGTGTGGGCGGCTCGATCTTCCTCGCGCCGATCCCGACCTTGCAGCAGCCGATGGAATTGGACTGCAGCTGCATGCCGTTCCCACTGCAATCGGATAATGACCCTGAGGCGATCTGCCTGCCGTGGTCCGACGCGGTGCCCTATTACGCGGCGTTCCTCTGCATGCTGCAGCAACAGCGCAAAGAGGATGCCGCAGCGATCCTGCAAATCTTCCAAGCTGAACTGCCGCACGCCGCCTCGGTGGTGGCGCCATCTATGGTGACCTCGCCGTACGGTGCTGTGGTTCGGTCGTCGTGAGCGACACGCCCGAGTGGTTGAAGCAGCGGCCCCAGCAACGCGCTGACCTGGGCGGCAGCCCCGAACTCATCTTGGGCGATCCGCCGGCAGGCGGTGGGGCGCGCGTGCCGCGCGAGCGGATGTTCGACGTCCGCTACTCCATCCCGGATGATCCCAGGCTCGCCCGGCGCGCTCGGCGCGATGCCGCCAAACCAAATGTTGGCCTGACTTATGCCGGGTTCCGCGACGATCAGCCCTCGCTGCAGGAACATTATGCGCAGGTCCAGGCTGATGCCGATGCGATGATGAGTGGGGTCGACGAGCCGCATCTCGGGCCGATGCGCGGGGACGTTTATCTGTTGTCGCACTTCAACCAACTCGGCCCGATCCGCCCCTTTGGCCCCGGTGAGTATGTCGATCGCGGCAGCGGGCTGTGGTCGTCCGAGGAAACCCGTACCGTCCCATACGGCGACGGTTACGCGGTGGTGCCTGGTCTGTGGCTGGTGCATGGCAAGCCGGTGATGGTCGATGACGCTCAGGCGGCGGCGTATGCGCAGCAGAGCGGGCTGAACTGGCCGACGTTTCCCGATCAGGCAAGCGCTGATGCATTCGCCGATCAGCGGGAAGCGAAATGGCAGCACGTGCCGATCGGCCGCAGTGATATGCAGGCGCCGTTGTGGTCACGGGTGTGGCCGCCGCGATAACCGAGGAGCAATCCCATGAGCGAAACCCAGGAACCCACACCAGCCCCCGAGGAAGCGCCAGCACCACCTGCCGAGGCGCCACCGGCCGAAGGCCCGCCACCGGCACCCGAAGCCGAGGCGGAGGAAGAGGAAGCGCCCTATTCCGGCCCCACGTTCGAATACCAGTATGTCGGGGTCTCGGCCGCCGACCATGCCGGCGTCACCAGCCAGTTGAACGAGCTCGGCGCCAAGGGTTGGGAGATCTGCGCTGCCGACCTCTCGGGCGGCACGTTCCGCATCCTGCTGATGCGGGAGTCGCCCGAGAACTGAGATGCCGCTGCAATCGGCCAACGTCCCGGACATCATCTCGCTGCAACAATGGTCGGGGATGAACCGCCAGGCCGCGCGCACCGGCATTGACGACCAGGAATGCTGGTGGCTCGAGAACCTGCTGCCGCTGGCACCGACCCAGCTGCGCAGCGCCTGGGGTCCATCGGCGGCGCTCTACACCGCACCGGGCGGGGTCTCGATCGTGCGGATGTTCTTCATGAACATCAGCGGCGCCGATCCGCTCGGCTTCATGTTCCTGTCCGACGGCACGGTCACCGCGGTGCATCTGAACACCAACGCCACCACCGGGCTCGGTGCGGTGTGGACACCGCAGTCGCCGATCTATCCGGCGGATATGAAGCTTTGGGCGCCGTCCACCCCAGGCGGACAGATCGGTGGCGCCCTGATCGGCTCGCCCAAGGGCCTCTATGCGGTCGATGCCAACCTCACCGTTACCGCGCCCGGAGCAGCGGCGCCGACCTGGCTGACCAACGGCCAGACCGGTTTCACCATCCCAGTCGGGTTGCCCGGCATCTTTGCTATGGAGGTCTACAAGGAGAGGCTGTGGGTGATGGGCACCACGGTGATCAGCTTCTCCGCGCCGTCGAACGGGTCCGACTTCTCGACCTCCGGCGGCGGCGGGTCGTTCCCCTACCATGGCGATATGCTGACGGTAAGTTGGACCGACATGAAGTCCTCGGCCGGGTTTCTGTACCTGTTCGCCGACTCATCGACCAACCAGATCACCGACCTCTCGCTGGTGCCGACAACGACCCCGATCGGTACGGTGTCGACGACCCAGTTCCTCAACAGCAATGTCGACCCCCAGGTGGGCCACTCGTTTTTCCGTCAGGTGGGGGTATGGTCGAACCAGTTTGCGTTGTTCAACTCCGGCGGCATCTACCTGATGACCGGAACACAGTCGGCCTGGGCGTCGGAGAAGATCTCCACGCTGTTGCAGACCATCGATACCGTGACGTTCCAGCCGACCCAGACCGCGGCGCATCTGTTCGGCCAGAAATTCCTGCTGTTTAACGCTCGTCTCACCGACACCGACGGGGTGGTCCGCTCGCTGATCCTGGTGTGGTCCGGGCCGCAACTGAACCAGTGGGTGGTGTGCTCGCAGCGCTATGCCCTCACCCATATCGGCGGCTACGAGCAGAACTCGGTGATCACGCCCTACGGCACCGACGGCACGTCGCTCTACCGGCTGTTCGCCCAGCCCGACCCGGCGCTGATCAAGCGGGTGCAGACCAAAGCCTATGTCGGGGCCAACGTGCTGACCGTGAAGGACTGGAAGCGCGCCTATGTCGAACTGGTCGACAACCGCGGCGGCCCCGAGGGGGTGTTCCTCACCGGCACCATGGCGACCCGCGGCGGGGGTATCCCGAACGGGGTAGAGGATGTGAGCTACTCGCTCGATCCCAAGGGCGCCGATACGGTGCCGTCGCCGACCATCGGCAAGGGGATCGCGGCGATGCTGGACCTGCGCAGCTTCAGCCCGGATTTCACCATCAACCGGGTCAACGTCACGTTCGAGGAACGGACTTTGTTCGGCGCGTAAAGGCTTGCCGCCTGCGCCAGGACAGACGCATAGTTACGCTGCACTACAACTCTAGCGAGGGAGGTCGAGATGGCTCGTCGTCGTCGTAGCCGGCGCGGACGCCGGAGGTAGCTATGCCTATGGCCAAATCCAGACGCGCGGGACGGCTCAGGATGACCCCGATGATGTATGGGTCGTCGTATCGCTTCCCGCGCCCGCCGCATTTCCGGGGGGTCAAGGGCGGCGGGACATCCCGCTCCGTCCGGAAAGCCAGACGGTACTAGCCGATGGCGGATGACGGACATCGTCACCGCATGCCGGGGGGCGGCTTGACCGGCCCGCCGACCAATACAAAGGAGGTAACAATGGCCCGCAGACGACGCCATCGCCGGATGGTGCTGGTTCCGGCCTCACGCCATGCCGCGAGGGCGCGTCGCGGGCGACGCCGGTAGTGACCAGGGCGATCGTCCGGAAAAGGCGGCCCAAGCCGCTCAAACTCACCGACATTGAGCCGCAGGAGGACGAACTCCATAAGTCGGTCGCCCAGCTACTCGATCGAGCTCTGTTAGAACCGGCGTTCTGGACCACGTTCCCGGCCGGGATGTACGTCCTGCCACGGCATGTCGGAGGCCGGCTCAAAGCGTACGGGATGAAGGATGGGGTGCCCGATATCGAGGTGATCTACGACGGCCGCGTGGTCTGGCTCGAGCTCAAGCGTCCGCACGGCAGTATCAGCAAGGCGCAGCGGGCGGCACATCCGAAGCTCGAGCGGGCCGGCTGCCACGTCTATGTCTGCCGCACCCCGGAGGCGGTGATCGATGCGCTCGACCGCGAACGGTTTCCGGTGCGGCCCGAGATCGTCCGACAACTCCGCAGGGACGGGCCGTTTTTCCGAGCCGAACGACAGTCGACAGGGGATCTCTACTATGGCCAAGGGGAGCTACAAACAAAGAGCCGCGCGGCGGCGTAACATGCGCAAGGCACACCGCCGTAAGCGCGTGCGTTCCTAAAGGAAAACCCCAAAATGATTGCTTTGGAGGAATAATATGCCTGACAGGAGGCGCAGTTGGCCGTACGAGGGGCAGGCCCGCAGTCCGAGGGCGCTCACGCAGACGCCGGACGGTCTGTTGAACTCAGATCGCTCACTCGCAGGGCCTTTGCGGTGGGGTACGGCCCCAGGTGCCGGCCCTCGCGTCGGCACCGCAAGTGTCGACGGCGCCAGCGCCAGTGACTTTGGCATCGACCGGGTCAGTCAGCGATCACACGATCCGATCGGGCGGGTGCCATACGATGCTGAGTCAACGCTGATCGCACGGCGCCGCTGATGCCGCCACTGGATACGGCCGCCGGCCAGCGGCTGATCCCGGCCTCGACTACGCTGTTGCAGCCCGGCAGCCGGTTCTTCCGGCTCGCCGATGCGCTGAACTTCCTCGACCAGAACTCGTACATCAGCCAGTTGCAGAACCAGGTCGAGACACTGAAGACCCAGGTTGCCGCGTTGCAGGCCCAGATCGATGACCTCCATGTCGGCGGCGTCAGCACGCCACCGGTCGGGTCACCGACGGCGCGGCTCGGCGTGGTGATCACCGGAACGTCCTACTCCCTGGCCCTCTACGCCCCATGACCGATGTTCGACACTGCGCAGGGCACCCGTGAGGTCCGCCGTGTGGCGGTCGATGACCTGCCGTGGGCGATGTCGCTCGGCTACCGGCGCTACGGCGCCTACGACCCCGGCAAGACGCTGCTCTATCTGGCCGAGGTGCTGAGCGCGCCGCAGGCGCTGTTTATTCGCACTGACGATGCATTTTTACTGGCCGCGATTATCACCCCGGTCTGGCGCTCCGACGGGCCGGAGTGCAACGTATTGGCGCTCTGCAGCGAGCCGGGCGCGCATTGGCAGGCGATCCGGCTGCTCAGGCGCTCCGTGGGGTGGGCGAAAGAGCGCGGGTGCCGGTCATGGTGGTTCGCCTCCGAAACGCACTACGATATCAGCGCGCTCGCGAAACGGGTGGGCGCGGTCGTGGCGCATCCGCGCTACCGGATTGACCTCGCATGAGTGGCACCACCGCGCTGCCGTCGCTCACCGATCCCACCATGACCTCGGCGCAGTGGGCGCAGGTCTCCGCGGCCTATCCCGCGGGCGGCACCCAGCCGGCCGGTGTCCCGTCGAGCCAATGGGGGCCGTTTGGTCTGACCCCGCCACCGGGCAGCCCGGCCGCCAAAGACTACTGGACGAACCTGCAATACGGCGGCAGCCCGCCGGCCGGCGCTGTGCCGATGGACCCCTCGCAGTACACCACGATGTACGAGCGGATGACTGCCAATACCTCGCACTACGGTGGAGGTATGCAGATCCCGGTCGGCGTGGAGGGATCGCCGTTCAACCCCACGCAGGGCAATCCGAACTTCACCATCAATGAGGCCGGCTATGGCGTTCTGACCCCGCAGGGAGAGAGCAGCCTCAACGATTACGCGCTGCAACAATTGCGCGATATCTACCGCAATGCGGCGAAGAACCGGTCCGGGATCAGTGGGTTCCTCGGCACCCCGGCCGGCGCGATCGCGACGCTGGGGTTCCCCCTGGCGGTGGGTGGTGCCGCGTCGTTGCTCGGGCCGGAACTGGCGGGGGCAGGGGCGACGAGCGCAGGTGCCGAGGCGGGTACTGCGGCCGGTGACATCACGCTCGGGGCGACCACCGCAGAACCGGCAACCGCGGCTGACGTGGCGGGGAGTGCGGGTGGTGCTGCAGCTGGTGGGACGGGCACGACCACCGGCGGCAGTGGCCTGTTTGGCTTTCTCTCTCACCCGTTATCCTCGCTCGGATTGCCAAGCTGGACAGATACTGCCCTCAAAGGGGTGAACCTCGCGCAAAAGGTCGCCTCGCTCGCCACCAGCGGATCGGGCGGCACAACAGGTGGCACTGGAGGCACACCAATGGCGATCAACCTGACCGGCAATCCCTATACCGGGCAACTGGCCTCGTTGGGCGGGTTGCAGACCGGCTTGGGAACCGCGGTCTCCGGTGTCGGGCTCAGTCAGTTGCTGGCCGGTGCATCGGGGCAGTTGACGCCGGCCGATCAGGCGCTGGTGAAGAGCACGCTCGATCAGATGAACCTCAGCACGTCCGGTCGCTATGCTGATCTGGGCCTGGGCGGGTCGACCATGGAGACCCAGGATCGCAACGCCAACCAATTGCGGTCCGAGGCCGAAAGCGCCGAACTGGCGGCGTTGGAGGAGAAGCTCGGGCTGTCCGCGCTGCAGGGCGGGGAGAGTTTCCTGGGCGGGGCAGGCACGAACATCACCAACGCCAGCCGCGATTATCAGGCGGCCTATCAGTCGCTGATCAACACCATCGCTGGCCTCGGCAACAAATCCGCGGGTGGCGGGCTGGGCAGAGATCTCGGCGGCATCCTCAATCGATTGTTCGGGGGCGGCGGTTCGTCGCCGTCCGATGTCGCCAATTTCTGGTCGACCGCGGAGGGGGCCGGGTCCGGAGTGGTCGGCACACCGACGTCTCAGGTGGCTGACCTCTGGTCCACCCCGGCAGGGATCGCGACCGACACTGACGTTATCCCGACATGAGCACCTCGCTCACCCAGGACCGGAGCGATGACGACGCCCCGACGGCGGCGTCTCCAGCTCCCACTATCTCGCTGCCACGCCCTCCGCAGTTGGGGTTATCGGCGCCGCTCGCGCCCACGCTGCTGAGCTTTCTGCAGCAGACCCCGCGGCCGGCCGGACCGACGGAGCCGCCGCCGGATCGTCAGCAAGTCGCCTCGCTGACCCGCCCCGACTATTCGCAGTATCCGACGAGCGATCGCGGCTATCCCGACTTCAGCCGCCTCTACCCACAGATCGAGCAGAAATACGGCCTGCCGCCGGGGACAATGCGCGGGCTGGTCGAGGTCGAAAGCCAGGGCAACCCCGACGCCGTCGGGCCGCCGGTCCGGATGGCGGACGGCTCGGTGCAGAACGCCAGAGGGATCGTGCAGTTCATGCCGGGAACGGCGCGCCAGTTCGGGGTCGATCCGACCGACGCGCCGCGCGCGCTCGATGCCGGTGGGCGCTACATGCAAACACTGCTGCGCAAGCACAACGGCAATTTCCAGGCCGCGCTGCAGGAGTATGGCGGTGCCAGGGGCGATCCGACCTTCGCCTACTCCCGCAAGGTGACCGAGGCGATGGGCAACCAGAACCTGGTCTCACCGCAGCCGCGCGGGCCGGACCAGTGGGGCCGGCGTGATCCAAGCTGGATGATAGGCGGCCCGCCAGGGCTGATGCCGACGCAGCGCGATGTGCCGTCGCTGATGGGGTTCGCCGGGCTGTTGCTGCCGATTGCCGCCCTTGCCTCAGGGATGCCGCTGGGCATTGCGCTCGAGGCCTACGGCGCGATGGCGCGGGCGCGGCAGAACGGCGACCAGCTGGACTTCAAGATGCGGTCCCAGGAATGGGAACTGGCGATGAAGCAGCACCAGGACATGGAGGCCCTGGAAGGACAGGCGGTCGGTGATGCCTTCATCCAGTTCGACAAAGACAAGAACCCCGACGGGCTGCAGCGTGAACTGATGGACATCGCCGGGCGGTTCCAGGACCGGCACCTGATGCAGATGGCGCAGAACAAGCAGTTCGACGCCGCGTTCCGGATCAACGAGCGCCGTGATCAGTTGAATCAGCCGCTGGCGAAATGGCAGCAGGCGCAGGAGCAGCACAAGGAGATCGCCGCCGAGGTGGCGGCGCGGGATCGGGACTACCGCGAGCAATTCGTCCGGGACAACGGCCGCGAGCCCACCGACGACGAGATGCGGCACGCGCACTTCAACAACCTGGCCGCCGCGACCCAGGAGTTGAAGGCGAAGCCGGAGAGCGAGACGCAGCGGAAAACGGCGGAGGATCAGCGGGTGATCGACGCGGCCGTCGATGCGGACGTCAACGACTTCGTTGAGCAATACAAGCAGGATCACGACGGCAAGGAGCCGTCAGCGGGCCAGATCGCCCAGGCCAGGGCCACCGCCCGCCAGCAGCGCGAGGCGAAGCCACGCGCGGAGACCGAGACCCAGGAAGAAGCGGCCGAGAACCGTAGGCTCGCCCGCGAGGCGGCGGACGCCGATCTGGAGGAGTGGAAGGAGCAGAACCCGAAAGCGACCGACCGACAGATCAGCCAAAAGCGAGCTGAGTTCATGGCCGCCCGCCAACGGGCGTTCAAAGGCGCTGGTGCGAGCGCAGCGCCGCCACCGCTGCCCGATATGCCCGATGCGTGGCCAGGATCGCCGCACTCGCCGCCGCCGGGGGTCAGGCCGGATATCTGGGAAATGGCGAAGCTTGCCGTGCAGCAAGGCAAGACGCCGGGGGTTGGACTGGGCCGGGACAAAGAGACACAGCGGTTGGTCCAGCAGGCCTATCCGCTGGCGCAGAAGGCGCTGGGCATTTTCGATGAAGGCGCTCAGGCCATCAAATATGCGGGCCAGAAGCGGGCGGTTGAAGCGATCGAGAATGGGTTCGGCCAGGGCCTCAACGGCCGCAACTTGATCTCACTCAACACGATTGCCGATCATATCGGGCTGTTCCGGCAATACGCCGCCGCATTGAAAACCGGCAATAACCAAACCATCACCCGGATGCAGCAGCGTCTGGCGACCGAGTTTGGATCGCCGGAGGTCATTGCGTTCGCCCTGGCGGGAACCATTACCGGCGACGAAGTGATCCGCCTGTTGACGACCACAGGGGGCACCCTGGCTGATCGCGAGGGCATCGCCAAACTGCTCGCTCCCTACGACTCACCCGATCAGTTGGAGGGAGCGGCCAACACGCTGACCAATTTCGTGCGCAGCCGCTACGGCCCGTTGCGGCAGGCGTATGCGCGAGGTGATCCTGAGCGGGAGAAATACTTCAACGAAAGAATGGTGACACCGGAGGCGCGGAGTTTGTTCGAAGGTCCGCTAGCCCCGATCCAAGGCGCGGTGACACAACCTAGCGGACTGCCTGACTGGGCGAAGGCGTCAGCCACCGACAAAGGCGGCGCCAAGATCTTCCTGGGCAAGGACGGCAATTGGTATCACTCCGACCATAGCCCGGTGGAGTGATGGCAGATAAACCGCCCCCAGCAGGGTTCACCCTCGATAAGCCGGTGCCGCAGGGCTTCACGCTCGATACGCCAGCCACTGACCAGCCGCCGGCCAGGGGCCGCCAATCTCTAGGCGAGGCCCTGGGCACAGCTGCATCAGGCGAAGCGGAAGGCCTCACAGGTCCTGCCGCACTGCCAACCCATGCCTCGGTGCTCCAGGGCGTGCTGAACCTGCCGGAGGGCATCGCCCAGGCGCTGGGCTTCTCTCTGCCGGGACCGCTCGAGGCGGTGCGGCGGGAGGCCAAGAAAGCGCCGATGCCGGCGCTGGGCGAGTTCGCTGGCGGTCTGATCTCGCCGGCCAATATGCTGCTGCCGGGCGAGGCGGGTCTGAGTACGCTGGCGAGGACGGGAGCCTCGGCGCTGCGGGGCGGGATTGGCGGGCTGTTTACCCCGCAGGAGCCTGGAAAGTTTTGGGACAACGCTAGGGCGCGTACCGGTCTAGGTGCTCTGACCGGTGGTTTGTTCGGTCTTCCGGGCGCGCGAGTGGCGGCTGATGCGCAGCATCTGTTGGACAACAATATCCGGGTGCCGCCGGCCCGACTGCTGCCGGGCGGATCGGTGGCGGAGAAGATGATGGGCTTCCTGCCGTCGTTTCCGGCGATCTCGCGGGGCGCGCTGCGAACCACTATCGGCGATTACAACCGCCGCCTCTATGATTGGGTGCTGGATGGGCTGGTGGCGCGGGGCGCGCCGGTCGCGGCTGGATCGGGCGGTCTGAACTACGTTGAGGGCCAGATCGCCCAGCGGCTGAATCGCGCCAACCGGGAACTGAGCCTGATGCCGTTTGCTCAGGGCGGACAGTTGCTGCCGCCAGGGGCCACCGCGCCCCGGCCCGGCTTCCAGCAGGACTTCATCTCGCTGGCCCAGGACACGGCGGCGCGGATGTCCGGCCAAGCGTTCCAGGAGTTCCAGCGCGCGGTGGTGCGCTATTTCCGTGAGCCGGTGCTGAACAACAATGGACTGTTGCAGGGCGCGACCCTGGCCGACGCGGTTTCCAACTTCACCAAGCTTGCCCGCGACAGCGTGCGCAGCGCCAACCCGTCGCGCGATGACTATGCCCTGGCCGATGCCTACCGGGCGATGGCGAATGTCATGATGGAGCACTCGACCGGGCCACAATGGGCGCGCGATCTGCGCGACACGGCGCGCCGGGCTTATGCCAAGTATTCGGTGCTGGAGGCCGCTGCGGCCGGCGCCGGAGTGAGGGCGGAGAGCGTGGTTTCGCCATCGAGCTTCCTAGCCTCCTTGCAAAGGCAGATCGGGCGCAGACGGTACCAAACCGACAACATTCCGTTCCGCGACGCCCAACTGATGAAGGACTTGTCTGAAGCGGTGAACCGGATCACCGGAGGTCAGGTGCCGTCGGGGTTCACCGAGGCGGTCGGCGGGCTAGGCGCGTTGGAGCTAGCGCGCCACGATCCCCACCTGATATTGCCGATGGCGGCAGGCGCAATCTCGACCGGGGCGGCGTATTCCCCAACCGGAATGGGGATCGCGCGGGACATAGCGCAGTCGCCGTTGCGCCAGCAGATTCCCAGGGGAGCGATCCCTGGCGGGGAGGCGGCAGGAGAGATCAGTGGCCCAAGACAGCAACAGTGACCCGTTCAAGATCCACTACCGGGTCGAGGCGCAGATCGATCTCCTGCTGCGCGAGATGGAGGAGCACCCCGACCAGTTCGCGTTCAAAGAACGCCTCGCTATGGTGACCACGGTGGGGATGTATCTCACGCGCAATATTAAGCTGGTGGCGGCCAATGAGTCAGACAACGCAGGAAGCGCCGTCAGAAAGTATGCCGGTGCCTTCAAGACGACGCATGTCAGTGGTGGCGGAAAGAGTGGTGCCCGACGCGCCGCAGCTGCAGCCCCAGCCAGGCTCGCCATCGCCCACGACGCCGACGACGACGATCCAGACACCGCCGCTTAGTCCAGCAGGCGCGGCGTCTCTTCCCCAGGAGTGGGTCCATCGGGCCGCCTGGAAGGCGAGCGTCTTGGGTTCGCTGAACTTTGCGGCGCGAGTTCTCGCAGCAAGACTGATACTTCTGCTCGCAGTTGTTGGAGCTTTTGCGTTGTCCTGCCAAGCTCTTCTAGGGCTTGATCTACTGCGGATAGCTGTTCTTGGAGTATATACTGCCACTGTTGTATTGCCCCTCGTGTGGCTCGCCGGGCGTGGGTAGGCATCAGTCAAATCCTCATACGAATATCGGCGGCGGCAGCGGGATCTCCGTTCCGTCGTTGGGGGCCCACAGGTGCAGGCAATTCGGATGCACGTTGAGGTGCTTGGACGGCGGTACGTGCAACTGCATTGCCGTTTCGTCGTCTTGGAAGAACGACCGCTTGACGTAATCCATCTCGATCCAGTTGGGGCACCTGTTTTTGCGGCTGACACTGACATGGTCCCAACCGCCCTCAGACGAGGCGACGATAACCAGCGGCTGATGATCCACTGGTGACGTCATGGAAAAACAGCCGCACGTGCCGTCGCCGTCCCAACCGTAGACATTGCTCGCGATGTGACCACGAATACGGTAGCGATCCAACTGGTGGAGGTCGCGCATCACTCCTCCTCTTGAGGGAACCCCGGCAGCGGGTCGTTGGGCAGCCGTCTGAACCCGCCCGGCAAGGCACGCAGAAACTTCTCACACGCGTCGAGCGAGTCGCAGAACTGGTGCAGCAGCGCTGCCATCTTGCTGATGAACACGGCGTCCGGCTCGGCCGTAATGATCGTGGGCGGTGCTTCCGGCCGGTACGAGAAGAGATGCACGCGGTCGAACCCACAGATGAAGATCTGGCCCTGCACCTGGGCGAAGTAGCGCTCGAGCGGGTCACCTCCGGCGACGTTGAGCTCGAGCGGCGCCAGCAAGTTGCCGATATGGGTCGGCCCCTCCGGGCACTTGATCTCGACGCCCTCATTGGCGCCCTCGATGACGCGGTCGGGGCTGCAGCCGAGGCGGCGGTCGTCGGAGAGGCAGAACCCGATGCGCTTGAGCCGCTTGCCCTCGATCGCCTCAAACTGCTGCGCGGCCTCATCCTCGTGCTGGATGCCCCACTGCACCGCCGGCACCCGCGAGAGATCCCTGTCGGTGGATTGCCCGGTCAGGCGCTGCCACAGCAACTCATAGAGGTAGCCGCGGGCCTTACCGGAGGCCTTGCCGTTGGGCAGCACGATCCGATCGAACTGCGACGCCGTGGGCCGGCCCATGCGCAGGCTGTGCCAGCGATCGCTGCGCTGGTCGGTGTCGATGATCTTCATGGTTTCTTCTGCCTTATCCAGCCCAACGCCTCGATGATCTGGTCGTAGCCTTGCCTGACCAGCAGGTACTCATCCTGGTTGAAGTAAACGGCCGTAACCTCCTTGTCGGTAGGGTGGGTCGCGATATGGCTGACGGCGCGCAGGTTGATCAGCACCAAGCGGTCGCCGTCAGCTTCGTCTGCCTCGGTCACCTCGATGAATTGCTCGGTCACGTCTTCTCCTCTCCTCCGTCCTGCGGCGGTGGATTGCGCCGGGCGGCGCGCATCGAGAGCGCGTTCCTGACCCGCGGCCAGTCCTTGATCGGGATGTCCTCGAGCCGGTCGATGCCGGTGAACATCGTGTTCAGCAAGCTGTTCGAATCCATGCCGGCCTTCACCAGCAGATCCTCCGCTTCCAGCAACTGCGCCCGCCCCAGCGTCTCCTGGCCGGAGCCGTCCACCGTCGGATAGTCGGCGGCCTCCTCGCGGCTGATCAGGCCCTTGAGCGCGTCGGCGAACTGGTCGCGCAGCGCGAACCCTCGGGCGCGCATCTGCAACATGCGCTGCGGATACTGCGTCCACGGGCCAGGCTTGCCCCAGAGGGCCGCACGCTGGGCGTCCTCCTGGCTGAACCGGAAGATCTTGGGCTTGCGGCCGCGGCGCATCGCAATCGCGGTGAACGCCAGTACCTCCCCCTTGTCGTTGATCTCGGGCTCCTCGATCAGATCCTCGAAGTCCGGATGGCGCTGGCAGATCGACAACAGACCATCGCCATAAACCGCGGGGTTTCCATTGATCACCGCTATCGATTTCAGAGACTCCATGTGACCCAGCCCGATCTCAGATCCGTACTGGATGGCAATGGTGATGTCGTCCGGCTTGCCCCGGTAGGCCTTGGGGATCATCTCGGTCTTGGCCGCCTTCTGCGCCCAGCGCTCTAACTCAGAGTAGGTCTGGGGCAACATGAGATTACTCATCTTTCGCGGGCTCCTTCTGAGGCTTTTCTTTCAACTGTGAGCGGTAGACGTCCTCGAGCAGCAACCTGAGATCCTCGAGCGCCTTTGGCTTCATCGCCTCTAGGGTGGTGCGCTCCGGGACTACCAGCGTCAGCGACGCCTCCACCCGGATTGAGTTGTAGTTCCCCAAGTTCACGGTTTTGCTGCATCCAACAGAGAATTCACGAATCATTTGACCACCGCCGCGTTTGTCGTCTATGTATGGACGTGTTTCGTCGTCAATGCAAGAGTGACAACACGATGACCAGAAAAGAGTATGACCGGGCCGTCAAGTTGCTGGACGAGCTGATCTCCGGCATGGCGGCCGCGCAGTTAGGCCCGCCGGAGCGGCCCGATCTTGGCGCGCTCATGACTATGGCGGTGCGGCTGAAGAAAACCATCCAGCCCTTGCCCACCGCCAAGGAGATTTTGCTGAAGGTGCCGGGCGAGACCCACACCGAGCGGGCCAAGGAAATCGGGATCTCGCGGCAAGGTTACTACAATCTGCTGGGCGGCACCGCGCGACCCAATCAGATGCTGGTCAAGCGGCTCTCCGAACTCACCGGCGTCAAAGCCGACACCATCAAGGTGGTGTGGTGAGCGTGCCCGATCTGGCCTGGAAGCTGCGCATCATCCAGGCGCGAGCGCGCGGCATCATCGCAGCCTTGGACAGCCTGCCCAAAGACCTCGCCGACGCCAGGGAAGACTGGACTGATCAGGTCCGTGTCGAGCGCTGCCTCGGGGAAATCCGCAAGGCCGCCGAGGCGATCCTTGAAGGAGACAAACCATGAAATCATTCGCTCTCATCACCGTGCTGTCGTTGGCAGCATTTCCTGCTGGGGCACAGAACTGGTCGTCTCAACGCTCGGGACCGTTCACCAACTACCACAGTGACGACGGTTGGATCGGCTCGTCTCGACAGACGGGATCGTTCCGCCAGTACCACTTCGTGGGGCCGAACGGTGAAACCAGGAATTGCACCACCCGGTACAGCGGCTCGTTTGGCACCACTCATTGCAACTGATTCGGAGGAAAACACATGTCACTCAGTCAAACGAAGTCGAACGGCGGGACCAAGCGGTTGAAGGTACCGCCGGTCTCCCCTGACGAGATGCAGCGGCTCACCGCATTGGCCTCGGCGCCTGAGCAGGTTCGGATCACCCGGCCGAGGCTCCGCGAAGCGACCATCGTGATCCAGGGCATATCGCAATATGTCCAGCACGCGTTCAGTGAAAAGCAGCGCAAGCAGATGGAGGAGACGCAACGCGCCGGCCAGCAAGGCCGCAGCCGGCGCACCCGGACGCCGAAAGATTTTGAGGCGATTTACGAAGCGGCGAAGCACGTCAGTAAAGAAGGTTGGCCCGGCATTCCGGCGCCAGCGTTCCGCAATGCCTGCATCGCTGCGTGCCGGCTGGTCGGCTTCAAAATGACCCACGCGAAGATGAGCATCTTTATCGAGGCCGACGGCGTCGATCGGAATGACGGCACGCCCTTGGTGCGCATTCTTGGCGAGCCGCACATTCATCAGGCCTCGGTGCGCAACGAGAGCGGTGTCGCTGACATCCGCTGGCGGCCGGCGTGGGAAGAGTGGCGGGCCTCGGTGCGGGTGACCTGGGACGAGGACCAGTTCAGCGCCACCGACGTTTATAACTTGATGATGCGCGCCGGCTTGCAGGTCGGCATCGGCGAGGGCCGGCCGGACAGCCCGAACAGCAACGGCCTGGGCTGGGGCCGGTTCGAGGTGGTGGAGGGATGAGCAAGCAGATGGACAGCATCGGGGATGAATTGCTCGCGTTGCAGAACGACGAGGGCAAGATCAATCCGGCCGAGGCGGTCGAGTGGGCGCGGACCAATGTCGACTCACACTTGCACGCGAAGCTCGAATGGGACGATTCGGTTGCTGGGGAGCGATATCGCATCTGGCAGGTTCGGACGCTGATCTCGGTGCATATCGTGGACAGTGAGGGCGCCCGGAAGTTCGTCTCGCTGTCGATCGATCGGAAGGAGGGCGGCTATCGCCCGATCAACGAGGTGCTGGAGCGGATCGATCTGCGCGAGGTGATGCTGCGCGATGCGCTGGCGGAGTTGGAGCGCGTGCAGCGGAAATATCAGCACTTGCAGGAGTTGAGCGAAGTGTGGGCGGCGCGGGACAAGGTGTCGCGTCGCCGCCGCAAGCCGGCGGTCGAGATCGCCGCGGCGGACTGACGGGGCAGGCGTGGCAAGACGTGGAAGGGCATGGCAGGGCAACGCTGGGCAGGCTCGGTGAGGTCCGGCATGGAGAGGTTGGGCTCGACGGGGCAAGGCGCGGCGCGGCTTGGCAGGCGGGGCGCGGCCCGGAGTGGCATGGCTCGGCAGGGCAGGCAAGGCAGGGCACGGGAAGGCTAGGCACGGTTAGGCGGGGCCGGGCAGGGCAGGCAGGGCTTGGGTGGGCGTGGCAAGCCATGGCGGCGCCCGGCTCGACAGGGCAGGCGCGGCGAGGCTTGGCGCGGCAAGACGTGACGAGGCACGGCAGGCAGGGCAACGCTGGGCTTGGCATGGTCTGGCAAGGCACGGCTAGGCTTGGCAGGCAGGGCAGGGCAGGCGGGGCAAGGCCCGACGAGGTACGGCGCGGCGGGGAGTGGCTGGGCGTGGCGAGGCAGGCGGGGTGTGGCTTGGCAGGCGTGGCACGGCGGGACGCGGCGTGGCCTGGGAAGGACAGGCGTGGCTCGGCAGGCAGGGCTAGGCGTGGCCGGTCTAGGCGTGGCTCGGCAGGCAGGGCTAGGCGTGGCCGGTCTGGGGATGCCGCGGCATGGCGGGGCCGGGCAGGCTTGGCTAGCCGAGGCACGGAGGGGTTCGGCATGGCACGGCAGGCGTGGGTGGGCGTGGCAGGGCCGGGACAGGCGGGTCATGGCACGGCAGGCACGGCTCGTCGGGGCTCGACGGGGAGCCGCTCGGTGGGGCACGGCATGGCTCGGCGGGGCAGGCCCGGCATGGCTTGGCACGGCAAGGCGGGGCGGGGTCCGGCCCGGCCCGGCCGGGCAGGCCCGGCAACGCGGGTCTGGGCAAGGCGTGGCAAGGATAGGCAGGCATGGCAATGCGACGGCTCGCGATCGGCAGCACCAAGGCACCGCCCGCGGTGGCGGTAAAGCTCGGGCTGACGTGCGACTGTGGGTCCGATCAGGTGTTCGCGGTGGCGCCCGGCCAGGAAGCTGACCGGGCCGCCGGGTTGTTCTCGCTCACACCGGGCAAGCGCCCGCAGGCCTGGTGCGAAGCGTGCTGGATCAAGGCGCACCGGGGCAGGCTGGGGTGACGAACATCGGTTTCACTGGCACCCGTCACGGCATGACCAAACCGCAGCAGGCGACATTGGCGGGATTGCTGCGCGACCGCGAGGGTGAGTTCCACCACGGCGATGCCATCGGCGCCGACCAGGAGGCCGCCCAACTGGCCTACGTCTACGGTTATCGGGTGGTGCCGCACCGTCCAACTGGCCATCGGTCAGAGGATTATCTCGCGCGCAACCGCGAGATCGTCAACGCGGTGGCCGAGTTATACGCCGCGCCTTACGGTGACCAGGAAGAACTCCGCTCGGGCACCTGGGCCACGGTGCGCTACGCCCGCAAGGCGTGGCTGCCGGTCACCATCATCTGGCCAGACGGGACGCTCGGGTATGACTAAATTCGATGACTACGCGCGGGAGGTGACCGAACTGGTGAGGGCGATCGGCCCGTTGCTGGCGGGCAAGCCACCCGCCGTGCAGAGCGCCGCGCTGGCCGATCTGCTGGCCATTTGGGTGGTCGGCCACCGCGACCGCAGAGGCAACAGGAAAACTGCGCTGGAGTTCCAGGAGATCGTGCTCAACGGCCACATCGAGCTCGTGCGCAAACTGATTGCGGTTAATTCGTTGAAAGCTTATCGGGAGCGCAGTTAACGCATCCGCCGCTCGAGCCAGCGGGCGATGAACCATGCCGCGATCGCCATCGCCGGCCATAGCACCCAGAGATAGCTCATGGCCCGAGCAGGCTGGTCTGCTGCGGCAGCCTGGCGATCCGGGCAGCGAACCGTTGCGCCTCGCGCGCGTCGTTTTGGTTGCGGCCCTCGTAGCGAGCCGCAAAGCTCCAGGCCATGCTGTCGGCCGAATAGAGCAGATCCTGCACCAGGGCACTGCCGAGGCTGGTCGTCTTGATGCCGAACCCGTGCAGCTGCAAATCCGGCCGTGTCTGTTTGACTGCCAGCAATACGTCCTCGATCTGCGCGGCCGAGCCGTTTCTCTTGCAGAGACTTCCGACGCCCACCCAGGCGCCGGGGCCGAGCCGGGCGCCATACTGGTCGAGATGGCGGACATAATCTGCGGGGCTGTAGCCTTGCAGCACTGGCATGAGATACGCGCCGCGCATCAAATGCGCGCACGCCACCAGGGCATCGTAACGCTCGAGGGTCAGCCGCTGATGGTCCGCAATCGTCAGCCCGGTGCGGGCCAGCATCATCGTCTCGCACATGTAGTCCTGGGTGACCGCGCAGAGCAGGTTGCCGATGTGCCGCCAGCGCCCCACCAGGGCGGCGTACACGGCGGGCGGATGGGGATAGTGGCCATGCGTGGCGAGAATGCTGAACGCGCCGCTGTCGAGCATCCAGGGCCAGTCAGGGGCGCATTTGAGCCGCATGCGCCGGGAGCGCAGCCGCAGCGCCGAGATCATGCCGCGCTCAACCTGACCGGCATCGCTGGGTTGGTGCAGGCCGGCGAAGAACAGCGGCGGCTCAGACCCCACAGAGGCCTTCGCAATCGTCGCCGAACAGGTCAGCTTGGCCCTTCTCGGCCGGGGTGGAAAAATCGATCTGATCAAGTGGTTTGAGGTAACGGTGCATGTACTGCCCGGTGGCCGCCAGGGCGTGCGACAGCCGCACCGTCTCAGGCCACTCGGGAGCATGCGCGCGGGCGATCCAGTCGGCGTCCGACAAATAGGGGCAGCCGCAGCACGCGCTGCGCGGCACGCTGGCCCAGCCGCGACGTTCAAGATAGGCGCGGCAATCGGCCCGGCTCCAGCGCATCTCAATCAAAGGCCATGTGTTGGTGATGTAGTCGACCGTCGACGGCTTCATCCGGTGTGCCTCGTCGGTGCTGATACCGATCAGCATCCGGCAGCCGCCAGCCGGCGTTTTGCCGTCTAGGAGCTCACGCACCCGGCGCCGGATCGGGTACAGCTTGTAGACCTTGGTGCATTGCCGCCGGCCGATCGCACCGTCCGCGGTGAACCAGGGGATTGGCTCGAACCGTCCGGTGGCGATGCTGTCCTGGATCTTGCCGGCGTGGCTGTAGACCCGCTGCACGGGGAACGGCAGCGCCCGCTCAAGCCTAGCCAGGTGGTCGTAGACCGCGGCCGGCTCCCAGCCGGTGTCGGCGAACAGGGCGATGTGGGGCGCCTCGAGGCGGCCCTCCTGGGCCAACAGCGCCAGGGCGGTCGACTGCACGCCGGCTCCCAATGACAGGACCCGCAGGGGCTTAGATTCTCGGGGGGTGCGCAGATCCAACTTTATAGTCCCTATAAAGTGGCTGTCAAGCCTTTGTTTTTTCTGAATTTTTTGGTTTTTATTTTTTGAGTCTAGCGGCGGGGGCGTCGGCGGCCCTTGCGACGGGACCGCCGAGCTTCGCTCAATGCGATTGCCACCGCCTGGCGTTGTGGCCGGCCGCTATGCACTAGCTCCGAGATGTTGGCCGACACCGTTGCCCGGCTCGCGCCCTTCCTCAGTGGCATCGGCGGCCTCCCT
>Ga0126370_10000104_pt1 | contig 27066 bp, 21 predicted proteins | sample PanSoiMetaPlot_3_FD_92586 | JGI IMG/M metagenome (GOLD analysis project Ga0126370, IMG submission 92586) | Tropical forest soil microbial communities from Panama - MetaG Plot_3 | ecosystem: Environmental > Terrestrial > Soil > Tropical forest > Bulk soil | place: Panama | collected 2016-02-17 | reverse complement strand
TGGCAAGATATATTTCGCGCCTAATGACCCATAGTCAGAGGAGGTACTTTTTCCGCCGCTTGCATTGACTGCTGGCGATTCGCGACTGGCACCGCCGCATCCTGTTCCCGAGTTCAGGAGAACTAACCCCCCTGAACTCGTGCCACCAGCTAACCGGAGCGGGCAAAGACGGCTCAACTGTCTGCCGCAAAGAGAAACCCCAAAGAGGGGCAAAACTGGCGTCCTCCTAACCGTAAGACCAGTCGCCTATTGCTCGGCCCTTTGGCGTTCATAAAACCGCCTGGCTTTGTCGCGATTGCCGCAACTCTTCATGTCGCACCAACGACGACTGTGACTTTTGCTCTTGTCCAGAAACAACCATCCGCAGTCTTCGGCCGCGCACCGGCGCACATAGTCGAGGTTTCCCGATGCGAGCAATTGCGCCGCTTCATAGGCAATGGGCCATAGGATGGACTCGAGATTTTCTGCGATTCCTGCCCATCGCCAGTGGAAGTGACCTTGTTGCGCGACCAGTTCACGCCTTCCGCCCGCGTCCTCGAGGACAGCATTTAACTGCGCTAGGGCAGACGGATGCGGGCGCTTTTCCGCCGCCGCCGCAAAGATTTCAAACAGCGCCTCGCGTAGCCGTATTGCCTGCTGCAACGCCTTTTCTGCACCACCTTGGTTTCGTTTGCCTATGCGGAGCAGCTGATGCGCTTGCGACGTGGTGACCAATTCAGTCTGCTCAGCGAAGCCCACTAGGTCGCGGTAGCTGCGCAAGTTGTCAATCTTTTTCTCCTGCGAGAGACGGTTATCCACGGTATTGACGAAGTCCAGACCCACGTGGCGTCCAGTAAGCTGGAATCTTGCTATTTCTGCTGTTCGAGACATCGTCTTTAAGCAAACTCCTTTCGAACACGCGGCTCAGTGTTTAACCTCCAAAACCGTCTTGACAGGTTATAAGAGAGTCAGCTATAACCATCATAACAAGTTTTGGGGGTTGCGTAATGGGAACCCATGATCGCGTGCAAATTCGCCGACTGCGGAGAACTGGGGTGGCTGAAATCGGCGGTAAATCCCAGGTTGGTGGCCTCGAGAATGCGCCCGGTAGACTGATTTTGGGGTTTGCAGCCATCGATCTGCTAGCCGCTCTGTCACGCAAATTTTTGAGAGCGCCCGAACCCGCCGAAGCCGAGCATCCTGAGGACTCGAACCATTCCTACCCCTCTCTCACCAGCGAAAAACCATCTTCGACCAAGCTGATCCTGGCTTTTGCCGCAATTTACCTTATCTGGGGCTCGACCTATCTGGCGATCCGTTATGCGGTCGAGACCATCCCTCCCCTTTTTATGATGGCAGCGCGACACTTTATTGCTGGCAGTGCACTGTACGCCTGGATCCGCGCGCGTGGCACTCCCGCGCCGAGGCTCCGACACTGGAAAAACGCTGCCATCGCGGGCTTGATTTTTTTTCTCGGCAGTCATGGAAGTCTGGCGTGGGCTGAGCAAAGAGTTTCATCGGGCCTGGCTGCCCTCCTGTGTGCGACTCTGCCGCTCTGGATCGTACTGCTCACCTGGTTTTCCAGCAGACGACGCGTTGGCGCCGGGCGGCTACTCGGCGTGGTGCTCGGCTTCATCGGCGTCGCCATTCTGATTGGCCCCTCCGGGATGCGCTCCACTTCCGGTATCCATCTGCTTGGGCCAGTCGTAGTGTTGATGGGAGCGTTGCTGTGGGCGGTGGGAACACTATACACGCAGCGCACGGTTTTGCCTTCGTCAGCAGGTCTGTCGGCAGCCATGCAGATGATTGCTGGCGGTACGTCCTTGGGGCTGGCAGGACTTGCAACCGGCGAAGCCGGAAGGCTGCACCTTTACAGCGTGACCATGAAGTCCGCTGCTGCGCTCGCCTACCTCATCCTGTTTGGTTCGCTTGTCGCGTTCAGCGCGTTCACCTGGCTGCACAAGGTCGCGTCCGCAACGCGGAACTCAACCTACGCTTATGTGAATCCCGTGGTGGCCGTTTTCCTCGGGTGGCTACTCGCGGACGAGATAATTGCTATCCGAACGTTAATCGCGACCGGGGTCATTCTGGCCAGCGTGTTCCTGGTCAATTCAGCTCGCGTCGGCAATCAACAAACGCCGCGGCTGGAGGCAGAACAGCGACATCCGGTGAAAATCCGTGAATCGGCAATTCTCGACTGAACATTGACAGCAACTGATCGGCTGGAACGATGCCCCAACTGGTCGTGACCGATCGCCGTGCGACGGAGGCGCTGACGACCGGTCGCGAGAGGCTCGCTCAAGAGTCTCGAAAGCATGCGGGACTATGCCGCATGAGTGCCGACCAGAGAGCTGAATTAGCTGCGCATTGCGACGCTTTCTCAGTTTTTCACAGGCCCAACGGTTTCCGCTCCCGGTCTATGGGAAAAGCGCCGAGATCGGCACCATGTCAGCCGGCGGCTGCCCTTCAGACCTGCCTGCCATCCCGCTGCCGCAGCCAATCAATAAACATCTGTTCCAGCGGTTTGTCGGTCATCAGGACATGGCGGATGGGGTGGCCACTAACGAAATGGCAGACTTCTTCGGCAACGTTCTTGGCGTGATCGCCGGCGCGTTCGAGTGACTGTGTCATGAAGATGACTTGCAAACTCTCCTGGCGGGGCACATTTTCGGGGTTCTCGATATGGCGAAGGAAGATCAGATTGCGCAGGCGGTCCATCTCAGCATCAGCGCGCAGCACCTGAATCGCCTTTTTAACATCGCGCTCGGAAAACCCCTCGGCCACATCGGCGAGCATTTTCTCGAGAATCGTGGCCATCTGAGTCAAGTCGCGAATATCCTGGGGCTCAATGCGTGATCCCACTGCTATGGCGCTGTTGGCGAAACTGAGCAGCAGATCTCCGATACGTTCCAAGCCGATCATGATTTTCATGCAGGCTAGTAGTTCGCGAGCGGCGGACTCGGTGACTTGAGTGATGGCAGAGGTGACGCCATCGTCAATTGCCATATCGAGCTCGTCTAGCTCCTTTTCGAGGGAACGAATCGAATTCAACGAAGGCTTCGAGCCAGTGGCAATTCCTTCGGCGGCGGCGCCGGCAGCAGACTTGGCCAGGTGGCAAGCGTGAACCGTGCGGTTCACAAGCTGAGAGTGGGGGGAATCAGGACGAACGTTACCCGCCATCACCGTGCTCATCTTCAATTCTCCGTGAACGGCCGGAGCCGATTGGCCACTTGCGGCTGTATACACAGTGATTCCTTCGAAAGCAGAATAGTTCCCTTTTCTTCCCGGCGGGTTAAAAACATGTGAATTTTAGGCATGACAATCCCCACGAACGAAACAAACAACGACAGAACTACCGATGTGACGCCTGGGCGGCGACGGCGGTCGGAATGGTAAACAGAAACATACAACCGTGGTTCAGTTCACTCTCGGCCCGAATGGTGCCTTCGTGAGCCAGGATGATGTGCTTGGCGATCGCCAATCCGAGGCCGGTCCCGCCGGATTCTCGGGAACGAGCTTTGTCCACACGATAAAAGCGTTCAAACAGCCGGGGAAGATGTTCGGAAGGAATGCCCGGACCAAAATCCTGAACATAGAACTCAACCATGCGGCCTTGGCCGCGCGCTCCCAGGACGATCTGGCGACCGCTAGCCGCATATTTCAAGGCATTATCCACCAGATTGGCAAAGACTTGATGGATAGCTTCGCGATCGGCGGCGACCGGAATGTCAGCTTGATTTTCCACCACCAGTTCAATGCCTTGCGCCTGCGCCATTGTGCTGAAACTCTGCACGACCTCATGCAGCAGATCGCCGGGAGCGGAGGGCTGTATATCGAAACGCTGTTCCCCCGATTCAACGCGCGCTAGCGTGAGCAGGTCCTCGGTCAAACGTGACATGCGCGCGGCATTCTTGCGGATGATCTCCAGGAACTCGTGTATGTGATCGAGGTTGGGAGTGCTGTCGAGTAGGGTCTCGGCATAACCCTGAATGGAGGTTAGCGGTGTGCGCAACTCATGCGAGACGTTGGCGATGAAATCGCGGCGGGTTTTCTCGACGCGCTCGGTTTCGGTCAGATCCCGTAGTACGGCGACAACCCCACCAGCGGGCATGGGAGCCGCAGTGACATCGAATGTGCGTCCCGGCACGATGGAACTAGCGCGCGCAGTTTGCACGTTTCTCTGTTCCCCGGCGGCGATGATGGCGCGCACCACATCGGGGTCGCGCACGGTCTCGATGAGTTGCGCACCGATCCGCGTCCGTGGGCCGAGGCGATCCATCCCGCGGTTTGCCCACTGCACATTACCGTGCCCATCGACCGCGATGACCGCATCCTGCATGCTATTCAGCAAAGTTTCAAGCTGCCGTTGGCTGTTCTGCAGAGCCGCGAAGTTCGCTTCCATGCGGCGGACAGTGCGGTCGAGCGCGCGCGCTACCAAGCCAATTTCGTCGAACGCATAGACATCTAGGCGGGCGGTCAGGTCGCCGGCGGCGACCCGCTCAGCAAAACCCACGATTTTCTGCAGCCTGCCGGCGGTGGATTGCGCGGCAATGCCCGCGAGAATCAAAGCCAACCCGAACGCCAGTGTTGAAGCTAGCAATAGCGTACGGTTTACGTTGCGGGTTGCGGCTTCGACATCCGATAAGGGGTAGGCAAGCCGCACTGCTCCCCCGGCAATAGGCGCGGCGACGTAGAGGAAGGGAACGCCGAGGGTGTGGCTGCGGCGAGTTTCACTGCCAATGCTTCCTTCCAGGGCGGCACCGAATTCCTTCTGGTCGGCGTGATTCCCCATCGTGCTGGCTTCGGCTTCCGAATCTGCCAGTACCTTGCCTTCATGATCGATAATGGTTGCACGCGCTCCCGCCGCCTGGCCCTCCTGCGAGGCAATATCCGCCAACGAGTGCTGCCGGTCTGTTTCCACCCGATGGGCAAACAACAGGGTTTTCTGCCTTAAACTGCGGTCAATCTCCCGAGTGAGCGAATCCTCCCAGGCGCGGCGCACGGAGAGATCAACCGTGATGGTAGCGGCTGCGATCACCAGCGCAAAGGCGACCAGCAGCTTTAAGAAGATTCGGCTTCTCACTTTGAGCCCTCAAAGCGGTAACCGGCCCCGCGGACCGTCTTCAGATAGCGTGGATTTTCCGGATCAGGCTCGATCTTCTCGCGAATTCGACGCACGTAGACATCTACCGACCTTGGCGTAACGAATGCCGTATCGCGCCATACCGAATCGAGCAGTTGGTCGCGCGTGAATACGCGCCCGGAATGCCGGGCGAAGTATTCGAGCAAACGAAATTCCGTGGCGGTGGTTGTAATTGGTCTTCCACCAACATTCAAAGTCATGGAGGCTGGGTCGATTTCGATCTCACCCACGCGCACCGGGGTAGGAGAAAGCGGCCGTTCGAAGCGGCGCAGCACCGCCCTTACCCGAGCAACCAGTTCGCGTGGACTGAAGGGTTTGACGATGTAGTCGTCCGCTCCCAGTTCTAATCCTAGAATGCGGTCCGCCTCTCCGCTCCTGGCGGTTAGAAAAATGACCGGCGTGAGCGCCACTGCCGCGTTCTGGCGAATACGACGGCACAGGTCCAAGCCATCCATGCCGGGAACCATGATATCGAGGAGAAATAATCCCGGCTTCTGGTGCTCGGCTTCCGACATTACGCCCGATCCGCTGGAAAAAAGACGCACGGTGAATCCAGCACCTTCCAAATGATGCCGGACCAACCGAGCTATATCGGGATCGTCTTCAATGACGAAGATGCTGGGCTTCACGTCCTTATTGTAACGGCGCACGCCAGAGTTGCCCGCTTTAGGGCCGAAGTAGTGCGCCTGCTAAAAAGATAGCGCAGTTCACGAAACTTTGTTAACCCACCCCGCCCCTTGCTTCCGAAGAAGCACGTTGGTTCACGATCCATGACAACACGCAGTCGTCTCGTCTTACGATGGCAAAGATCGCTACGGTCGGCAAACCCTTCCCCGAGGCCGTCCTAGCGGCACAAATGAGGGATGTAAGCATCTATTCGATCGTGCACCGATCGCAGGCGTTTAGTCCGCACGCGTCTTGAGGCTGGCGGTTGCAACTGGAGGTCGAGCCTTTGTGCTGCCCAACTTGAAGCGCCTCGATGCCCTATCTGGCCGAATCCAGGACGAACTCAGAACTGAATATTCCGTTGCCTTCCACGACGCCTCGCCTCCCGATGCGGCTATCCCATGCGGTTGGCGAAACCGCATAATTCCAAGCTATGCGTGCGCGGCCAGGCGGCTTAGGTTGCGAACCCGAGTTGCGAGAGCCCCGCCGAGCAAAGGACCCTGGATTCTACTTACACCGCGGCCCTCGACTGCTGTGCCAACGATCAAGTCTCAAGCGCTAGACGGATAGACAACTGAGCCCTAGCCCCGACCATTAAAAGGCCTGAATCAAGCCGCCGGTAATTCAAATCAAGTTGCTCCCGAGCACACCGTGCATGATATCAGCACGGAATATTTTGCTAGTAGCCAGAACGGAAGCTCAGTAACTGGCAGCTTCTTGTAAACTCCAAGCCATGTCCTCCCTCGACCAGCTAGGGTTTAACTTTCGCCCTCCGGAGCGGCGCATCTGGACCGTTCGCGATCTGATCGCGTCGCTACGTACGCACTTAGAACGTGAGTACACCGACGTCTGGCTGGAAGGGGAAATTTCCAATTTTCGGGCCCACCCTTCCGGCCATCTGTACTTTACGTTGAAGGACGAAAACGCGCAGATCCGGGTGGTGATGTTCCGCTCGTCTGCTCGCCTGCTGCGCTTCAAGCCGGATAATGGCATGAAGGTTATCGCGCGGGGACGCGTGACGGTGTATGAAGAACGCGGAGAACTGCAGATTTCCGGCGAGTATCTGGAACCTAAGGGCGCCGGCGCGCTTCAGATCGCGTTCGAACAACTGAAGGCGAAGCTCGAAGCTGAGGGGCTTTTTGACCTAGCGCGCAAGAAACCGATTCCGGCGCTGCCGCGGCAGATCGGAATCGTGACATCATCTCAGGCGGCGGCGTTGCGAGACATCCTCAACATTTTGCAGCGGCGGCATCACACAGCCAACCTGCTGATTTACCCGGCGCAGGTGCAGGGCGAGGCGGCACCGAGCGAAATATCGGCCGGAATTCGCTGGTTCAACAAGACGAGAACGGTTGAGGTGATCATTGTGGCCCGCGGCGGTGGCTCGATCGAGGACTTGGCGGCATTTAACCATGAAGGTTTGGCACGCACCGTCTCCCAATCGCATATTCCCGTCATTTCCGCCGTTGGACACGAGACCGACTTCACCATTATTGATTTTGTGTCTGACCTGCGCGCCCCGACCCCGTCGGCTGCTGCCGAACTGGTGATCCGCTCGCGACAAGAAATTGAAAATACTTCCGAAGCATTGCGCGAACGGCTGGCGCGAGCGATGCGGTACCGGCTCCTTATGGCTCGGCAATCTTGGGCAGAACTGGCGCAACATGGAGGTTTTGCCCGCATCATGGACTCGCTCGGACGGCGCCAGCAGCGTTTGGACGAGCTTGCTTACCGGCTCGAGATTGCCGTACGCCGCCTCCTCGAGCAGCATCGGCGACGCTGGGAGTTTGCTGCGGCGGCCGTTCGGCACTACGATGTCCGGCAGAGACTTGCGGCTATGCACAAACAGCTGGAAGGCCGAACGGTGGCTCTAAGCGCAGCATTTCGTAACGCGCTGCTCCAAAGAAGGTCGCAGCTGGAGCGGCTGGCCGGCAGCCTGCGGGCATTGTCGCCCCTGGCAATTCTGGAGCGCGGATACGCTCTGGTGTTCGATTCATCGGGAAAACTGATCAAGGAGGCGGACGCGGTCAAGGCCGGCGATGATATCTCGGCCCGGGTAGCCAAGGGCGAGATCCGGGCGGTGGTGAAAGAGAAGCGCGCTTAGCGGTTGGCCGTTGACGCTCAGTCCCCATAAGGCCCGGTTCAGCGACGTAGCCAGCAAATGCCAACTGCGTAGCAGCTACGGCCGACAGCCCTGCATCTAATATTGGAGAGTAGACTGTAATCTCATATGAAATCAGGTTCTTCCCGCTTTATTCGGGCATTGCTAGCTATTCTGGCAGCTGGCTGTGTTTGCCCAAGCCTTGCTCTTGCCCAGGAAGGCGAACTGGACAAGGCGCAGCCGAAAGGTATCTCGCCCGAGGAGATCATCCAGCGGTTTGCCTCCAAAGAGAAGCAGTTCAAGGACGCCCGTGACAATTACACTTATCGCCAAGATGTGAAAGTACAAACCATGGATGGCGACACCGTGGATGGCGAGTACCACCAGGTTTTTGACGTTACTTTCGACGACAAAGGCCGCAAGGTTAAGAATGTCGTCTTCGCTCCTCAGCCGACGCTGGAGCGCATCATGATGACCGAAGAGGACGTAGACGATATCGAGAATCGCCTGCCGTTCGTCCTTACCAGCGATGAAATTCCCGAGTACAACATCCTGTATATCGGGCAGCAAAAGGAGGATGAGCTGCATTGCTATGTGTTCGATATCGCGCCCAGGCAGATCGTCGGCAAAAAGCGTTATTTTCAAGGACGTATCTGGGTCGATGACCACGATTTCCAGATCGTGAAAACCTACGGCAAAACGGTGCCTGATATCCGCAAGAAGAAGGGTCAGGAGAATCTGTTCCCCAATTTCACTACTTGGCGCGAGCAAATCGACGGTAAATACTGGTTCCCCACTTACACTCGTGCCGACGACACGCTACATTTCTCCGCCGGCGACGTAAAAATCCGGGAGATCGTAAAGTACGAGAACTACAAGCAGTTCGGATCGAAGTCGAGGGTTACATATGAGGGAAAGGAAATTCCCAAAGGTCCGGGCGATCAGGGACGGCAGCAGGGGCAGCCACAGCCGCCAAAGTAGGGCTAAAACCTCAATAAAATAAATACTTTCTCCATTTATCATCCGACCGGCCCATCAAGCGCATGATGTGGCGGCTGGTGTGGAGGTTGAAGGCGCGCGGCTCACGCATGAGATGCATGCCGGCTTCCGTGGGGAATTGATTGCCTTTGCGACGGTTGCAGGGATGACAACAGGCGACCAGATTTTCCCAAGTCGAAGAGCCCCCACGGGAGCGGGGCACGACGTGGTCGAGCGTCAACTCGCTTGAGAGCAGGACTTCCCCGCAATACTGGCAGGTATTGCGGTCGCGAAGAAGGATATTTTTCCGAGAAAGTGCCCGGCTCTGGTGCGGAATTCGGCGGTATTCAAGAAGACGAATCACCGAAGGGACTCGCAGTGCCAGGCGGGCGGCATGCAGATAATGGCCGTTCTCCTCTTCGGCCATCGCGATACCCTTCAGCACGAGCACAATGGCGCGGCGGGCTGCGCAAACATTGATCGGCTCATAGGAGGCGTTGAGAACCAGCACCGGCGCGTGCAGCGATGAATAATTGTCATGGTGCGGCAGTAGCGAGGGAGGCAGCTCCCCATGCGCCCGCCGGGCCAAGTTCATCGAATTGCTTCCCTTTCCTGACATTGGAACTCTCAAACGTGCGCTGCCCTGGCTAGCGGCACAAGCTCATCTTCATCTTTATGGGATGCGACCCGCGCACCGCTCGCTTCTCCGCTAAGGGTTCGCGCAACCGTAGCTACCCAGATGCGGGTAGCACCTGCCCGGCGCAACAGACGAGCGCATTCCGACACCGTGGTTCCCGTGGCGAACACGTCGTCTATCAGCAGAATCTGTTGTCCGGCTACCTCGACAGGCTTCTCAATGGCGAAAGCACCCCGCATGTTTTCGCGCCGTTGGGCTCTGCTCAACCGCCTTTCCGACAGGGTGGCGCGGGTGCGCTTCAGCACTCCATCGGCCAGGCGCAGATCCAGCGCTGCAGGTTTCATTCTTAATGCAGCCTGCGCAATCAGCTGGGATTGATTAAAACCACGTTCGTCGAACTTCCGCAGATGGAGAGGAACCGGAATCACCCGCGGAGGCGGCTCACCGAATTCTGGAGCAAGCCGTGTAATCGCTTCCCCCAACATCCGCCCAAGAATATGGGCCGCGGGTCGGACCCCTTCATACTTGAGCAGGTCGATGAGTTCCCGTAATCCGCCTTCGTAGCTGCCGTAGGAGGCTGCCTGGACATAGGCAGGCTTCAGCCCGCGGCAGACGCCACAAAGTGACTCTCCCTGTCCATCAAGTCCTGCATAGGGAGAAAATATCGCCTCCCCACAAATGCTGCACAGGCCTCCCGCAATTCGCCGAACACTGGACAAGCAGTCTTGACACACGGGCAAACGGGATATTCGTATCAGTGGGGCACCGCAAAGACGGCAATCGGCGGGAAAAAGAGTGGCAAACAGGCTTTCTGCAGCCCCGGTGAGGCCCGAGAGACCAGCGGCCTCAACTCTGGAGCCGGCGGTAAACCCGGTTCGCTCGAGGTCCGTACTACTGCTGAAGACGACCCTCCGACACCGGCTGCGCCTTCTGCCGGCGCAAGCCGGACGCATCAAAACCAGTATAGCTACGGGGCAGATATGGCGCAATCGGCTGTCTGCATCGGAATAGTGCAGAGTGCGGCACTGTCTTCCGGTTATACGCCGGATAAGGCGGGCGCAAACCGGTTTCCAGCGTACTTGTAATCGAGCCAAGGCGCGTGTTAAGGTGCGCCGTTCTTATCTTTCGACGTTATCTGCCGATCCGCGAGGTTCTTGTCCATGAGCACGCAAACACTGTCCCCCGCACAGCCCGTCAAGAAACATCAGCCCTTCGTGCCCGCGACGATGGAAATGCGGGAATTCACCTTCCGCGCCGTTCTGTTGGGATTGGTGATGACCGGAATCCTGGGCGCCGCCAACGCCTACCTGGGCCTGCGCGCCGGAATGACCATTGCGGCTACCTATCCGGCCGCAGTAATCGGCATGGCGGTGCTGCGTCTCATGAAAGGTTCGATCCTCGAGGAAAACATTGCGCGAACCGTAGGAGCGATCGGTGAGTCCGTGGCGGCGGGCGCCGTATTCACCATACCGGCATTCGTGCTCGCGGGTATATGGCCGACCTTGGGCATTGAGAGGTATTGGCAATCGGTCGCCCTCATGGTGATCGGAGGTTTGCTGGGAATTCTGTTCGTTACGCTGCTCCGACGGGTGATGGTTGAAGATTCGGAACTGCCCTTTCCGGAGTCGGTGGCCGCCTCGGAAATCCACAAGGCCGGGCAGCAAGGAGCGCGATCGGCGAAAATCTTGTTCGCCAATATGGGTGGCGGCGCTCTGTTGTACTTCCTGTCTCAAATTAACCTGTTTTGGTATACGCGGCAGATCATTGTACGCATTCCCAAGATGGCGGCTGGCCTGCGATTGGGACGGAGCGCAACGGCGCCGATCCTGTCTACCGGAGGGATGAGCACCTTCACATTGCCAGCTGTCAGTCCCGCTTACCTGGGTGTGGGATACATCATCGGACCTCGACTGGCCGCGTTGAACTTCGCCGGCGGGGTGCTGGCATGGGGATTGTTAGTTCCACTCCTGATTTATTTTCTCGGACCGACCCTGCCGGCGATGCCCGCCGGAGCGAGTCCGGCGGAGTACTGGAGCGGCGTGGCATTCAGCGTATGGTTCTCGATTGTGCGGCCGATCGCAGTCGGTGGCATGCTGGTAGGTTCCGGATTCACGCTATTCCGCATGCGGCGGCAATTGGCTGCAGGGATGGCAAGAGCGATTTCGGATTTGAAGAAGTCAGCTGAGGCGCGCGCGGCGACAGAGCGGTTCGATCGCGATCTGAGCATTAAAGCGGTGTTCGTCGGCGTGGGAATCGTGTTCCTGGCGATGATTGGGTTGTACTACTACTTCATTGCCGGGGCACACAACCTGACTGGCAATAAAGTCATTGCCGGGGCGCTGGTGGCAGCGGCGGTCATGGTCGTACTAGGGTTCTTCTTCGCGGCAGTTTCAGGAAACCTGGTCGGAATGATCGGTTCGTCCAATAATCCCGTCTCCGGGCTGACCTTGTGTACGCTGGTCGTGGCAGCTCTGCTCATGGTGGCGATCGGAGTTTCCGGAATTGGCGGCGTAGCAGCGGTGCTGGGGGTCGCCGCCATAGTCTGCGTTTCATCTGCCGTCGCCGGTGAGATGCTGCAGGATTTGAAGGCTGGCTATATCCTGGGTGGCACGCCTGCGAAAATGCAGATTGGCGACATATTTGGCACGATTGTTGCCTCGCTGGTTCTGTTCTTCCCGCTCATGATTCTCGACAAGGCCTATCACTTCGGCAGCGCGGCCCTTCCCGCCCCGCAAGCTGGATTGATGGCTATGCTGGCGCAGGGCATCGTGGGCGGCAATATGGCATGGCCGCTGGTAGTCGTAGGGATCTTTATGGGGTTCGCCATGATCATGGTGGAAGTAAAGAGTCCGATGCTGTTCTCGGTTGGTATGTACTTGCCATTGGAGACAACCTCGGCCATTTTCGTGGGCGGCATCGTACGCTGGGTGACCGATAAGATGCGCGACCGGCGCGGTCTCAATAGCGCTCAGAAGGCCAGGGTGGATAACGCCGGGGTGTTGACGGCGTCGGGCCTGATTGCTGGGGAGGCGCTCTGCGGGCTTGTTATTGCGGCTATCGTGGGCAGCAATCACAGGCTTTGGCACCTTACGATAGGAGACGCGTGGATCTCGGGACTAATTGGTCTGGCTGTGCTCATCACCGTCATGATGAAGGTTCCGCTTGCCAATGCAGGTAGGCCGCAAGATCCCGCGCCTCCGACTGCAATTATGTAGAGCGGGTTTCGTTTCTCACCGCCTAGCAACCAAGCGACACGTAGTGCGCTTTTGGATCCGGAGCCTGCTCGGAACGAACCCGGTTCTTTGTTGTCAGCTTTGTGTATGAACGTAGGAGAAAACATTTCAGAAGTTCGGCGGAGGATTGCTGCAGCCGCCCGCAAGTCGGTCCGCGACCCTGGGGAGATCGCGCTCATGGCGGTCACCAAGACCTTCGCCGCGGAACCTATTCGCCAGGCTCACCAAGCAGGTCTTCGCCTCTTTGGTGAGAACCGCGTGCAGGAATTTACCGGCAAAGTCGACCAGCTGAGGGACCTGGCCGGCGCCGAATGGCACATGATCGGGCACCTGCAAAGCAATAAAGCCAACAAGGCGGCCGAACTGTTCTCCTCAGTCGACTCTGTCGATTCTGTGCGGTTGGCGGACAAATTGAATGCAGCCGCCGGCGAACGCGGAAAGAAGCTGATAGTGCTGATTGAGATCAACGTTGGCGGCGAGACAGCCAAGAGCGGGGTAGACCCTGATTCCCCGGAAATTTGGCAGTTGCTCGAGTCTGCGGCCCGCTGGCCGCATTTGCAAATTCAAGGGCTGATGACCGTACCGCCCTTCACCGCAGAGCCAGAAGCAGCTCGGCCCTTTTTTCGCCGGGTTCGCGAGTTGCGCGATCGGATCGCCGCCCGAAAGCTGCCCGGTGTCAGTATGCAGGTGCTTTCCATGGGCATGTCGCACGATTTTGAGACCGCGATTGAGGAGGGTTCCACGTGCGTACGGCTCGGAACCGCCATTTTTGGCGACAGACCAGCCGCCTAGAACCGACGGGGAAAAGAACACCCCCTTCATTCACTGCTCCGGCTTGGCCGAGGACACTCGGTTCCCTCTTGGAACTAAGCTGCAGACTTCCAACAACTTACTGTCGTCAGATTCAGTTAGAAACCCCTATAATCTTGCTCACGTCCGGGGGGCTGCCACGTCCAAGTCTATGCAAACCAGAGAGAAAGGCCAGAGAGAAAGGCTAGGCAGCAAGGGTTTGCCAGAAAGAGACGACGACGATGCCGGCCGATGCGTGGGTTCTACCCATAGGCGGATATTCCAGTTCGGGTGTGGTAAATCGACGGGCTCAAGGCAGCAATACCCCGGACCCCCTAGATCGGGGTGACATGGCTGGGTACACGACAGGCCGAATCGATGACACGACGCTGGTTCGCGAAGCGCAGCGCGGGAATCGCACCGCGTTCGAGGAACTCGTGCGCTACTACGATCAGCCCGTGCTGCGCCTCGCCATGCACCTCACCGGATCGCAAACGGACGCGCAGGACGTCTACCAGGAGGCTTTCCTCAAAGCCTACAAAAGCATCGGCAACTTTCGTTTCGAGTGCTCTTTTTATACCTGGATTTACCGCATCGTCACCAATATCTGCCTCGACCACATACGCAAGCGAAATGTGCGCAAGGAAGATGCGCCGGTCGCAACCGACCAGAGCGGTGACGAGTTTGACGTACTGAGCCAAGTGCCCGATGGACGCGCTACCGCCAATCCGGAACGTGACCTGATGGCGCGGGAACTCGGATCGCGCATCAATCGTGCCTTGGAAAAGCTGACGCCGCGCGAGCGCATGGTTTTTGAACTGAAGCATTACCAGGGCCTGAAGCTGAGAACCGTAGGCGAGATTTTGCACACGACAGAAGAGACGGCCAAGAATACACTTTTTCGCGCTACCCAGAAGTTGCGGGGGGCGCTGGCGGACATGCGATGAAAGTTGGCGGGGATTTTGTTCCGGTCAACGGGGATTTATTTAGGAGCAACAACCCCGTCGAGGGGGTGCCATTATGAAGTGCGAATGGGTACACGAGAACATTGTTCTCTTTGTTTACAACGAGCTGGCTGACGATGCCCGCTTTGAACTGGAGCAGCACCTAGCACGATGTCCCGAGTGCACAGCGGAACTGAAAGCGGTGCGCAAGTTTCATGTCGCGCTTTCGTCTTTGCCGGTGGAGGAACCTTCTCCGAATCTGGTGGCGGCCGCGCGCATGCGTTTGCAGGAAGCGCTGGAAACTGCCGAGCAGGGCGGGGTGTGGCAACGACTCACGTTTGATCCCTGGACCTGGTTGCGGCAGATGCGATTTTCACCCGCGCTGGCAGCGGTTCTGCTGATTGTCGGCTTTGCCGGCGGGATCGGCGCCACTTATTCAATATTTGGCAATCGCGGTCCGGTAGCCGTAGACACAAACTCCTCAGCTCCCTCCCAGGCCAGCATTACCGGTATTCGTTCTGTCATCCAGGAACCGGGCAGCGACAAGGTCACCATCAAATTCGACACCACCCGAACTGAGGACGTCGAGGGATCCATCAACGACCAGCGCATTCAGCAGCTGTTATTGTTTGCGGCGCGGAATAACTACAACTCCGGCGTGCGCATGGATTCGGTTGATCTGCTGACCCAGACTCCCAATGATGCGCATGTGCGCGAGGCGCTGATCTATGCGCTGCGCTACGATTCCAATCCTGGCGTCCGCCTCAAAGCCTTGGAGGGCTTGAGTGGTTACGTAAAAAGCGACACCCGTGTGCGCGATGCCATTCTGGAGGCGCTGATGAACGATTCCAACTCCGGCGTGCGCACCCAGGCATTACAACTGCTCAGGCCGGTGACCGCCGACAGCAGTGTGCGGAATGTGTTGACCCAACTGTCGCAGAATGACAAAAACCAATACATCCGGTCGCAGGCTCGCAACATGCTGGCCCAGCTGCCGGAAATTGATTAAAAAAGGCAAACGAGTGGCAGTACGCTCTTCTGAAATTTTTCGGTGGATGTCAGGAAGGTCCGACGGCGACAACCGTGGACCGGGGGAAGGGAACAATCAGCCCAGAGCGGGAATCCTGGGTGGACGGCAGCAACAGGGTAGGCCCCGGCAAGGGGCGACGGAATCGGTAAGTTCGGCAAATTGAGGTCGTACCCACCACCCAGGCTCGGGCCAGGAGGTAAGACGACAACGAGGACACGAAAGTGAAACAGCTCTCAAAGTTCGCCGGGATGTTCGTAGTTACCGTGTCCCTGGCGAGCTCGGCTTTGGCGCAACAGGGCGGTAATTCGTCGCAGGACACTACTGGCTCACTGGCGGCGGCACGGAACCTGCAGATCAAAACCGAATTCGGCTCGGTGCGAGTACTAGGCGGCTCACGGCAAGGCATTACTTACGTTTTTCATAGCACGGCATGCTCCTCGGAAGAGAGAGCCCGCCGGCAGTTGCAATCAATCAAAATATCCGCCGGCGTTCGTGGAGACACCGCCTATATCACCGCCGAAGACGAGGAGGGATCTCATAGCCGATGCTCAGGCGAATTCGTGGTGAACGTTCCCCGGGAAACCGGCTCGGTGCGGATTGAAACCGAAGGCGGCGGCGTCGTGGTCAACGGGGTTTCCGGCCGAGTCAATGCCGAGACCGGCGGCGGCAGCATTCAGGTGGATGATATTGGCGGCTCGGTTGAGGCGCAGACCGGTGGGGATTCGATCGAGGTGGGCAGCGTCGGTGGCGATGTGCATCTCGAAACTGGCGGGGGCAGGATTACGATTCGCTCAGTCAAGGGCAAAATCTCTGCCGCAACCGGCGGGGGCGACATGGTCATTCTTTCCGGTTCGCAAGGCGCCGTCCTCGAATCGGGCGGCGGTAATATCCAGGTGAAGCAGTGTACAGGCAAGGTGAAAGTCTCGACCGGGGGCGGCAACATCGATCTCGGCGACATCGCCGGCCCGGTAGAAATGGAGACCGGAGGCGGAAGTATCCGTCTGGCTTCCTCCAAATCATGGGTACGGGCGCAAACCGGAGCGGGACGAATCGAACTCAACGCGGTCGGCTCGGCACGCGCAGAAACCGGAGCCGGGGCAATCATGGTGAGATTCGTATCATCGGGTGAAAAGTCCGACTCCTCGCTCGAGACTTCGGCCGGCGATATCACCGTCTATGTTGCTTCCGATGTGCGCCTGACGGTTCGTGCCAGTATTGATATGGCTAACGGGCACACCATTCGTTCGGATTTTGGCGAGATTCACATCAGCAGCGAGGGCGGCGATTGGGGTCCTAAGACGATTTCGGCCGAGGGCAATCTTAATGGCGGCGGTCCGACTCTGAAACTAAGTGCCGAGACCGGAGACATTCGAATTCTCCGCGCGCAATGAACAACAGAACCACTCGGTGCAGTTCAGGGGTCAGGAAGGACGAACATGGAACGATACTGGCTGATCGTGTTTTTCGCGGCGCTATTGCCCCTAGCCAGGGCGGCATCGCCGGAACAAATCTATGAAAATGCGCCAGAGGCCTCGGGGTACTCCAGCGAAGAACCCGGTACCAACGCCTATCTAGGCGTGGACATTGCCGACGTCACCTCCGACCGCCTATCAGCGCTCAAGCTCACGAGGGAACAAGGCGTGGAAGTCACTATGGTCGATCAGGATGCCCCGGCGGGGAAAGCTGGTCTGAAGGAACACGATGTGATCCTCACCATGAACGGAACGGCTATCGACAGTGGCGCACAACTGCGACGCATGATTCATGAAACCCCTCCCGGCCGCGTAATCGCATTGGGCATCAGCCGCGACGGCCAGCTGCGCACAATCAAGGCGCAATTGGGGGAACGCGGTAAATTCGTAACCGGCATGCCTGCCAAGTCGTTCCACTTCAATGTACCCCCCATGCCTCCTATGCCGGCGATGCCCGAAATCGATCTTCCCGTCTCGGTCATAGTGGTGCATTCTGCGCTGCGCAGCGGACTGATGGTCGAGAACCTGACCCCCCAACTAGGCGATTATTTCGGCGCAAAAGAGGGCCATGGTGTGCTGGTGCGTTCAGTCGAAAAGGGTAGCCGTGCGGATAAAGCTGGGTTTCGTGCCGGCGACGTGATTGTTCGCGTTGATAAGGATCCGGTTCACGACAGCAGCGATTTCAGTCACAGCCTGCAGAGCCATCGCGGCGGTGGTCCGGTTACCATCGGAATTATCCGTGATAAACGTGAGCAGACTCTCACCTTGACGATGCCGGAACGCAGACAGGCGGGCGAACTCTTTGGAGATGAGAATTTTGACCTCCCCGACATCGACGCCAGCGTAGATCTAGAGGAAATTAGGACGCAGATGGCACGGATTCAGCCCCAGATGGAATTTGCTATGCAGCAAGCCGGACGCGCCATGGACGACGTTCGCAAGAGCTTGTGCCGGCAAAAACAATGGCGCGAGGACGAGCGGAAGGCTCAGAAGGAGATCCGGCAACAGAACTTCAAAATGCACAAGCAATGGAACCTGCAGCAAAGAGAGATCGAGCGCGAACTAAAGCAACTCGAGCACAGCACCTCAATCTAGAGTACAACCGTCTAGGAATGTCTCTTCCGTCGTTTGCCACCAAGGATGACCCGCCATTGCGCATAAAGGCGAGGTGGCCAACGTAAAAGGCCCGTTGAGCAAGCAGACTTTCGCCAGCAATTCCGGAACTTCCAGCACCACTGTCATCTGCTGGGTAATCGTATTCACGCCCTTCAATGGCTGGGTACGCTTGCGTCCCCATGAATAGAGGCAAGCATTCTCGAGCGCCATGGAAGCCTCTGTAAAAAGAGGGTTAGCGAAGGCTGCTTCTGACGAGGAAACATTTACATCGCATTGACAAAAAACTGACAAACTGGGCCGATTTGGCGAATACTGTGGTCGACTTGGGAGGCCCAAGTGCGGTTCTGCGATGCGCACATCCCATTCGATCGCTCATCAAGATGAGCCCGGGAGATTTTCTTCGCAAAAACGCTGAGACCCAGCTATGTGAGCATTACATAGCGGCTGGCGCGGTGTGCAGGTTTTCAACAAATTCTGAGTATCTGCTGGAAGCAGCGCGCGAGAGCTTCCTGCCGGTCAACGTGCCAGCGGTCTCGGCTGATTTCAGCGTTCGATTCTGGGTTGATCATCGATCTCCCGCCCAGCCGCCGTGGCCAAAGCCTTACGTGCGCGGATTGGATCATCTGGTTTTTGCGGGGTTTGAAGCTGGGAGTTCTATGCTCGCAGATCTTCGAACTCGTCGAGTGATCGGACGATTTTCCGCAGCAATGGCAGCGGACAGTGTGTATTGGCGAAGCGTGGTTTTCCCCATGATGCTCACCATCGTGAGCGCCTCGGTCGGGGTTGCAGAATTGCACTGTGCTTGTGTAGTCAAGGATCAAGATGGCCTCCTCCTGGCAGGTCCATCCGGCTCGGGAAAATCAACACTCGCATTGGCGCTCGGCCAGATCGGCTACGGCTTTCTTTCCGACGACCGCACCTTTTGTTCGGCCGACAACGGTGCAGCCCAAGCATGGGGGCTAGGGACCCAACTCAAACTGCGCCCTGATGCGGCCCAATGGTTTCAGGAACTTCGCAACCAGGAGCCCGCCCATACCCACGGCGCGCGGGCCTTCTGGCTCGATCCGGAACAATTCCCGAAATTGAAGAGTGTGCGTCGTTGCCGACCAAGCTCGCTAATCTTTCTGGAGAGGCACGAGGTCTCCAAATTCCAATTGAGCCCAATGGCTCCGACGGAGGCGCTCGAGCGCCTGAGCACGGATCTACTGGCGGAACTGCCGGATGCGGCCGAAAAACGCTTAAAGACGATCAAGACCCTGGTCGAACTTCCTTGCTGGCTTTTGGAGTTTGGCGGACAACCGCACGCAATCGCGCGACAAATTTCCCAAAGCCGAAATGATGACAGACGACAACGCTCTAGCGGGCCAACGCCGGGATGATCCGCTGCACCTTTCGTTCGTGCGACCCGCTATTCACTATTCACTCTCTTCCGGTTTCTCCACCATCGGGCTGTCTTTATTACGCCAAACGCGACCACACAAAACCAGAAATCCACCAGCATTCCGAAATCGATCTTGAAAACGGTGTGCCGGGCCAGCGGCGGCATGTAAGGTGACAGCAAGAGGTAGGCGGCGTTGCCCAGCAGGACTGCGGCCAGCGACTCGACGAAATTTACCGCCACACTCTGCTTAGACATCGGGTTCCACTCGGCGGGATTCGTCGCGCCCGCCCTGTTACCATTTTCCTTTCACATGCTGGAACTTACCACCCCCGTCCAATACGTCAAGGGCATTGGGCCGCGCCTTGCGGACGTGCTCGCCGCCAAGGGAATTCGAAGTGTCGACGACCTGTTGCATTATCTTCCCTTCCGTTACGAGGATCGGCTGAATCTGCGCACGATTGCCGAATTGCGACCCGGCGAGACGGCCACTGTTATTGCCGAGGTACGGACGGCAGGCCTGTTCAGGACACGCCGGACCGGCACAACGATCTTCCAACTTACCGCCAGCCAGGGACGGGCTCGATTGAAATGCCTCTGGTTCCACGCCAGGTATCTGAAGGATAGATTCCAGCCTGGACAGATGGTTGCGCTATACGGCAAAGTGGACAGTGATAATCGCGGCGAACTGCGGATCATTCAACCCCAGGTGGAAGTCCTGACTGAGGGCGGCGAAGGCTTAGCCGCCTCGCTCGAGGTTGGACGCATTGTGCCCATCTACGAAGCCACAGGAAAGCTCTCGTCTCGCTGGTTTCGCCGCATTATTCATTCGGCGCTCGAAAATCTCACTCCCCACGTTCCCGAATCGATTCCCGCGGCGGTGCGGTCGCGCATGATGCTGATCGCTCCCCGGCAAGCTCTTTCCGAAGTTCATTGGCCCGACCCCGGCGTGAGTTTCGAGGACTTGCAATCCTACCGGACACCCGCCCACATACGCCTCATCTTCGAAGAACTATTCTTCATCGAGCTGGGACTGGAGCTTAAGCGTCGCCAGCAGAAAGCGCAAACGGGTATCGCATTCCAGCTAAATCACGGCGTCCGAGATGCAATCAAGAGAATTCTTCCTTTTCATCCCACCGCCGCGCAAAAACGTGTGCTCAAAGAGATTGCCAGCGACATGGAGAAGCCTTCCCCCATGCGCCGCCTGCTGCAAGGGGACGTGGGGTCAGGCAAAACGATTGTGGCGTTTGAAGCCGCCATCATCGCAATCGAAAACGGCTATCAGGTGGCCTTGATGGCGCCCACGGAAATCCTCGCGACACAGCACTATCTTTCGGCCCGTCGCATTCTTGAGAATGCCGGCTATCGCATTGTTCTGCTCACCGGCTCTCTCGAGCAGGACCAGAAACGTGAGATTCGTCGGCACGTGGCGCAAGGTAATGCTCAGCTTGTAATCGGCACGCATGCTCTGCTGGAGCGCAATGTGGAATTCGAAAGACCTGGACTGGTGATCGTCGACGAGCAGCATCGCTTCGGCGTGTTGCAGCGCTTAAAGTTGATGAAGAAAGGCACTGACCTGCGGAAGGGAATAGACGAGACCGGCTCGCGCGTTGCCGTGTCCCCTTTGCCCGAACCTGACGTGCTGGTCATGACCGCTACCCCGATTCCGCGCACCCTGGCGCTCACTCTCTACGGAGATCTTGATCTGTCGGTAATTGATGAAATGCCTCCCGGCCGCACTCCTATCGTAACCCGGCGGGTCTCCGACGAACGCTCGGCGGAAGTGTGGGATTTTGTACGCAAGCAGGTTGGCGCTGGACATCAGGCCTACATCGTTTATCCCGTCATCGAGGAGAACGAAGAGAGCGAGCTCAAGGCTGCGATGAAGATGCACAAGGAACTCAGCAGCCGCACCTTCCTTGACTTGAAGGTAGCCGTTCTGCATGGCCGTCTGAATGCGGAAACGAAGGACGTGACCATGCGCCTATTCCAGAAAGGCGAAATCCAGATTCTGGTCTCGACGACCGTGATCGAAGTGGGAGTGGACGTGCCCAATGCCACCATCATGGTGATTGAGCATGCCGAACGCTTCGGCTTGGCGCAATTGCATCAGCTACGCGGACGCATTGGTCGGGGTGGCGCGAAGTCCTACTGCGTACTGCTTACCAGTGGAACGGTCTCCGAGGAGGGCGCGCGACGCCTCGATGTTATGGTGCGCACCAATGACGGGTTCGAGATCGCCGAACTTGACCTGGAACTTCGCGGACCAGGGGAATTTTTCGGAACGCGGCAGGCGGGGATGCCAAGCTTTCGAGTCAGCAATATCATCCGTGACCGACAACTGCTGGAAGCGGCTAAACGAGAAGCGGCCGCAGTTCTGTCAGGACCCAACGCAGAAATCAGTCAACTGGAGGTGGACAGCGCCATTCGTTATATGCGCGCCCGCTGGCAGCGCCAGTACGGACTGGTCGAAGTGGGATAAGCAATTTATATCAGGAACTATATTTGCGCGGTGGGTTCCGATACAGCGTTTATGACAATTTGACATCCGGCATGCTGTGTGCGAACAACTTTGCAGGACAGCTATACGCCGTGCCAGCACACCCACTCGGGACTTCGCCAGCGGCTACCTGCCCAATCCGTCGGATCCCTCAGATTCGTGTGACGGTCCTGCCGTGAGCTTGCCCAAGAGCGCAATCGCTTTCACGGGCCACATTACTTCGGCGCTGGGCAGTGATGAAGAACACAAATTGCCGGGTTGGGAAAACGTACAATTCGGAATCGGTTTAAGTTTTCAATGTTTGTAACCACAAGAATTTTGCTATGCCCGACGGATTCTCCGTGCAGCATCTACATTTGGTCACATCGTTTATACGGCCAGTCGGCCAACCAGATCTTTGGGAGAGGCGTATCGGTGCGCATGATTCGGGTGAACGCGCAAGTTCAGTTTTGCGCGGGCCAGCCACGAAGCGAAACCGGGGAAAGTTGGTTTCAGCCCTCTGGATCATGAATACCGATGGGTCACACAAGAAACAACTTACGGCAGCGCGGCTAGCGACGCTGAAGAGAAGTCCAACCCACCCGCAAGTCCTGAAACCGTTGTCGAGGAAGACCGAAGTACCTTACCGGGTGCATTTGCCTGCGCGCCGTCAAATATTTTGCGGTGCGGCCAGCCCCGGTGTCGATGGAGAGATCTGGCGTGAGCCTTCCCGCCTTTAGATTTGTGTGATCTAGGCGGGCAAGGATGAGCGACCCATTACTGAGCTGGACGGGACAGGATCCCGTTAGATTATGGTGAGTCACATGAAAGCCCCCCGGCAGAACAGATTGCTTGCCTTAGGGTTATGGGCTTCTTCTCCGGTCCATCCGTTTTCGGGCCCGAAGAAACTGCCGCCCCCCAGCATAGCTTCGACCGCTTTGATCAAATCGCGCGCCGCGCGGGACTTCAGCACGTATGCGTCCGCCCCGGCCCTACGGACCGCTTTGACCAGGCTCCTGGAGTCATGCATGGTAAAGATAAGTACATGTGCGCCAATGTGCAGGTTGCAGATCGCCTGCGTGGCTTCTAACCCGCTCATGACCGGCATAGTGATGTCGAGGATGACTACATCAGGCCGGAGTTCGCGAACGGCATCGATGGCCTGCTGACCATTCTCCGCTTCACCAATGATTTCCCACTCCGGCCGTGCCTTTAGGATGGTGCGCAACCCTTGACGTACGACTTCGTGGTCATCTGCCAGAAGGATTTTAACTGCCATGAGTCCCCTCCTCAGGTAACGTACGCCCCTGCGACCAACACAGCTCAAGGTCTCGGGTCCTGACCACGAGTCGAGAAGTGCAATCCCGGGTGAATTCGGGATTCTGTAGCCTTAGCCGGGAATCTGGTACCTGTACTATGTAAAAAGTTGATATCCCCCAGCGCAACAAGCTGCCCCTAAGAAGTTCCCAGGGCGCTTAGAAACCGCATCTACATATTTCGCCAAAACTTGCGGGGGCAAGTCCATACAGCATTCACTGTAGTTACAATTAAGTGCGTAACACGGCATAGTACAATCACCGCTAAACTACGAAGACGGCGAGGGCAGACAGAGTTGGTGCCGAATGGTTCGGACCGGCTCAGTGGTGCGCTCCCCAGACGAGGGCAATTTTTTAATGGTTCAGCACCGAATTCTAGTTGCGGATGACCACGAGGTCGTCCGTAAGGGTTTGTGTGCCTTGTTGCAGTCGCACGGCTGGCAAGTTTGTGGCGAAGCGATCGATGGACGACAGGCTGTAGATAAGGCGCGAGAACTAAAACCCGACGTTGTCATTCTCGACATTGGAATGCCAAACCTGAATGGACTCGACGCCACGCGCCAGATTCTGCGTAACAATCCCGATCAAAAGGTGCTTGTTCTTACCATCACCGACACCGACCAAGTGGTGCGCGACGTTTTGCAGGCGGGAGCCCGCGGGTTCGTCTTGAAATCCGATGCTGCGCGCGATCTGGTGGCCGCCGTCGAGGCCATACTCCAACACAGAACGTTTTTTACCCCACGCGTCGGACAAATGGTGCTGGACGCTTATCTTAAAGGTGGAGATCCCCACGTACCGGAGACTTCTCTGCCGACCTTGACTCCGCGAGAACGCGAAATTGTGCAACTTCTCGCCGAAGGCAAGAGCACGAAGGAAGTTGCATCTTGGCTGAACCTCAGCGTCAAAACCGCAGAAACACACCGAAGCAACATCATGCGCAAGCTAAAGTTGCATTCAGTCGGTGAATTGGTGCTCTACGCCATCCGCAACAATATCGTGCAAGTTCCCAAGGACGGCTGGAGCTAATCCCGTTCGCTTTCAAACAGAGCGTGGCTGAAATGGGATGGCCGATGAAGAAGCGGTGGGTGGGCGATTCAATGCCTCCCAACGTCTAGATTGGCCCTCCGGGCTACCGTAGGCAGTCCCAGTTCCCATTGCGCAATACTCCTATTCCTGATTGACCTCTCGGCTTGTAAAGAACTCTTTCTCAAAACATATCCTCGATACTCTGATAAAGACGGCCAGGCGACGCCCACCGGCCATCGTAATTCCGCCAGGTGTCAGAACCCAAGCAGATTGCCCTTCCCAGCCCAATTTCCTGGCGGCATGCTGAAGCGAAGCCATTGATGGCATGGTGAGGGACAACTGGGGTGTTTGTAGGCGGACTCCAGTCCGCTTCATTTAAGAGCTTAGGTGCGAACGTCTTCTGCCGTCCGGCGGCTAATTTCTTTCTGCCGTGGTGTTGTTACATACTGTCAGGCGAGAATGCACATCGATCGCGTCGGGGTACTCGAAATCATCTGCGCCGCCGGGGCATGTACGGCAATCGTCTATGACTTGCTGTGCATATGGAGCGCATGGAAGTTTGTTCGTGAGCAACGTGCACGATTGGCGAATGGCGCCAAGCCAGCTGAGCCGACTCCTCCGGTATCAGTTCTGAAGCCCCTGCGCGGGACCGATCCGGGGATGTACGAGAGTTTCCGCAGCCACTGCCTCTTGGACTATCCCGTTTACGAGATTTTGTTCGCCGTGCATGAGCCTAGCGATCCAGCTTTGGCGCTTGTTCAACGGCTCAAGGCGGAGTTTCCTGAGCGAGATATCCGGGAACTCGTCTTTCCGAGTGCGCTTGGCGCCAACCTCAAGATCAGCAATCTTGCTCAAATGACGCCGCTCAGCAGCTACGAATACCTGGTGGTGAACGACAGCGACATTCGCGTTGGCGGCGACTATTTGCGCCGCATTATGGCCCCATTTTCCGATGAGCAGGTCGGGATGGTGACGTGTCTTTATAGGGGAGTTGCCCAAAGCACAATCGGTTCGAAGCTCGAGGTGTTGGGCATCAGCACCGATTTTTGCGCAGGCGTACTGTTGGCCCAGACTCTGGAGGGGCAGTTGCGTTTCGGACTGGGGTCAACCCTGGCCTTCCGAAAGGGTGATCTCGAGCGCGTGGGTGGATTCGAAGCACTGGTTGATTATCTCGCTGATGATTATGAGTTGGGCGCACGCATCTCAGAGATGGGGAAACGGGTGCAGATTGCGGATACGGTGGTCGACACACTGCTTCCACGCTATTCGTGGCGCGAGTTCCTACATCACCAGCTACGCTGGGCGCGGGGCATACGCGACTGCCGTCCGTGGGGTTATTTGGGCCTGGCAGTCACTTATGGGGTGCCCTGGGCGGCTCTCGCCGTGCTACTTGCGCGCGGCGCATGGTGGGCTTGGGTTTTATTGGCAGTTACCTTAGCGGCTCGTCTGAGCATGGCTTTTGTAGTCAGCGAATCAGTGTTGGGCGATGCGCAGGTTCGATCCCTATGGTGGCTGATTCCCATTCGCGATTGCATAGGACTCGCGTTATGGGCAGTGGCCTACGCTGGACGTACCGTGCATTGGCGGGGCAACCAGTTTGTGCTTAAGAACGGCAAGCTGACGCGAGCCGCTACCTGAAACTGCGCTTGCGTAGAGTTACTGATTCCAAATCTGTTTCATTAGCCATGAGGACAAACCAATCCGTTGGTGTGCCGCGGCGCGAGCCGGAGCTGCATCTTTTACCCGATCTCCATACATTGTTCAAGACACCACCCGCAGGTTCAGCTTCCAGACGATGGCAGGGTTGAAAAGGAGCAGGCTTCCGCAGGCGCGGGACGCGGTCAGAAATTTGTGTAGATAAACTTTCCTCCGCTGTGAGCCAACTCGTGAACTGCTTGTCCGGCCAGTTCTGGCGGATCTTCGCGGTCTGTCCACAGAAACACCCGTGTCGGTGTGTTCCACAGATGTACGAACTGTTCCGCCGTGATCCAGACGGGGGGTGCATCGGGGAATTTCGAGCCGTACCACATGTTCCCCGTAGGCTGATGCATGGTCAGAAGATGAATTCCGGTGTAGAAGTTCATGCTAGAAGCATTCTCGTAGAGGCCTCTGACCACAACCCTGTCACCGGAGCGATATTGCTGCTCCAGGGTGAGAGCAAGTTTTTGCGAAGAAAGAATTGGGGAAAAGGTGACAAAAGCTGAGTGCACGGCGAGCAAAAGCGCAACCATCATCGCCGCCAGCGCAAAATTCGCTCGCGCCGGAGATCCACGCCGGCGCAAATACCAATTCGTCCCCATTCCCAGCAATAGCGACAACGAGGCGGTCAGCAAGGGCAGCCGAAAGGCGCCCAGCGCCTGCGGCGTGAGGTCGAGGAAGTGGCCCAGCGACAGCGCGTACTGGTTGGGATTTTTCTTTAATAAGTCGGCAAGGTCGGTCGAGGTCGCAGCCTTTGACAAAAAGAGGAAGCACATCCCGGCAAGGAATGCGGTAATTCCGATCGCCAATAGCACAAGCGAGGAAATTCGTCCCGCTCGGCGGGGCCCGAGTGGCGAGCTGTCTTCGCTCTCTCGCGCCATCCAGCCGCCGATCAGCAGGGCGAAGGCGGGGAGGGCTGGAATTGTGTAGTACTCCTGGCGTGTCGAGAAGCTGAAGAACACTACAATTATCAGCCCCCAGATGAGGAACAAGAGGTTCGCCCCCCGTTGCCAGCCGTTCTCCAGCGTTTCAGAAGGCGGACCCAGAGAGCGCACTTCAAGCCAGTCAATGGGTACTTGCT
>Ga0126370_10000103_pt1 | contig 27181 bp, 21 predicted proteins | sample PanSoiMetaPlot_3_FD_92586 | JGI IMG/M metagenome (GOLD analysis project Ga0126370, IMG submission 92586) | Tropical forest soil microbial communities from Panama - MetaG Plot_3 | ecosystem: Environmental > Terrestrial > Soil > Tropical forest > Bulk soil | place: Panama | collected 2016-02-17 | reverse complement strand
GCCGTTTCGATTGCTACCGGGTGGAACGAACCAGTTCCCGGGCGGGAGTTGCACCCGCTGAAGTCCAGCGCCTTTCACGGCGCACTTTTTCGACAACCAAGAAGACCTACGCTGAGCGACGGTATCATCAGCGCCTCTCCTGCGTCCTTATGTGAGACCAGCGTAGCTGGCAAAAGTACATGAGTAATCCATTTGGGTAATACCCTCCAATCAGAAGACGGGGGACTATAGTTGAGGGTTTCACAGATGAAAGAGAGCGCATCCACTTTTTTCGCAAAGATTTTGTTGATTGCGATCGCTCTCTTCTCGCTGGGCCCGCAATTGAGTTCACTTGATATTGACGGTGACGGTATTCCCGATGTTCCTCTCGTGGTTACGCACGCTAGCAGTCATCTCAAACTCCATCCCTGGCGAGACAAGGGACGACCCAGAGTCGTTCCTGTAGAGATGTCATTTTGGAGACTGACGCGAAACGATTCCCGACTCTTCGGGAGACAACTCGTGATTGAACTACGTGGTGATAACGCGCAACTCGTCAATCCCCTTCGCTGCTAGGAACGATTCCCACCGACTAGAGACCAGCAAGCATCTCAAAAAAACCGAAACGCCATCGCGCACAAAAGAGCACCGCGATGGAAACGTTTGGGGAAAACACACTACACGGAGGCAGGTATGACTGGGTTACACATGCCAAACTGCTGGATATGCGACAGAAGCGTTTCCGTGAGAGAGAGTAAAACCGACGGAAACGGCTTCTCGGTACACAAACCGTGCTACGTCGCAAAGCTAGCGCTGGAAAAGGGTCAGTCCCAAATAAACGCACTAGCAAAGGTGCTTCAGGAACTGATCATCAGACATTTCAGGACCATGTGGGAGGCGTTATGAGGTTGCTAAGATTTCCAAAGCGAGAAAGAGATGGCCGTCTGGGGACTGCCATCGAGAATGAAAGCAGGCTATATGGTGCATTGAAGTCGCTCTTTGATCTTTTAGAACACTACGGCCCAGTTTGGTACACGAAGCATTGCCACGACAAAGCCAAAACTGCTCTAGTGATGCACGGGCGTACTTTGAAGGAAAACCATAGAGTCTCTAGACAGGCTGCATAACCATTCAAGTGACAACGAGGGGATGCAGGTTCTTGAGGCTGCATCCCATTTCTGTTTTGTTCAACCGGACGTTGGGTCATCGTCGGGGATGTCGAGCGGTTAATACTCAAGTTTCCAGTTCTTTCGATTCAGCCCGAATCGTAAGCGTTTGTCCGTAATCGGAAGACGAGTGTAATGGCGATACTACGACAATTGATCCTTTGGGTTGGGCCACAGCCCGCACGTGGGATCAGCGTTGCTCGATCTGAGATTTGAGCAGAAGGAGCCGCTTTCTTAGCTGAACAAGTTGTTCTCGGAACTCCTTCGACTGCTTACCGGATACATGTGCCGGATTGTTGATGTGGTCTATTAAAGTCTCTACAGTTGAACGGAGTTGGTTCAATAGCTCTTTTGCTCGATCAAGATTGCCGTATCGAATTTCGATCTCTACCGTTGAGCAAAATGTGAAAGCAATTGAGAGTTTCTCTTGAATTGATACGGGAATGCCGATGACGATGTTCCCCTGCCTCGGTAGTGGTTAACAGGCTTCTCACTCAAATTTCGATGATTACGATTCGCTTCACATCTCACCATGAAGCTCTGGACTCAGCGAAGCGGGCAATGGTGCGGATGTGCTCGCCACGGCTCTTTTCGATTTCGCAAACTTTCCCAAGATTCCTCGAAGGTTCCGCAGCCGCCGCATCGTTTTGTACTACTCAGGACAGAACTGGGCTTCACGATAGACTGGCTGACGCGTTCAAGGTTGATGAACACCCGGAGGCGGTTTTGTGACACTTGTCAGCGGGCGAAAGCCTTTGACCTCGCGAATCATTCGAACCAATAATCGAGTGTTCCGACGGACCCTTTTCCGAAGTCTCCTTCAAACCCACCCTCGCCGCGCAGTCCCGTAAGATCGTCGGTCCCCGATCCGGCAACGACAACCCATGTCGCTCTGATCTTCCCCTTCTCGACGGTCTCGTGACCTTGCAGCACGAACGAGCCTTGGCGTCCACCGAGTCTTCCGTGAAATCTTTGCATGCTGACGAGAATTGCAGATTGATCGTCGCGTCGCACTTGCAACGCCCGCACCGGAGATTCGCCATCGATATCTCCCGTGAACGTTTCGTTCAAATGGATCTCCATGAGTACAGGCCCCGCGGTTTGATCGTAGGTCGTCGCATCCGAACTCTGCACCGTAATCTTCGCCTCAGCATGTTTGCGCGTCGACGGCGCACTCCCCGCGACTACCAAACCGTGCAGAGAAATACGACGTACAGGAGAAATATTGTTGCACTGATGTTCACCACTACCTCCAAAATCCAACCAGCGAAGGGCCGTCCCTGTATTTAGAGGAAGAGAGCGCCCCGACTCGCTGCCTGCTACTTTTCGGCTCAGTCGAGCGTATGACGGTGACTTAGAAAGTCTGCGCAGTGAACTGTTTTCTGGAAAATCCAACGACAATAACTACTTATCGTTCAATAATTTACATGTAAGTCATTTGCAATGAAGATTTTAGAGGCCATCGAAGGCGCGTGCAGAAGTAAGCTACTGATAACAATTCGCTTACGGACGATTGACCAGAAGAGGGGAACCTGTTGGGAACCAGATAACTGCTTATTTTACAATATTTTGTGAGTAAATCGTTTGGAATGAAGATTTTACCTCGTTCCAGCCATCTCAAATCCTTATAACCCATTTATTTGTAATAGTTTGCAGTATACAACCAAAACGCGAACTAACGATCAACCTTGGCGAACCCCTTCGCAATGACCTCCTGCGTGTCTTCGGCGAGATTCAGCGTAGGCAGTTCTTCCCGCCTGAACCAGCGAGCTTCAGCGGCGTCGCTCGCAGCCAAAAATTCTCCTCCGACAGGACGGCACAAGAAGTCGATCAGCACATAGTGGTACTGGACGCGCTTCTCCGCATCGCGAAGCACGCGGTCGAACACGCCCAGCAACTCTCCCGTTTCCACGATGAGCCCGGTCTCTTCGCGCGCTTCGCGAACGGCGGCCTCGCGCACCAGTTCTCCCACTTCGAGCACTCCCCCTGGAATCGACCACTGCCCCTGAATCGGCGGATGCGCCCGCTTTACCAGAACCACCCGATCGCCTTCGATGATGATCGAGCCAACCCCAATCAGCGGCAACTCCGGATATTCGCGTTTCATTCGTTAGCTTCGAGCTACGAGCTACCAGCCAGGAGCAAGCATATCCGAGTTTGCTCAAAGCTCGTAGCTCGCGGCTCGCAGCCATCTACTGTGCGAGAGGTACGCCCTTTTATCGATCAGCTTGCTAAAATTGCGCTCGGAAGTTGTCTTATGGCTCTTGAAGAATATAAACGGAAGCGGCGATTTGAAGAGACGCCCGAGCCTCCGCCAAAGGTCGAAAAGAATCGCGGCAATCGATTCGTCGTGCAAAAGCACGAGGCGACGCGCCTGCATTATGACTTCCGTCTTGAGATGGAAGGCGTGCTGAAGTCGTGGGCAGTGCCCAAAGGTCCATCGCTCGATCCGGCGGACAAGCGGCTGGCGATGCAGGTCGAGGATCACCCGGTCTCGTATTTTGATTTCGAGGGCAACATTCCTGACGGCAACTACGGCGCGGGCAGCGTGATGGTGTGGGATGTCGGCACGTGGGCGCCGCTTTCGCCTGTACCGGTAAATGGAAAGTATCCGCCCGGTACGGAGGCCGACGCGGCGGCAATGATCGCCAAAGGCGACCTGAAGTTCCGCCTGAATGGGAAACGGCTGCAAGGAGATTTCGCGCTCGTCAAGATGAAGGGCCGTCGTCCGGGCAGCAAAGGCAACGAATGGTTGATGATCAAGAAGCACGACGACCACGTTGTGGAAGGATTCGACGCGGGTGACATCGACGAGTCGGTCCTCAGCCACCGCAGCATGGACGAGATCGCCGGTGACGCTCGATCGAAAGAATGGAGCAGCAGCCGTCCGGCAGGCCAGGGAAAATTGAAAGCAGCGTGGCTCGCGGACGCGGTAGCGCGGCTCGATCAAAAAAAAAAGCAAAGTCAAAAACAGGGTCAAAAGAAAACCGCCGGGGACGTAGAGGACGCAGAGAAAAAGAAAGCTAGTTCGAAAACGCTTCCATCGACAGTTGCTGCTTCAAACGCTGCGCCTTCTCCAATCGGCAACGGATCTGCTGCATCAGCCGGCAAGAACAGATCGAAATCCTCCGCGTCCTCGACGTCCTCTGCGGTTGTGGTTGCTGATCCCATCAAGCGGCCGATGCCGACGACGATCCATCCCATGCTGGCAGAATCGATCGAAGATCCGTTCGACGGCGACGATTGGCTCTTCGAAATCAAGTGGGACGGCTACCGCGCGATCGCATTCATCGAAAATGGCAAGGTCCGCCTGGTTTCACGCAATCAGAATGAACTGACGGCGCGGTATCCGGAATTGAAGGACATGCCTGAATTCGTCAAGGCGAAGACGGCGATTCTCGACGGCGAGGTTGTTGCCCTAGACGCCGATGGCCGCGCGTCGTTCAGCCTGATGCAGCAGCGCACCGGGTTTCGGCCCGGAGGCCGCAAGGCTGTGGCCAATGCTGATGTCGCCGTCTTGTACTATGCGTTCGACCTCCTCTACCTCGATGGCTACGACTGGCGACGCGTCCCTCTGGAGGAGCGGAAGAAGAAGCTGCAATCAGTTCTGCAGTCTGGAGACGCTCTGCGTTACTCCGATCACTACGAAGCACAAGGAAAAGCGTTATTCGACATTGCGCGCGACAAAAAATTGGAAGGGATTCTTGCCAAGCGGCGTACGAGCCTCTATGAAGAGCGGCGCAGCCGTGAGTGGCTCAAGATCAAAATCCGCCATCGCATGGAGTGCGTGGTTGGCGGTTACACCGAGCCGGAAGGTACCCGCGCGCATTTCGGATCGCTCGTTCTTGGCCTGTACGACAAGGAACAGCGGCTCATTCATGTGGGACAGGTGGGGAGTGGCTTCGACCAGAAGCTGCTCGCGGAATTATTCAAGACCTTGAAGAAGCTGGAGACCAAAACCAATCCGTTCTACGGAGAAGTCGAGGCTTTGCGGAAAGTCATGTGGGTTAAGCCTGAACTGGTGGCCGAAGTCGAATACACGGAGTGGACCGAAGGCACGAATACTGGCAGCGGGTCGAAATTAAGGGCCCCAGTTTTTCTCGGGCTGAGGGATGATAAAGATCCGGAAGAGTGCGTGCTGGAGCAGGTGAACTCCTAGAGCAATCTATATGCGGGGCCTAAAGGCCGGATTGTATTGTCTCGCTGACGCGGCGCTGAAGCGCCGCTCTTCCACGAAAACCCGCCCCATCTCTACTTCACATCTTTCATCGCCAGCAACGTTCCATAATCGCGGCCGCTAGCATCGACGGCGCGTGCCACAACTGCCGCGAAAGCATCTCGAACCTCCGGATATTTCATGACCAGGGCTTTGATCACGTTAAGGTTGTCCTGATAGGCCAGGTTTGCATTGGAGACATTGGCAGATTGATAACGAACGATAAGATCCAGATCGTTGCCCACGATCTCAGGAAACACCGCAGACAATTTGAACGTGGAACCGCCTGCGGCTAGTTCAACGGTCTTACCGCTTGCTGGCAGGTCGGCGGGCTGCAAGCTTTGCGATTCGTCATAGAACTTGTCCGTCGCCAGTGTGCTCATGAAGGGCAGCGGTGAAATCAGGCTGCGCGCTTGCTGATAGTAGAACCACGCGTTGTGCGTTTGACCTTTGGCTTTGTACTGGCGGGCTTGAGTTAGAAACCAGTCGCTGTCGTGTCCGGCAACTTGTGCGGACTTGATATAAAGACCGCCGAGTTTCCATTCGTTTCCCATTTGCTGAAGCACTTCCGAGAACATGGTGCGGCCTTTAGGCGAGGTGGCATCCATCAACACGACGGCGTACTTTGCGGGCGGAAGATTGTCCAGATAGAAAGCGGCACTATTGGCGGTTTGGCCATTCTTGCCGAAGACGCCACAATAAAACTCTTCTCGACCGCTTTGCGTCCCTTGCTCGTTATCGAGCAAGAATGCGTTCTTGATGACGGCCTGAGCGCCGGCGAGATCGGGCTGCCGTTCCTTGATCAAGTTCTCAACTCCACCGAAGTCTGAGGCGAGGCTGGGGATGGAGTTTTGTTTTAGAGACGCCGCGTCGCTCTTGCTTGCCATCCCAAAATAGCGCTGACCGGCGTTTGTAATAGCGGTACGAGCTGCGGCATCCATGTCGGCCGAAGTCTGGCAGGTCTGGGCAGAAGCTGCCGAAATGAGAAATGGGGCCAGAAAGACAACAAGCAAAGCGAGCGAACCTTGGCGGAGCGGAGTCGGGTTCATGGGATTTTGCCTTTACTTCCAGTAACTTGCAGGTTTTGGCATTCAGCTTACGCTTGCTGCTTCGTGCCTAGCATAAGATTTTCTGTTGGCGGAAATGGTTGACTGCAATCATTTCTCCAACCCTTCCATCTCCTTTTCGTGCTATGGCATCCAACTGCGCAAGAGAGTAGGCTTGGATCGTTCTAGCGACGGGATTAACCTGCCAAACACGCGACCTTCACGGGTGCTAAAATTCTAAGAAGTTGCCTCGCGAAGTTTCCCCCCTTATAACACCAGTGTGCTGAGAGGAGTGGCTATGGGTGCAAGATCACTTTGGACGAAGCTGAACGGAACCGTTTTGATGGCCGCGGTTCTTTGCCTGTTCAGCACTGGCTTAGCTCTGCCCGCTCAAAGTCACAAGTCAGCCACCCCCGCTCAAAGTCGCAAGAAAACGAAGAAGCCGCTGCCACCGCCGCTGCCGTCCGGGCCTACCGGGCCAGTCCAGCAGATTCCGCTGGATTCGATTGCCGCAGTGCCTCCGCAGGTGACTTTTCAGAATAACCAACTGACGATTGTTGCTCCGAATTCCACGCTGGCTGAGATTCTTCGGGCCGTGAAAAAGCAGACGGGTGCTGAAATCGATGTGCCGGCCGCACCCGAGCGAGTGGTAACCAAGTTGGGGCCCGGTCCTGCGCGTGAGGTAATGGCCCAGTTGCTAAACGGGTCGCGCTTCAACTATGTGTTGTTAGGCGCGCCTGGAGATCAGAACGGTCTGACACGTGTCGTGCTGGTTGCCAAGACCGGCGCACCAGACATTACGCCTAATAATCCCCAACCAGGCGAGCCCGGACAGGGCATGCAGCAGGCGGGAATGCAGGCACCGGGAGTGGTACCGCCGGTTGCTTTCAATGTCCCTCAACAGGAACCTCCTCCTGACGCAAATGAAGAACCCGCCGAAGAGGTGACTCCTCCGGACGACAACAGCAACGATCAGAACGGAGCTGAAGCCGAACAACCTCAGGAAAATCCGGGAGTTAAGACGCCGCAACAAATGCTGCAGGAGATGCAGCAGAGGCAGTTACAGCTTCAGCAGAACCAGCCTCCAGGGCAACCTCCGATCCCGGGATCGGGGATGCCTCCGCATCCACCACAGGAGCAGTAAAGGTTTAGGGTCGGTTGCCGCGGGTGGTTTCCACGCGCGTTAGCACGCGCGTGGTCTGGGCCGTTTCACCTCTGCCCAGTGCACGATAAAGGAGTTCCCAATCGCGCGCCACTTCGGTCTCGGTGATGCCGTGAGGAGATCGGTGTAACTCCGCTTGCAACCGGGCTTCGATCAACTGCCGCAACAGTTCCGGCGGTGCGTTGCCGTTCGTCACATTACCGGCGGCAATTCCAACTTCAACACGGCCGCCATCAACCTGCATTGCAAGAGCGGGCATACCTTCATCGTCGACAGTGCTCTGCGCCTTGGACTGCAGTTTGGCCCAAGTCTTCTCAGCATTGCGGCCGTTTTCCGGATATGCGCCTGCAAGAAGATGCTTAAGCTCGTGCTGATAGGCGCGGAGATCTTCGCGATCGAGTGGGGCTTGCGGCTGTTCACCAACGACAAAAACCATCGCATTGCGGGCTGGATCAAAATGCTCGGCGCCTGTCCCGACATAGACCGCCGCCACGCATCCCGCAAAGATAGGGCTCACCACGGCACTGGGGACGATGTACTTCTTCGATGTGAAGAAAGCATCGACCACGCCATGCACCGTGGAACTGCGAGGGATGCTGCCGGGAACCTGCGATATGACGACTCGCGAAAACTTGAGCTGTGGATGGTGCGCGCTGTACTTGATCAACATCTTCGCCATCTGCTTGGGAGTTGTCATCCCAATGTCGGCGACAACACTGCGATGCAGCGCCTTCGGATAGTAGAAGTTGATGATGCTTTTGGCGAAATCCGCGCAATTTTGGGAAATGGTGTGGAAATGGGAGACGTTGGCAGACGCATTCAGTTTGCTGATCAGCGCCAAGTCCTGTTCCCGCGTTGTCTCGATTTCAAAACCGTAGATGGTTCGGTCATAGGAAGAGCCGACGAGCTCATACCAATTCCCACCCGGAGTCCCACCGCTCTCGAGATCGGGGGCGATGTTTGCAAGGTGTTTGCGGCGGTAGCGGTCGCGCAAGAAGGCCGTCATCTTCGCATCGGCGAAGAGCGGAATCTCTTCCGGGCGTTCTACTGCATACAGATACGGGATAAGTGGGATGGCGACCCAATCGTAACCGCCGACGCCGTTGTACCGGCTGATCACAACTCCAGTCTCACCGGGATGGCATGGCCTGAGCTGCAACGGGGTCTCAGCGCAGACATTCGAAAGGTAAACGGCGGCGTGCCCGGCGGCGGTGAAGAATCCCAACTTGCCGTAGGGCTCTTCCAACAAAAGAGTGGCCGAAGCACTGGACAAAACGGTACAGGCGAACATCAGCACGACGATCGTACCGATCGCTCGACGCGAGCAACGAATTTGGCCCCAGTACCCTCTCACTCAGACGACTCCCCAGTCTAACCTGCTTAGTGAGAACCCTTTAGCGGAAGATTAGTTGCTGCGAAGCTAAGAAACTAGTTACTGAAGTTCTGTATACTTCCACGCTATTAACAGGAGAATGGATGGCGAAAAATCGCTACTCAGAGGTTTCAAGACCGCCTGCGTGTGCGGAATCGGGGCTGGTATCTTCCTGAAACTGCAAGAGTGCCCAGCGGGCACTTTCCGCGACGATTTCGTCATCGTCGTGCGCCAACCTCTCCAGTATGGGCAGGAATTCCTTTCGTCGACTATTGCCCATCGCGATTACAGCGTTGCGGCGGAGGCCAGACCGCTTGGCCCGACTGATCGGGGAGCCGCGAAAGGCCGTGCGGAATTCTTCTTCGGAGATCCCAGCGAGCCAATCGAGAGAAGGATTGACCAAGCCTGGGCGAGCATGGAACTCGGGCTCGGTTGTGGCCGGTGCTTTCCGGTTCCACGGGCAGACGTCCTGACATATGTCGCAGCCGAAGACGTGGCGGCCCATGCCTGAGCGCAGGTCCTCCGGGAGCGAACCACGTTTTTCGATCGTGAGGTATGAGATGCAGCGATTCGAATCGAGCTGATACGGCGCGATCAGCGCATCCGTCGGGCAGGCTTCGATGCAGCGCGTGCAGGATCCGCACCGATCGGGCGCGGGCATGTCGGGAGTCAGTTCGAGAGAAGTGAGAATAACGCCCAGGAAGAGCCACGAACCTTTTTTCTGATTGAGGATGCAGGTGTTCTTGCCGATCCAGCCAACGCCAGCATATTTCGCGAAGACCCGCTCGACGATCGGGCCAGTATCGACGTAGCTGCGGGTGATGAGGTTCGGATCAGTGTCGGCTGTCGCGTCATGCAGAGCGTCCTCGACCTGTTTCAAGCGGCGCAACACGGCATCGTGATAGTCCTCGTGGCTCCAGGCATAGCGCGAGATCCACCCGCGCACGGGATCGCTGACCTGCGTTGAATAGGGATGATCGGTGTTGTAGTTGAGTGCGCATACGATCACGCTCTTAGCCCAAGGCGCAACACGGGAAAGCGATGCGCGCTTAAGCTCGCCTTGTTCGTCGCGCGATTCCATGTACTTCATTTCGCCCGCGCGGCCGGCAGCGATCCATGCAGGAAATGATTTGAGCTCCGGCGCATCGCCGGCTGGGGCAATTCCTGATAGGTCGAATCCGACTTCGGCCGCCGTATGCTTCACGACGGCGATAAGGTCCGGGTTAAGGTATGCTTTCGGCATGCGAACGCAGTGGTTCAGGTGGGACAGCCGCTTTCGCGGTGTCCAGTCGCAACGCATCTCTCTTATCGTAGCTTGGCTGCTTGCCGCAGGGAATCTGGTTGCGCAGCAGCCCGCGCCCTCAGCATCACAAACTAGTGATCTCGTGCTGACCGCTACTTCGCACGAGCCACTGCGGTTAAACGCTACCGAACTGAAGGCGTTACCCCATATTGCGGTGACGTTCCACAATACTCACAGCAACGCAGACGAAACCTATTCTGGTGTCCGGCTCGCCGATCTACTCGCGAAGTTGGGCGCGCCCTTGGGCGATGCCCTTCGTGGCAAGGCGCTAGCCAACTACGTGGTCGCGAGCGGGTCTGACGGTTACAAATCAGTACTGGCGCTCGGTGAGATCGATCCAAGCTTCCATCCGGGCGAAGTCATCGTCGCGGATGGTATAGATGGCAAGCCACTCGATGTGCACAACGGCCCATTCAAGCTGGTTGTGACCGAGGATAAGCGGCCTGCCCGGTCCGTGCGCAATCTGATCAGCATCGAGCTTCGGTCCGCTCAATAGCTGTACTCTCCCTGCACTAAATGCGCTATTTTTGTCCCGTAGCTTTGGCGCCCGCAGCTTTCACGTTCTCCGTGACGTGCTTCAGGTGATCTTTGAATTGGTCAAGATTCTTATCGTTTGTCTTTGTCCCGACCTCAACGGCCTTCTGACAGTTCTGCAGGGCGAGGTTCAGCTTACCCGCACTCTCGTATCCGTCCGCTAGGCTGTCATAAACGTTGGCGGAGCCTGGATAGAGCGCCACATTGCGCTGAAAAGCAGCGATCGCTTCCTCGATTTTTTTATCACCCATCAGTCGGTAGCCGAGATTGTTGATCAGATTCTCCGGCACGGGAACCGTGTAGCCATAAGTGTGCGAAAGTTCGCGGTAGTGTTGCTCGATGCCGTTCATCCCGCCGATGGGCATTCCGTTGTCGTCGCGCGGCATCTCCCATCCGGCAAAGATGCTGCGCAAGGCGGCGTAGTGCGCGCGCAGCACCGTCGAGCCGTGGTTTTCGTCGGGGAATCGCGCCGACTCCCAGTGGAAGTCTTTTGGGGCTCTGGCGGTCAGGGTCTTGTTCAGCCCATCGAACCCGGCTTGCATGTTCGTACCCTCGTTTCCCAACGAGAAAAAGAGCGTTTTGTTGAGTTCGTCATGCGCGGCAAAGAATGCCTGTGCCTGATGCAGAGTCGTCTGTTTCTCCCACCAGAGGCTGGGGCTTACCGCGATGTAAGCCTGAAACATGTCGGGTCGCGAGGTCAGAATGTGGATGGCCATGAGGCCGCCAAGCGAGTGTCCGGCAAAGATGCGGTAGGGCGCCGTGCGGTAGCGCTTTTCGATCTCCGGCATGAGCTCGGTATGGATGAAATCGAAGAAGCGGTCGCCACCACCGCTGGTCGGCGACGTCTCTTTTCCCGCGGAATCTTTCTCGTCCGAATGGGTGGGTGTGAGATCGCGGGTGCGATCCGTATTGGCAATGCCCACCACGATGAGTGACGGCATGCGTCCGTTGTCGACGAGAAAATCGATGGAGTTCCCGATCTCGTTGATGTGGCCATCGCCATCAGTGAGATACAGCACCGGAAGCACGTCTTTCCCCAGTTCGTAACCGTGTGGGGTCCGCACCCAAATCGTGCGATCTTCATTGAGAATGTTGGAATGCACCACAAGTTTCTGTGGGACGGGTGGCGCCATATCCTGCGCCAAAGCGGCAGTCAATGCGGAGATGGCAAAAGCCACGAACAGAACGCGGCACACCGATAGCTTCATAGGCGCTCCAGAATCTTCAGAACAGACGTGCAGGAGGGACAAACGTTATTGGCAGATCCGATAGAAAATGGACAATTACACGCCCAACTTCTTGACTTCCTCGTTGTAATACTTGCGGTAGAGGATGTCCCACTCTTGCGAGCCTTCAAGGATCGTCCGCTTCTGGGTGTCGATTTTCTGGCGGGCGGCGATGTCGATTTTGGCTTCCTGATTGAGCAGGTCTTCGAGGATCTTGCGGGTTTCCTGACGGATGGTGTTTGGGTCTTCAATGAACTCGACTTCGTCCAACTGCTTGAGAACGTCAGAAACGGCGCGGGCCAGCACGTTCACTTTGTCGCGGCTGAGTCTCACAACACCGCCTTGTACTTGCGAACGAGTTCGTTCTTCACTTTGCGGAACATCTCCTGATAGTTGGCCCCGGTATTACGCATTTCGTCGGAATAGGCTTCAAGAATGACGCGGACTTCGTCGTTGATGCGGTCTTCGAGAGATAGTTCTTCGAGGAGCGCGGCGTGCACGCGTTCGGTCACTACCGGGATCGCAGAGGCCTCGATGAACTTGCCTGCAATCAACTTCTTAGTGACTTCGCGGGCCAAATAGCCCACATATTCTTTGGAAAAAAGCATGTAAGGGTAAGCAGCGCTGGGCGCAACTCAGTTGTTTGTTATGAATTAAAAAGTGTAACACAGGCAACGGCGGAGACGCAGCCCAGTTGCGTTATTCAGACGTGCTTTTCTCCGCGACCTCAGCGGCATTTCTTTGCGAACTCGACAGTAAAATCCACGCAGAATGCTCCGGAGTTCACTGCACGCGGGGAGAGGACTGATCACGCAATGTATACACAAACTGGCGGATTTCGCGGCGCTCGCGGTCAAGTTTTGCGGATGATTCTTTGGAAAGCTTCTGGTAGAGAAGCAACTCTTCTTTAGACTTCTCTGGCTGACCAGCCTGGCGATAGGCCTGCGCCAGGCGGAAGTGCGCTTCCTCTGTCTGTGGAGCGATCTGGATCGCACGCTGATAATGCGGAATCGCACCCGAGAAATCGCCCTGATCCGCGTGGACGATTCCCAGCTGAAGCTCGGCGTCGGCAAATTCTGGATCGAGACGAATGGAATTTGCCAGGAGAGATTCGGCCTGCGTTGCGCGAGATGTATCCAGCGGGCCGCGGTTCTTCCAGAGCGCAACCGCGTAGTAATAATTTGCCTGCGCATTTTGCGGTTGCAAAGTGACGAAGCGGTGCAACTTTTCAAGTACCTCGCCAGAAGGGTTCTTTTCGACATGCTGCATTTTCCCAAGAAAGAGGTACGGCGCGGGATCGCCAGGGTTGAGATCCGAGGCAGCAGATACTTGCCGGATGGCCTGCTCGTTGGAGCCACGGGCGAACGAGGTGGCGCCTAGTCCGATCCACATACGCGTCGATTGCGGATACACCTTCGTGCCTTTGTCAAACACTTCTGCCGCCGGTTCGGGAGCATGGTGCAACAACAGTTCGGATGCCCAGTCGAAGATGTATGGTTCGGTCGGATCCATCTGAGCAGCGTGTTGGTATTCGTGTACGGCACTGAGAGAATTGCCGAGTTTTTCGTCGATCGAGCCGAGCAGATGATGGAGTGCGGCTGTGTCCTGGCGGGAGAGCAGGCGGCTCACCTGGTCACGGGCTTCGGCGTAGTTGCCGCCTCGCAACAAGTTGGCGACTTCAGGCGCGACCTCTGAAGGTCCGGCGTCGGCCTTGCTCAACGCGGTGGTATCTTTCGCAATCGAATCGCGAGTGCGGACTACGGTGTCTGAGCCATGCCCTCCGAGACTGGTTGTGTCGGTAACGCCAGAGACGCTGAATTGAGGTTCATCGAAGAACTGAGGCGCGCCGGCGGTTGAGACCACAAGATCAACGTTCTTGTCTTCGCGCTCAGCAAGCAAGACGGAGCTGATGTCTCCATCGCCTGAGCCACTCTTGGCGGCGTGAACGGAATAGGCGCCTGCTGACAAACCTGTAAACGCGTAATGTCCCCGCTCATCGGTTGATGCGGACTTTACCTGCACCGAGTTCTTTTCTTTCAACGAAACCGATACGTTCGCGACCGGCCTACCTTGGGAATCGCGGATCGTTCCGTGGAGTGAAGCGGATGGTCCCTTCTGCTGAGCAGCCAGCGACAAGATCGCCAAGAATAAGAGGAGGACATGGCCTACCAGCGTCAGATGCATCCAACTTTTTCTTCGCTGAAAACCGGGAATTCGCAAGCCTCGCCCCGCCATGGTGGAATCCTTGCCCTTCGCGGATTCTAGCGTTCTTAGAGGGTATCGGCAACGTGGGCGTGGGGCCAGGTTGGCGCGATTTGCTCAAAGAAATACAATGCTGTGCTTCGCCACTCCTATGCACATTCATCTCACCTCTCGATCGAGCTCGTTCTTGTTTGCTGGCCTTCTCTGTTTCTCTTCTCTCCTTTCGGTTGGCCAGTCTTCCGTGAAAAGGAAGATCATTATCGATCAGGACGCGGCAGGTCCGGCGGGGACCGATCAGCAGTCGATCCTGCTCCTGATTCAGTCGCCGCAGACTGAGGTGCTCGGCGTCACTATAGTGACCGGTGACGCGTGGCTGAAGGATGAAGTGGCGCATACGCTGCGGACGCTCGAGATCATTGGCCGCACCGATATACCGGTCGTGCCGGGAGCGGAGTATCCGCTGGTGCGGCGCAAAGACGAAACCGAGCTTTGGGAGCAACAATACGGCTCGGTCTCCTGGCTCGGAGCGTGGACGCCCCGTCTGTTTCATCCCGCAGACCAACTTGGCGAAATGCCCGAGGGGAGGGCAACGACTAAACCGTCAGAGGAAGATGCGGCACATTTCATGGTGCGGATGGTTCGCAAGTATCCGCACGAGGTGACGATCTACGAAGGCGGGCCGATGACCAATCTCGCCTTGGCGATCGCCCTCGATCCGGAGTTTCCGAGCCTGGCGAAGGAATTGGTATTCATGGGCGGCAGCCTGAATCCGACGACGGACGATCCGGAATTCGTGAACACTCCGCGGCGCGAATTCAATTTGTGGTTCGATCCGGAGGCGACCCATGTGGCGCTCATGGCTCCCTGGAAGAAGATCGTTTGTACGACGGTCGACATCTCGGTGAAAACGCGATTCACGCAAGAACTCATCGACAGACTAAAGCCGGCAAGCTCGCCGGCGGCAGAATACGTCGCGAAATACGCGCGGCTGCACGGGCAGTACAACTATCTTTGGGATGAACTCGCCGCGGTCGCTTGGCTTGATCCGAGCATTATCACGGCGAAAAACACGCGCTATCTCGATGTGAACCTCAATCATGGCGCGGCATATGGGGACACACTGAGTTGGTCTGAGCACGATAAGCCGAAGATCGTCGGGTCTCTGGCTGAAGTTCAGGATGATCTGGATACGCAGAAGTTCTATCGGGAATTTGTGGAACTTTTGAGCACGCCTACCCCAAAGCCTTGACCACCAAGGACACTAAGGTTCACGAAGGATCTTCAGATCTGCTTCTGGCCACTACTCCAGTTTTTCCAGCATCTGCTTGGCTTGCGGGTGATCGGGATGGTGTTTTAGCAATTCAAGCAACAGACCTCGGGCCTTGTCGCCCGCGCCCTCCATTGCGTACACGCGGGCAAGGTTTAAATAGGCTTGGTCAAACGCCGGGGCAATTTGAATCGAGCGCTCAAAGCTCGCTACAGCCTGGTCGCGGCGGTTGGTCATGAGGTAGAGCACGCCCAGATTATTCAGCGCCTCGGGATAGGCAGGACGCGCTTTCAGTGCGCGCTGCAGATAGTCGTATGCCTTGGCTGTGTCATTGGCTTGCGCGAAGACCATTCCCAAGCTGTAGTTGGCTTCCGGATCTTCGGGTCCAACTTCGACCGCCTTCTCTAGAACAGTCCGCGCATCACTCCAGCGTTTTTGAAGACGGTAGGCATTCCCTAGGTTGTCGAGCGATAACAGATGACGCGGATTGATGCTCAACGCCTTCTTGAAATCTGCGATGGCGTCATCGACGCGGTTTTCACGCGTAGCGATGACCCCGAGGTTATTCCACGCGTCGGGCAGCGTGTCGGGATAAGTTGGTTTCAGCTTCACGCAGCGCTCGAACGTTTCGCGGGCAACGGCATTCTTGTTTTGATTGAGGTAGACGCTGCCGATCCCGTACAGAGCCTCCGCACTGTTCGGGTCGTCGCGTAGCGTCATTTGAAACGCGACTTCAGCCTGATCAAGGTATCCGCGCTGAAAAAACAATGCACCCAAAGAAAGATTGTTTCGACCAAACTCCAGCGAGTATTTTGTGCTCGGGAACGGTAAGGCCCGGGCCAAACGCTCCGCGTCTGTGTTGGGAATCTTGCGAAAGTCCTGCGTAACATGGTCAGGGGCGATCACGCCCTGATACACCTTCACGATATAGCCATCGGCGTTGATGAGGAATGATGTTGGGAGTGTCAGATCGCGATGTCGGTCAAAGAGTTGCCGATAGAGAATGTTGTACACAGCAGCGGTGTCATTGGAGCAGCGCAGGATCGGAATATTAAAATGCCGTTCACAAAGAAAGGCGTCAAGAGTCTCGTTGTCAGGATGTTCTGCGCGAGTTGTTTCGACCGCGATATTATCCACATTGAAGCATAGAGCTATTAGTTCTTGTGCCCGCCAGCGAGGGTGGTTGCGTTCGAGCATCACCAGGGTGTCACGACACTCCCGCGACTTCGTAGTCCAGAAGTTGAGCAGAACGGGCTTGCCTTTGAATTCTGAAAGCGACAGCTGTTGGCCAGATTGATCCGTGCCGGAAAAGTTGGGCGCGGGAACCGGCGCCAGAAGCCAGGTCTCAACTTTGGCTGGAAGCTCTTCCTTTTGGATCTGAACGATGGACTCTGGCTTTGGTTGTGATGTGCTCTGAAATGGCTCTATGCGATTCGGCTCCGCATCTTCAACGACCCAGATCCGGTTGTTGATTGGCAGGTTGTGGAGTTCCTGGACAAGCCCGCTCGGCCATCGAATTGATGCCCGGACTGGCCCTGTTGCTTCTCCGAGACCGAAGAATACTTCTTTACTGTGTTGGGCGAGGAACCCGGATCCAGCTTGCAGCATTCGTGTCTGGCGGCCCTTGTCGGTCTCAATTGTTATGGCAGCGCCAATCGCGTCGCGATTGCTTTTTACTCCCTGAATGCGAAACGCGATCGATGGCGGCAAATCGCGCTGGACATTCTTCAAAATGCGCAGTTGCGGAGCGTTTCGGTTCTTGAGAAAAACTTCCTGTCTTCCGTCGTGATCGAAATCGGCAACCGCGAAAGAACGGCCGTCTTCGATGAAATCCAACCCGACTGCGGCTGAAACGTCCGAAAAGGTTCCATCATGATTGTTGGCGTAGAAGACATTCCGCTCATAACCACTCCAGGTGCCATCGGAGCGGATCAATTCGTTGATGGCGTTCCATCCCTGCTCGTAATCATGTGTAGAGCCAGCGTTGTCGGGAGAGTTTGCGACGACCTGCCGCCAGAAGAAACTATTCAGGTCATCGCGCGACGGACCAGATACCATGCCGTTTACGACGTACAGATCAGCGAAGCCGTCGTGGTCAAAATCGAACGCGTCGGAAGCCCAGGCCCAGCGGCCGATTCCGACTCCCGCAGCATTCGTAACATCTTGGAATTTGCTCCCGCGATTGCGCAACAGAGAGTTCCCCATCGCATGCTTGTGATAGAGGGCCCGTACCCTGGGGTCAGAATCCGATTTGAACGAATCGAGCATCGAAATGCGAACCCCTGCCGCAGTCCACATATTCGCGACGTAAAGGTCCTGACCGCCATCGTTGTCGTAGTCGAGCCAGCTGACACTCATGCCGGCACCCACGTCTTCGACCTCCTGTTGTGGAGCCACGTCGGTAAAAGTTCCATCGCCGTTATTGCGATACAGATTCTTTCTGCCAAAGTCGTTAACTACGTAAAGATCGGGCCAGCCATCGGCATTGAAGTCACCCCATCCGCAGCAAAAGCTATAGCGAGTATTGTTCTTGTCGAGGCCAGATTTTGCGGTCACATCGCGAAACGTGCGGTCACGATTGTTGCGCATCATGAAATTCGGCGGCCCGTTTTCTGCATCGTGGTACGGAGACGGATATTTGTATTGGCCGGTGCCTTGATAGTAGGAGTAAAGGCAAAAATAAATGTCGAGCCAACCGTCGCGGTCGTAGTCCGCAACCGCTGCGCCGGTGAAAGTCCCCTGTGGTGGGTGGGCGAACTTAAATGCGTCCGGCTTTAGGTGGAACTTTCCGCCACCCTGATTCAGGAACAGCAGCGGACCGCTGTTGCGAACAAGAATGACATCTTGATGACCATCGTTATCGTAATCGGCAAAGAGAGCGCAGACAGTGTTTTCCAGAATCCCCAGGCCAGAGGATTCCGTAATGTCCTCGAAGGTGCCATCACCGCGATTGCGGTAGAGACGATTGGGAAGTCCCGCAGTCTGGCAGATGTAGAGATCGTCGAAGCCATCGTTGTCGATGTCGGCGACGGAAACTCCGTTGTGTCCGTAGATATCGATGCCGCAGGCTCCGTCAATCACGGTTCGCCAATAGTCGGTGCCGTGCAGGAGTTGCTCAGAATAAGAAGAATTGTTGCCGACTGCAGCTGCGGTCACGTCGACATAGAAGGGCGAGTTCGATCGCGCCCGGGTTTCGTCGAGCACTTGCCAGTTTGAAACCTGAAACTCGCCAGACGGCGAAGGTTCCCACTTCAGGCGCCAGGTGCCAAGCCGCTGCTCCCGATGGAAGCCCTGTCCAGAACCAATGATCTCGTAGCGTACATCGGTATGAACCTGCTTGGGAGTCTCTCCAGTCGCACCATGCTCTCCGGCTTCGATCTTTGTGATTTGGAACTCGGCGGTGTCAATCCTCAAAAGATCGCCCAAGGCAGATTGCCAGGCTTGCAGGAAAGCGTTTCCGCCGAGCGCCGCACTAGCTCCGAATGTGCAGTTATGCACGTGGAGAGCAGGAGAGGTGCGCACTGCACGCAACTCTGTTGGCTTGGACGAGGTACCCGAGAAATTGGCATTGAAGCTCGTTGCTATGACCTGCAGGTTTCGTGGAGAGTTCTTGAGGCCCTGACTCCATGCGGCAAGAATTTTTTCGATTCGATCCGCATACACCTCGGCAGGAAAGCGATCAATTTCCGGACGAACTTTACGCAAGGTTGCATCGAGCGGCCGCTCGGTGATGTAGTGCGGTTGCAGATGGAAGGTAGAAGAGAAGGCATCGCCTTGCTGAGCCGGGGGCCTCATTCCAGGAAGGCCTCTCCATAAACCTGCCGGAACGAAGGTGGCGCCGGTGAATTGACAGAACCGGGAAAGAAAGGCTCGCCGGCTGAGTTCGACTTGAAAACGCCGCTCTGCCGGGCTCAGAGGGATTTCTCCAACGAAGTCACGTGTAGGGCGAAGCTAACATCGGGGTGGAAATGGGGTCAAGCGGAGGGCGGTCTTAGGAGGCTACTTCTAGCCGATAGTCTTCCGACGCATCACGGCACTGGAGATTGAAGGGCTCCGGACTAGTGAGACGCTTGTCTTGGGACCATGAGATTGGTCCATACCTTGGGGTCCGAGTTCGAAAAACCGTCCAAAGACGAATCCCCAGACAGGCTTATCGACGGGACTGAATCCAGCGGAGTTGCTTTGATGATCTTGTAATCCTGGTACACGATCGAGAGAGTCGCTTTTCCGCCGAAACGAATGAAGCTCTCGGTGTGATTCTCGGCAGGAAGCCAAAAATCGTTCACCTTTTTATAGCTGTGCGCGATGTCGGTCTTCTTGATCCACATCGAAGGATTCTTGCCGGGCTCTCCTTCGATACGAACTACAGCAAAATCCCTTGCGTCGACCCAGATGGTACCGCGATAGAGGAATTTGTTTCTCGTCCTGGGAATCAGTTTTAAGACATATCGGCCACCGCCGTCGGGACTCGTCTCAAATCCGGCAAGCTCAAACTCGTAGTTCTTGCGTGTGAGCGCTATATCGTCGCGATTGTCTCCCTGGGAAGCCTCAAGCTCCCCCTCCAGCAGCTTCTTGAAGATGCGATCAATAACGAACTTGGAGCCGGTCTCTGAGACAACGGTGAACTGCTTCGTACTCGGCGCGCGAAAATTGACCTTGACCACCATTTCCGCGTCGCGATCGCTGGGAAAGCCGTGGTATTCCATGCGATACACGCGCGTGCCTTCGAATTGTTCCAAGGCTGCAGCCCGCTGGGCATTGCGCTGCTCAAGATTGTTCAGGATTTGGTCAAGGCTCAGGTTGTGACCTTGAGCAGGGGTTATGAGTTCAGCAGCTTGCTGCGCGATAATGCAGGGAACTGCAAAAAGGAAAACGGCTATCGGAATCGTTCGAACAAATCTCATCGGCTCACAACCTTCCGATGTTACAGAGCGTTGGATGCCATGCCGAGTTGCACGGCTGCCCCAAAAGTGACCGATCACTATGTTACTGGTGCCGATTGGCGCCTGCGCTGGAAAAACTGGCAGGCGTTCGGATTTCGTGCAACATTTTTGAACGACGGGTCAGCATCCGACGAGTCGACATCGAATTGGCAGAATTCCTGTAATATCTGAGATGCGCTGGCCCGACCTGGATTAACCGTTTAAACGGCGATCTGTCGCGGCTGGAATGAACGAGCAGAAAAGGAAACCAATGTCGCGCCTGCCCGTCACTTACGAGTCGACCGCAGAGACCCTCTCCAGCCGGTTTGAACAGACGTATGGAACACAGCCGAGTATTTTTCGGGCTCCCGGGCGCGTAAATCTGATTGGGGAGCACACCGACTACAATGACGGGTTCGTGATGCCTGCTGCCATTGGCTTCTATACGTGGGTGGCGGTGAGCCCACGTTCGGATCGTGCGATCCATGTCCGCTCCGAAGAGTTCGACGAAGCATTAGAGCTTTCGCTGCAAGAACTGTCAGGTCCGCCTCGGCATCACTGGTCCGATTTTGTCCGCGGAGTGGCTGCTGTACTTCAGAGTCAGGGGCATAAGCCGTCAGGGGAAAATCTGATCATCGAGGGCCAGGTTCCCATGGGTGCGGGATTGAGTTCGTCAGCGTCGCTCGAGGTGGCAATTGCGTTGGCTTTACTTGGCGAATCGCGTTCTGAGGTTTCGCAATTCGAACTGGTAAAGATGTGCCAGAAGGCCGAGCACGAGTACGTGGGCACGCGGTGCGGCATCATGGATCAGTTTATTGCTGTGTTTGGGCAGGAAGGTCACGCACTGATGCTTGACTGCCGAACCTTGGAATCGGAAGCATTGAGAATTCCGCAAGACGCGCGTCTGGTGATTTGCAACAGCATGGTGAAGCACGACCTTGCGGCCGCCGGCGAATATAACCGGCGGCGCGCCGACTGCGAAACCGGAGTCAGCATTCTGCGAAAGCGCTTGCCGCACGTGCGAGCGCTGCGTGACCTCACCCTAACGGACCTGAAAGCACATCAGAGTGAATTGCCTGAAGTGGTTTACCGGCGGTGCCGGCACGTGATCAGCGAGAATCAACGTGTACTCGATGCTGCCAGCGCGCTACGCACGGGCGATTTAGACGGCTTCGGGCGGCTCATGTGCGAATCTCACCACAGCATGCGCGACGATTACGAAATCAGTGTCAGGGAACTCGACCTGCTCGTGGAGATCGCATCTGAGTGCGACGGTGTTTATGGATCGCGCATGACCGGCGGGGGGTTTGGTGGGTGCACGATCAGCCTCGTTCAATCGGAATCTGTAGAAGAGTTCCAGAGAACAATCACTCACAAATATAAGGATGCCACCGGAATTTCCGCGCCCGTCTATGTATGCTCAGCCGCACAGGGGGCCGGAGAGTGGTCGAGCTGACGGGCGGGATTAGGGATTAATGCGGACCAAATTTCATCTTTGCAACGTCATTCCAACGGAGCGATAAATCTGACCGCAGCAGTTGTACCAGTGTAGGGATGCTTCGACTCCGCCGGAGCTCCGCTTCGCTACACTCCGGCTCCGCTCAGCATGACAATATTTTGAGACGGGCCACACTATTTCCTCATCGGCGATCCGGCTGCGATCGGTGCACAAGAGAGAGCGCGCGTTGCAGTGTTCTCACATCTTCTTCCAGAACTTGGCCGCGCTCGTATTCGCGACCGGAAGCTCGGCTAATGGAAACTCTTGGATTGCGGTAGCGCATCGGGCTCGCCACAGAACTGCTGAGGCCGACATGGATTTCTCGAACGCCCGTACGTTCAACGATGGTAGGAGCGTCTCTGTGGCCGATGCCTCCGCCGGCCATGATGGCAACGCGGCCTTCCGCAGATTTCACCAGCGCAGCAATTGTGTCGATCCCCTCAAAGCAAGTCTGTTCACCGCCCGAGGTGAGGATTCGATTCGCGCCGGTCTGGCACACGCCTTCCAGTGCCGCGAAGATATCAGATGACATGTCAAAGGCGCGGTGAAATGTAACGGAGAGCGGTTTCGCCAGGTCCACAAGGTGTCGCGTACGCTCGACGTCGACACGTCCTTCCGGATCTAGGATGCCGAGGACAACTCCATTCGCGCCCAGCTCCTTTGCGGTTTCGATATCGCGGCCCATGATTTCCATTTCCTGCTCGGAGTAACAGAAATCACCCGGGCGTGGGCGAATGATCGGGTGCAAGCCAATTGATATCTGCGATCGAACCGTTGCAATCAGGCCGGCGCTAGGGGTAATGCCGCCCTCGAGAAGATCACTGCACAGCTCAACGCGGGCTGCTCCGCCGCGTTCCGCCGCGACTGCCGATGCCACCGAATCAACACAGACCTCGACAACGATGTCTTCTCTCATGTCCCGATTAAAAAACCCGCAAGCTTAACACACTGTCAACGAATCTTTGCAATTGCACGTCCTGGTTCTGCCTCATGTGACTGACGGTCGGATTTCCGGCTAACCGGCCGAACTTGGCACAATCATTCCGCGTGCTGTGACACGGAATGGATGTTGACGATGGCTTACAGTCAGCTGGCGAGAACTGACCGGCCATTTCGCAGACTCCGAGAATCAAATCTTCTCGAAGGTCGTTCCATCAAAAAGCCGGACGTCGATGAGCAACATCCGGCTTGCCTGTGATGGGGGAGGGTTATTTTCTCAAAACGTAAACTTAGCCGTCATCTGAATGATACGTGGATTCCAAAGCTGCCGCAGGCCTGACTGCTCACTCTCCGGTAGCAGGTTATTGCTGGAGCCGTAGTTATAGCCCACGAGAGATCCAAAGGTGGTTGCTTGCAGGTTTCCCTGGATTCCGCCCCCGCCGTTTGGACCTCCATTGATGTTGGAGTGCCAAAGCGAGAAGACGTTAAAGATTTCGAGACGGTACTCGAAAGCCTTGCTCTCTGTGATTGGGAAGATCTTCGAGAGCGTAATGTCGCCTCTCATGAAGTACGGCTGGCGAATACTGTTTCTTCCAACGTCACCGTACTGGTTGCCTGCACCGATGACATACGCTGCCGGATTGAACCAGTGAAAGATGTTGCTCTTGAAGTTGGCCTGTTGGTAGACATTGGGATCCAGAGCGCCAAAAACCGGCGCATGGGGATCGCCCACTTGATTTGGACGACGAAGATCTGCACGAACGCCATCTTCTCCGTAGTCTCCTAGGCCGTCGAACAGAGTTTCTGGCATGCCGGACGCGACGGTGTAAATCCCACTGAAATTCCAGCCTCCCACCACCCAGTTCGCAGGCCCCGCCGACCATCTGCGCCCTTTGCCAACAGGCAATTCATACGAACCACTCGCAACGAAACGGCTCGGCTGATCGAATGATGCGGGACCGCGGTCGCACTTGAAGCAGTTATTGTCCTGCAAAGTCAAACTGCCAGTGGGGATGTTGTTGATCGCTGAAACGTTGTCGAACGTCCGCGACCAGGTGTAGTTCAATTGATAAAGCAACCCGCGCGAAAGGCGTTGATTCAAGCGCGCCTGCAACGAGTCATAGTTCCCGCTGAAAAGATTCGCAACTGAATAGGCGTGGGAACTGATATTGGGGAACCGGTTCCGCTGAAGGGCCGGAATGAAGTTGGGGTCTGCCTGACACGTAGAGGATGCCTCGGCTGCCACGCGGTACTTGTCACATGAATCATCAATCGCGGGCATTGTCGCGGCATTGTAGTACCAGTAGCCGGGCTGCCGGATTGAGTGGCTACCAACGTAGCTCACGTCGAGCAGAACGTTTGGCGTTAAAGCATATTGCCCACCAACCGTCCATTGTTGATTGTAAGGGCTACGATTTCCGGGCCAGTTGATCTGTGGGTAAGGAATATAGTACGGGTACCCGTTCGCTCCAACACCGAAGAATGAGTAATCCAGAGTGGATGGCAGCCAGAGACTGTCAAGAGGGTTCGGCGCAGTGGGAGTGTACCCAGTCGACGTTGGATAAAACGCCGAAGCCCCAATGTAAGTGCTGATGTTGTCGTACGTAGTCAAACCGTACCACTGGTTTTGCAGATCGTAGAAGAGGCCGTATCCAGCACGAACAACGAGGCGATCGGTGCTAAGGGGCCGCCAGGAAATTCCGATGCGTGGCGCCAGATCCTTGTGATCGGGAGCGACCAGCTTGTTGTCTACGCAGCAGCGAGCCAGGCTTTGGATATAACCCGTTCCTGCCCCGGATCCGGCAGCTTGAATGGCAGCGACCGTATCCTTATTCGCCCACAGGAATCCGCCACCGTTCGTCATGTCGAGTTGAGCGCCGCTGTTGTGGATGTCGTGATACGCAGGCGGAATCTCATATCGCAGGCCGAGATTAAGAGTTAATCGTGATGTGACACGAAAATCGTCCTGGACGAAGAAGTTCCAGTTCGTCGCACGCACATCAAATCGGTCAGAGCCGCCGGGCGCGGGGCCACTCACACTGCTGGGATCGCCGAGAAGGAAGTCAGCGATCGCACTTCCTCCTCCTGCCGTGGAATAGGCGTTCTGGCCGAATAGTGCAGGATTATTGGACGTGTAAGAACCGTTGAAGTTGACTTGTCCGGTGGAGCCGAAGGCCGCAATCATGTTCAGCATGTAACGACGGATATCAACACCCATCGTCAGCATGTGCCGTCCGTGGACCCACTTGAGATTGTCCACCAATTCGTAGTTATTTTCTTTTTGCGTCCAGCCCGAGTTCGTGTTCCCAATCGGCTGGTAGCCGTTGTAAACGATGTTCGGAACGCCCCAGAGATTAGGATTGCCAGGCACATTGGCGAAACCGAGATTCTGGCCGTAATTGGAACCATTCGCTGAATCAGAACCGTTTCGCCAGTCCATCCAGTTGTAGCCCACGCGAAACGAGTTGATAGTCGAGGAAGTGAGGGTGTGCTGCCAATTGAAGCCCATCAGCTTGTTGCGCTGATACTTCAATTCGCCTGTCAGCGGCATGACGCTGGGATTGTGGAATTTCTGTTCGCCGAGAACTCCGGTGAAATAGAACTGGTCTCGATCTCCCAGATTCTCATCCAGGCGAAACGTATCGTTGTCGGTATCGTAAGGATTGCTCAACGAGGCGATATAGTTCGCGCAGCTACCGGACCCTCCGCCTCCGGCGTTCGACTGCGCGCAGGAAGCCCCGCTGAAGCCAGAAACGTTGGGCTGCGGCAGCAAGGTCATGTAGTTCTTCGCGATTGCGCTTATGTTGGAAATCTTGTTGCCAGGGAACGCAGTCCGAGTGGTGGGATCGCCTCCTACTTCCGTAGTTGGATCGTAAATCGGGAGCACTTTGCCGTTTGCATCGGTCCAGTCAGAGAAGTCGCCATTTCGCTCCGCTGCCGTTGGCACGAAGGCGTTTCCTAGCTGGCTCGTGCGGCGTCGGCCAGCCTCATATGAGTAAAAGAAGAATGTCTTATTGCGTCCGTTGTATAGCTTCGGTATCAATACCGGCCCGCCGAATGTAAAGCCGTATTGGTTCTGTACCAGTTGGCTCTTACTTGGCAATGGCGTCCCGTAGAATGTGTTGTCATACGCATACATCGGATTTCGCGGCGCGAAAATGTCGTTTTGGATGTAGTCGTACAACGTGCCGTGAAACTGATTCGTACCGTTCTTGATAGCCACGTTGACCTGTGCAGATCCCTGGCCGTACTCAGCAGAATACAGACCGTTCTGAACCTTGAATTCCTGAATGGACCCGGAGGTCGGAATATTGTTGGCAGTAGAGAAGTATTGGTCGTTATCCGAGACACCATCGACCAGGTAACTTACGGATTCGGTTCGAGCACCGTTTACGCTGACCGAGGTGAAATCCTTGTTCAGTCCATGTTGGGCCCAGTAGAGTGTGGAACTTCCCTGCACTTCTGTCGCACCAGCCTGGATCCGCAGGAGGTTTGTAAAGTCGCGGCCAGATATGGGCAGATCATCGATCAGCTTTCCGGGAATTACCTCACCTGAGCTCGCGCTGTCCGTCTGCACCATTTGGGTCTCAGAGGTGACCGTCATCTCCTCGGCAATCCCTCCCACTTCCAGGCGGAAATCCTGGCGCAGAGTCGCGTCGACGTCGAGCTTGAGGTTGGGTGCTTCAGCCTTCTTGAAGCCCGAAGCCTCGACGGCCAGCCTGTAGTTCCCAGGAATCACGTTCACAAACACGAAGTCGCCGATCGAACTAGTTTTGGTCGTCGTCTTTAGGGAGGTGGCCGGGTTTGTGATGGTCACCGTGGCGCCAGAGACGGCCGCTCCGGTCGAGTCCACTACATGTCCCAGAATGGTTCCTTGGGAGTTCTGCGCTGCCAGAGGCATCGGGGCTGACAGCAGAGAAAGGATCAGGGTTGAGCTCGCGATGAGCCCCAGGCGACGGCTGATACTTTTCATGAAAACCTCCATCGAGGTCAGGAGTCCTGGGCGGGTTGCCGAAAAACTCTCTGTTGGCGGACAAAAATAAATAAGGTTTTCAATCACTGTCAAGGGGAAAGTGATCGTTTTAGCAATATTCGCTCACTTAATATGATCGTATTAGTTGTTCATGTGTTATGTTATGCTTGAGATAACGATTTCTGCGCATTCCCGGTTTCTTAAAGATAACGACGCTGATATACACTCTTGCCTTTGACTAGGCGGGGCGCATGACTCATGGCCGGCAGATACCGCCTCGCTCTGAAGTGATAGTTTCTACACGATGAAGGCGCGCAATCGGGCAGATCAAATTCTGAGAGAGCTGCGACAGAAAGGTAACGTGTCGCTCGAAGCT
>Ga0126370_10000102_pt1 | contig 27383 bp, 10 predicted proteins | sample PanSoiMetaPlot_3_FD_92586 | JGI IMG/M metagenome (GOLD analysis project Ga0126370, IMG submission 92586) | Tropical forest soil microbial communities from Panama - MetaG Plot_3 | ecosystem: Environmental > Terrestrial > Soil > Tropical forest > Bulk soil | place: Panama | collected 2016-02-17 | reverse complement strand
TATACGTTAATGCTACCCGCGGCTCCGCCCAAAGTTGGTCCCTTGCAACCAGAGACTCCGGCAAACAGGGCCTGCAACTGCGCGTCACTCACATCGGTTACGCTACTCAGAGCACCGTTGACGCCCACGTGGGCAATCGGAATAATCGGAGCGGCTCCGGTTGGTACGGTGGTGCCCGCAACGATTGCGTGGCCACTGAAGGGATCCGTTCCGCTCACGTTAAAGTCCAAGATGTGAGCAGTTGAGCCGAGAACGTCGGTAATATCGCCTCCGGACAGGTGTGCCAAGTCGTTTACCGTTGGGCAAGTGCCGGGGTTGTTGTTGCTGTTGTAGCCCAGACCTTTCATCGTGGCATTGCCGCCTGGGACTGGTAGGTCCGAGTTGGCCCGGCACATGGCGAACGCGCCATCTTCTGCACGGACGTCAGTGGCCGCCGCACTCACCAGCGGGCCAGTGGTCGCGGTGAATTTGGACTGAATGTTGGCTGGAGGAAGTGTATCGGTGCTGCCATCCGGCCAAACAGTTATTTGGTTTCCAACACCTGGAAAACCCCCAACGACGGTGACGTTGCAGCGTGGCTGACCGTAGTAGCAACGATCCCCGACCACGGAATCCACCTTGATGTACGCGATGAAGTTCGGAGCCGCGCCCGCAGTCGTGGTGTGGCTATCCCAGACGATCCAGATCGTGTTTTTGTCAACTGCCGTCGCCCCACCTTTAAACGTCGGACGGGTGTCGTTCACCTGGAAATTTTTCGCCGTGTAATGGAAGCATGGCGAAGTAAAGCCCGCGATACACTTTTTGCTGTTGTAAGCACCTAAAGCTGCGGATTGCCAAATCGCCGACGAACCGGCAATGATGGCCTTGGCCGTAGCTACCTGAGCCTGTGCTAAGGGCACCGTGGCTCCAATCGCGATCAACATGCAGACCGCGAACAGGGATCGAATACGCGACATAGTCGATGTTCCTTTCGTAAAAGATTGAAAAACGTAACCCGGGGAACGCGCAGGCATTTCCCTGCGCGCAGGACGCTGCTTAGTGCCATAGACTGATCCACTTGCGTTTGGAGGCAGTCTTATGTCTGGAATTTTTTCAAGAAATCTGCGAAGGCAAGCGGAATATAAGACCGCACTGGGGCGAAGTCAAATTAAGATTTGATGACAAACGGCCGGTTTTTTCACGAGTTTTTAATATTCGACCCATTTGCGAGTCTTGTATAGTCGCTGGTCGATCCCAAACAACGCATTGTGGCGTATTCAATCGTAGAGGTTCACGTGCTCCGTGCTCCTATGTATGTGGTTTCTGTGTTCGTTGCCGTTATTGCTTGCGTATTGCTTTCTCCGCTCAACTCCCTAAGTCAGGAGCCACCGAAGGCAGCGGGGCAACAAGGATCTATTTCGGGCACAGTCATGGATCAGACTGGGGCGGTAATCCCCGGCGTTAAAGTAGTCTTAGCTGGTGGTACAGAGAAAGGCCTCGAAATTCAGACTGACGATAAAGGGGCTTACTCATTCAAGGGACTCAATCCAGGCACTTATACTCTGTCAGTAACTGCTCCGAATTTTGCTGTGCAAAGTCTGACCAATATTAATTTGACTGCCGGCCTGGACTTGCCGTTGGACGTGACGCTGTTACCCGAGAGCACAGAGAGCAAAGTAAATGTCGAAGCGGAGGGCGCAGCCCAGGTGGAAGTGGAAAACGCCACCGTTGCCGGCACAATTACCCAAAAAGAAGTGGTAAACATCGGACTCAATGGACGCAACTTCACGCAACTGATTGCACTTGCCCCTGGGGTAAGCAATCAGACGGGTCAAGACGAAGCGAAGGTGGGAGTTCAGGGTAGCGTGAAGTATAGTGTCAACGGCGGTCGCGTTGAATACAACACCTTCGAAGTGGACGGCAGCGACGTTCTCAACACCGGATTGAATGGCGCCGTAAGTACTCTGATGGTTTATCCCAGTTTGGATGCCATTCGGGAAGTAAAAGTCCTCACCTCAAACTACGGCGCTCAATACGGCCGTACGGCATCCGGCACAGTGCAAGTGTCGACAAAGTCTGGCGGGACCGGTCTGCATGGGAACATTTACGACTTCGTTCGCAATGAGGCATTCAACTCCCGAAATTACTTCGATATAAGTAGCTCCAAAGCGCCCCTCTACCGGCGTCAGGACTTCGGTGGCACGATCGGCGGTCCGCTGACGATTCCTCACGTTTACAACACCGACAAGACTAAGACTTTCTTCTTTTTCTCTGAAGAGTTCCGAATCGAGAAGACACCAACCGCATACAATCAGGCGGTACCATCCTTAAAGGAACGCGGGCTGGTCATGACCCCCCAAGGAGTACGGCCAAATCTGGTTGCCGATCTCACGGGGATTACGTACCAGGATTTTGACTTCAGCGATGTTTGTCCCTTGGCGTCGGCAGCGCCTCCTTTTACACGACAGCAATATCCGGATTGTCCGGCAACACCGGGAAATCCAAACAACCTCCAGATAATTCCACACTTGAATCAGGTGCAGCAAGGCGGACTACCTGCTGGTACGGGCGTGGACAAGACGGCGCTGGCTCTTCTGAATGCGAACTTGATTCCCCTGCCGAATTCGCCTTTCGGCTGTAACTATAGTGTCCCGAGCCCGGACCCCACAGATCCGAACCACTGCTACGACGCTACGGTTTCCCCTTCGACTTACTGGCGAGAGGAGTTGTTTCGCATTGACCATAACCTCACCTCGAAGTTGAAAGTGTCCTTCCGTTACGTGCACGACGCCTGGGATACTACGGTGTTGACGCCGCAGTGGGCAATCCTGCGTACTACGAACCCGGGAGCCGCCACTTTTCCTACAATACAGAACCGCTTCGTGGGACCAGGAATTAACCTGCTGGCACATTTCACCCATACTATTTCGTCGACGTTGCTGAACGATTTGGCCGTCAGTTATTCCAACTCCACGATTACCCTGATAGATGAAAACGGTCTAGGTGGGGAATTTCAGCGAAACCCCTCATTGAATCAACCGCTGGTCGGGACGGTTCAGTGCGATCCCAGCGTCAGCGTGGATCCGGTGACAGGCATTCCGCAATGCGGAATGGGGTACATCTTCAATAATGGCTTTGGTGGAAAGATGCCGGGTTTTGAAGTCTTGGGCACGAACGCGGCATACGGCGGTCGCGGCTTCGCGGCTGACCCATCCTACATGCCGTGGGGCCACACTAATCCCACTTATGCATTGCGCGACGACGTTTTTAAGTCAATTGGGCACCACACCTTGCAGGCTGGTGCGCAGTATGTGTACTCACAACGGAATCAAACAAATAATGCGATTGGTGCAGCTTCAGGTGAATTACAGGGCTTTTTGACCTTCAGCAATCTGTCACACAGTTCGGGAAATGCATTCGCCGACTTCTTGTTGCAGAACAATACCTCTCAAGGAGGAAGGCCAGCACAGTCGTACATTCAGAGCTTTACCCAGGACTCCGCTCAGCACCGGTATTACCAGCGCTTTCAGATCGCTGAACCTTATTTCCAGGATGATTGGAAGGTCATGCGGCGGCTTACACTGAATCTGGGATTGCGGGTCAGTCTGTTCGGTACCTATCGCGAGCAATACAAGAACGCGTGGAACTGGGTAGCAGGAAGATTCAACACGTCGATGTTTGCAGTGGACCCTTGCTCCGGGGTCCTTTTGTACGCGTCGATGAAGACGTGTGCCGGCAATGCCATCCAATTTAATACCACAACGAACCAGCTAGATCCCACGTTGGCAGGTCAGTTAGGTCTGGTTCAGTGCGGCGTAAATGGGGTGCCAGCAGGGTGTATGACTGGGCACTTAGTTAATCCAGCACCCAGAGTTGGTTTCGCCTTCGATCCCAAAGGGAATGGGAAGACGTCAATTCGCGGTGGGTATGGCATCTTCTTCGAACATGGCACTGGAAATGAAGCAAATACGGGATCGCTCGAGGCGAGTGCGCCTCTAGTGTTGAGTATGACCCAACCTGTTCCGGTCAGCTACCCGTGCGTGGGGTATGTCGGGTACGGCACCGCATTCAACCCCGCTTCCAACCCCTGCTCGAGTCAAGTGGGGATTCCAGCCCCGCCGGTCGGCTCAGTTTTCCCTTTGAACGTCACGGCAATTCCGACCAAGGCGACTTGGCCATACGCGCAGCAGTGGAGCTTCGGTATTCAACGAGAACTCGGGAGTGGTTTTCTCACCACAGTTTCATATGTTGGCAGCAGGGGAACCCACCTAACTCTGGAGCGCAACCTGAATCAACTTCCTGCGTTGCCCCTGAACGAGAATCCTTTCAGCCCCAATGAACCGATGACGATCGCGGATTGCACGGTTGGTCCGGCGGCCTCAGGAGGAGGAACGCCGGGAGATGGCACCACGCCATTTCTGCTGCAGAACGGAGTTCTGGTGATGCCTGGGAGCCCTGCCTACATTAATATGCAGGCTGCCTGCACCTCCCCGAATATCCCGAATGTGAATTCGCTGCCTCGGCCTTATCGAGGGTTGGGCCAAGTGCTGTCTCTGGAAAACGTGGCCAACTCCACTTATCACGCGATGCAGGCAACGATGCGGCGGACAAGTGGTCCACTTACTCTTGGGCTCTCCTACTCGTACAGCCACTCGATTGACAATTCTTCAGACCGCAGTGACCCGGTGATGGTTGATTCCTATAACCTACCTGGAAATCGGGCCAGTTCCAACTACGACGAGCGTCATCTGCTGAACATAAGTTACATCTATGCATTACCGAATCTAAGTAAGCAAGTACCGGCATGGACCCGCGGTCATGCTGGCGACCCGGCCGGGGATGGACAGGATGTTGTTGACAAACCTTCTCGCTTCATCCAACTGTTGGGTGACGGGTGGGAGGTGGAGGGGCTCACACTGTTTCAGTCGGGAACGCCGTTCACAGTAATCAATAGTGCGGGCAATACTGGAATTTCTTTGACCGACAATGCAGGGGTAGCTAGCGGCTTTGGGATCGCAGCGTCCTATCCTGACGTATTGCGTGGACCTTCGAAATCTTATAGCAATGCGCAAAGTTTTGGTCCGCTCTTGGGCAATCCCTCGCAGTTTGTAGCCCCGCGCGGCCTGACATTTGGGAATGCCGGGAGGAATTTCCTGAACAACCCCAGCCGTTTGAATTTTGATTTATCGGTAATGCGACATTTCAAGCCCACGGAATCAACGGATCTGCAATTCCGTGCTGAGTTCTTCAATATCTTCAATCACTCTCAGTTCCGAGTCTATGATCCGGATAATCCGGGTGGCACCGGCAACAATGTGATCAGTTGCTATGCCGGCCCTCAGAATTCGGCTGGTTTTATAGGAAAGGGAGGAGCCGATTGCATCACTGGGGCCAGTTTCTTGCACCCCATCGATGCGCACCGGCCGCGGACCATACAGTTTGGGTTAAAGATAAGCTTTTAGGACTGAGACGCATGAGTAGAGCGATACATCGACCGCGAATTAGGAGTTATCACTCGCTTAGTGCCCGGACACTTCGTTCGGCATCCGCGAAAGTGCGCGTAGTTTTGTTTGTGCTGGGCCTTATGGGGCTCTGGGCTTGCGGAGGTAGTTCCCCTGCGCCTAACTCGGCCAACCCTGCCGCGGTTTCGGGGAACTGGCAGTTCAGCCTTTCGGCCCCGGCCGACAAATCTTTCTCCGGCGGATTGCAGGGCGGCTTCTTGCTTCAGGATAAGGGTTCGGTCACTGGACAGGTCATCTACTCGATGACGATTTCGCAACCCTCTTCAGCAACGTGTGCTGGTTCCGCAGTGGTTACTGGAACTCTCAGCGCCCAGACGCTGAACCTGACAGCATCTGCCGGCTCCCAAACTTTTTCGTTAACCGGAACTCTCAGCAGCGATGGTTCCAGTATCACTGGCACATATTCCACCATCGCCACTCCCAGCTGCGGCACCGTTCAAAGCGGATTGCCGTGGAGTGCGAAATTAATGCCTTCACTTAGCGGCTCGGTGCAGGGTTACTTACACAGCGATGGTTCGCAAAACGACCCGGTATTGCATCAAGAATTCGAAGTTACCGGATCTCTTGTGCAGGGACCCAACGCGGGGACCAATAGTGCTCCAGTTACCGGGACCTTGAATTTTCAAGGATATCCTTGTCTGGACACGGTGTCGGTTACCGGGCAGATCAGCGGAAATTCCGCCATTCTGCAACTCATTGCAGCGAACGGTCTAAATGTAGGTCAGATCGGCGCTCAGTCGAATGCTGGGGGTTCTATTGGAGCCGTAACGTTTGACAGTTCCGCGGGGGGTGGCTACGTCCTGCAAGGGGCGAGCGGTTATGGAATCAGCACAAGTGCCTGTCCGGCAAATTCCGCGACTTCTCCAGGAGACGTGGGCAATATCTGTCTTGCAGTGGGAAACAGTAGTGCCTGCAAGGAAGTGCTCTCATTGACGCCCGCGCTGCTCACGTTTCCAGCGCAGGCGCTCGGATCTACACCCACCACCCAGCAGATTAAGGTTACGAATACGGGCGCGACACTCCTGGACGGCCTTCAAGTGTCTCCGACCGGAAATAACTTTATACCGAGCGATTTCAATGCAATCCCGAATTTCACGGAACAGGACAGCTGCAGTGCGACTCCCGGATCCAGTTTCTCGTTAGCGCCGCAACAGAGTTGCACGGTGACCATATCCTTTTCTCCGCAGCAAAGCTGTCCCTGGCAACCGAGTTCACCCCTCCCGCGTTGCGCGCCCTTCCAACCAGTTCGGCCTGTGCAGGTACCCGCGCCCCCCGCTCTGGCTACATCGGTGACGGTTCGCTGCCCGAACTGTCCTACGATGCCTGATGATGATTCCGTATTCTCGGTGCCAGTTACGGGTGTCGGCTTGAGCGCGATTCAACCCTCGACTCCCGAGCTCGATTTCGGACCGGAAGATGCCAGCCTGAACGAAGTAAGTCAGCCTCAATCCGTGACGTTTACGAATCAAGGCAACTCCGCAGTTCAGATCCTGCCGGCGATGACGACGCCACCCTGCGGAACTTCGATCGGCGCAGTGGTGGATCTTCCTCGCCCAGCGGCGCCGGGTACTGTTCCTGGTCTGCAGGTGGTGGTCGGTTCGCCCTCCAACAACCCACCGACCTTCCTCAGCAGTTCTCATACGGTCTCGTATGTCTGTGACATCGATCAACAGAGTCAAAAAGCGAACTTCCAGATTGCGTCCGATGGTTGTTCCGGCACGTTGTTAATGCCGCAACAATCCTGCAGTGTGGCGGTTGTATATGCACCGCAGCCGGGTGCATCGGTCGGCGGACTTGATTATTTCCTGCAACTGAACACTCTTCAGTGTACGACCAGTACGACTGCGGATTGCGAGATTGACAGTGGGCGTTTCCCGGTAGAGTTGAAATCGGCTTTGGCGAGCCCGCTGAGGGTATCGCCGGGCGCGAGTTTGGATTTCGGCACTTGGCCCGGCGGGCAAACGACGTACCCACCACTCACAATCACGCTCTCCAACGACAAGAAACTCGCGACCCCCCTGCCAATCACTTTTGACGCCATCGTCACGAAGGGCGATTACGTTGAAGTTAACGACTGTGGCATCTCGTTAGCTCCTGGCAGTGCTTGCACGATGAGCATCACATTCACTCCCAAAATCACAGGCTTCGACCAGGGATCGATTGTAATTACCTATGCCGCTGGGCAAACCATCGGACTATCGCAGGTCATATATCTACATGGATTCGGCCAGTAGTACACGCGAGATGGCAGCAAATTATGAGCATTGTGTGCAACAAGGAGATCGGAGTGGCACTTAGCAAGTGGGGTACGTTACTTCTCTTGGCAGCGACATCAATAACGCTCGGATGCGCGGGAGGTACTACCTTGAATGTTCAAAACCCTGCTGCGCCGAAGAGCTCGCAAATCGCCATTGCGTTTCAGCCCAGTCCACCTGCTTCTCTTTTTGTTAACGGTGATGCTCCTATTACAGCGGTTGTAAATAACGACCCGACCAGTTCTGGGGTGGATTGGTCTTTGCAGTGCCAAAATAACGCTAACTGTGGCTCGTTAAGTACTTTTCACACTGATAGCGGAAAGGCTACAACGTACTTGCCCCCGCCATCATTATCGTCAAACACGCAATCTGTGACGGTTTTCGCCTTCGCGGCGGCTGATCACACCAAGAACATCGCCACCTCACTGACGATCAACGCATTTGCAGGGTTCCTGAAAGCTGGCACGTATATCGTAGAGACAACCGGTGTCGATGCTTCTGGATTGCCGTATCAACGTGTCGCTGCCTTGGTTCTCGATGGGAAGGGCGGAATCACAGGTGGCGAGCAGACGGTCAACTTTATGAATCCGGTTACCACTCAAATGGCCTCGGTTAATGACGCCGTGACTGGGGGTACCTATATTCTGGGACCTGATGGACGCGGGACAATCACCATCAACACCGCCGACGTGAATGTTGGCCAGCAAGGTGTGGAAACATTTAGCCTTGTCGCTCTATCTAGCTCCCGAGCACTGCTAACAAAAACAGACATTTTCAGCCCGAACCTCCCGCTTAGTAACGAATCTTCAGTGGGAACGATGGATTTGCAGACTCCGGGGTCGCAGGTCACAAATGGGGGCTACGCATTGGTCGTTCGAGGCGTCGACTTCAACACCTCGCCGATTGCTTTGGGTGGCGTTCTCAACATCGATGGCCCGCAGAGCATTTCAGGCAGTGGAAGCAACTTCGATATGGTGATTAATGGCTTAGGTTCGGTGATTTCTAGCCTACCCCCTTCTGGGACGTTATCCCCGCCTGACAAATTCGGCACGTTTCAAATTAGCTTGAACGCCAACTTTTTTGGATCGAGTCAGGTCAATACGTTTACCGCTTACGTTGTGGATGGTTCTCATCTGAGACTGATCGAGACGGACGGCAGTGCCGGCGTGACTGCAGGAATCGCGATCGGCCAAGGCTCACTTACTGGCACATATTCCAACTTTTCTGGGAGTTACGCCTTCGGGATTTTTGGCGAAGACTTGAGCGGATCCCAGTCGACCCTGGCGGCGGCGGGAAATTTTACCGTCAGTGGTGGCTCCTTGAGTAACGGCAGCATCGACGAAACACAGTCTGGTCTCCTTATGCAGGTGAGCGATGGTTTTACCGCTACTTACACCGTAGATCCAAGCGGTCGCGTTGACACGGGTACCTCGTTCACTTTCACCACCCCGGGCAATGGTACTGGACCGGAGTTTGTTATGTATATGACTGGGGCTGGAGATCCGGTGCTTGTGCTCGATAATGATACGGAACCTTCTCTGAACGGGGGCTTCGCAGGCGGGATTGCCACTGGTCTCGCATATCCCACCACCGCTGGAGTTTCTCTTGCCGGCCAGTACGGCGTCAGTTTCACGCAGAATTTTAATGCGACCGAGGCCGATGCTACAGGACAGATCTGCGCGAGCGGAAGCTCCGTGGTGTGTCAGGGTGGAAGTGTAGATACCTTTTCGGGAACAGTAGACCAGACTGTCGGTTTCAGCCCACAGGGCCCCAACACTCTCTCTGCAACGTACCAGAGTTCCCCTGTGAACGGTCGCCTGACGGGCACGATTTCTGATGTTAACTTTTATAATAATCCCCTCTCGGTGGCGTTTTACCTCATCGATTCCAGCCACGGCTTTTTCGTAGAGACTGATGGAGGGCCGGATGGAGCGAACGTTGGATATCTGAGCTTCGGGTACCTCTCGGGGCGCGTACCCGTGTGCAGTGGCTGTCCGTAATGCCTGGTTATCTGCTTCTCACATCGGCTGGTACAGAGTAATTAGCTGCGTACGGCGCATCGAGATAGTTGCGGTGTCCCGCGGTGGCGTTCAGTCAGAGCAGCCTGTCGATCGCTGAGCTGGGCAAGGTGCATCCGTAAAGTTTGGACCATGGGAACCCCGAGGATCAGCTTAATACGAATTGGAAGCAGATTCTCCGGCGTCCATTAATTCTTTCGTCACTCTTTTGGATACAAGTGTTTTTGACGTCGGATTTAAAGGAACTAATTCATTTGAGGAGATCAATGATGAAGCAAGCAAAGAGCTTGGGCCTGTTTCTCGCCTTTCTCGGTCTCACGAGCGCGCCTTGGGCACAGGCCCAGCAGAGTACGGGAAATCTTCCGCCAAAGGCTGCGGGTAAGAAAGTGTCAGTTGCTGCGGAAATCGAGACCCTAAAACGAGCGCTGGAGGCGCAGCAACAGCAAATTCTGCGGATGAGCGAACAGATCCAGAGCCGTGACCAACAGATTCAGCAACTGCAACATGCGGTGAATCAGACATCGCAGACATCGCAGCAAAATCAGGCTGCCGCTGCTGAAGCTCAGTCCAAAGCCAGTGCAGCCGCTTCGGAAGTTGCCGAGCAAGGGCAGACTTTGACCGTCTTAAAGACTGATGTTACGGATTTGAAAACAAACATGATTAGTTCCGTATCGACTCTGCAGGAGACACAGAAATCGATTCAGCAGGTGGAAAATCCGACCGCTCTCCATTTCAAAGGGATAACTCTGACACCCGGCGGTTTCATCGCGGCAGAAACAGTCACGCGCACACGTGCCACCAGTGCAGACATCAATACGCCTTTTAACAGTATTCCGTATCTCGGGAACGGCCTGTCGAAAGTCGTCGAAAATAACTTCACTGCACGGCAAAGCCGCCTCAGTCTTCTAGGTGAGAGTAGACTCGCGAGCGCTAAGCTGACTGGTTATTGGGAGGCGGATTTCCTCGGTACAGGAGTAACCTCGAACAACCGCGAGAGCAATAGCTACGTTTTCCGTCAGCGAATTCTATACGGGCAAGCAGCCTTTAATGACGGCCTCACAATCACCGGCGGACAACAGTGGTCTCTGGCCACGGAAAACAGAAAGGGGATTGAAAATCGCCAGGAAGTGTTGCCCCTCACGATTGACTCACAATATCAGGTCGGTTTTAGCTGGGCGCGGCAGTATGCATTCCGTGTCGTCAAGAATTTTGGAAATAAGTTCGCGTTAGGAGCGTCGATAGAAGGTCCTCAGGCAACGGTCGGAGGACGCGGTTTTTCTAACATAACTACCAATAACATCGCCACCAGTACGGTCACTGTCGCGGGGAATACCTTCCTGGCGGCGCCCGGTTCAGGAGGAGGATTGTTCAACTTTGTTGATCCCGCGGGATATTCGATCAACAAGGCGCCTGACTTCCTCGTCAAAGCCGCGGTAGATCCGGGCTATGGTCATTACGAGGTGTATGGCATTGTTAGCGCTTTCCGCAACCGCATTTACCCCTGCGGTGTAGTAGGCACGAACAAGAATGACACTCTCCCGCCAGCCACGCCTACGAGTGTATTCTGTCCGGTAGATGGGTCCACAACTTCCAGCGCACTCGGGGCATTTAACCAGACCAGGACTGGCGGCGGAGTGGGCTTCAATGTCCGCGTCCCAATAGCTGCAAAGAAGCTGGAGTTTGCCCTGCAGGGCCTTGCGGGAGACGGCGTCGGGCGTTACGGCTCCGCTCAGTTGCCCGATCTGACCTTCCGTCCTGATGGAACTGAAGCATTAATTCGGACAGCGCACGGGTATTCGGGATTGGAGTTTCACTCGGCGAAACTGGATGCGTATGCCTATGGAGGCGCGGAGTGGGCGGCGCGAACTGCTTACACGGGCTACACCAGCATCGGCGTGACTAAGACCCCAGCAGTTCCGACGACTTCCACGAGCAGCGCGATTCCTGCGACTACTACAACAGTTATCAACACTAATCAGATCGGGGGCTACGGTTCGCCATTTGCCAACAATACCGGTTGCAACAAGGAAAACCCACCCTCAAACTCGATCGGATTGTCACCATTCACAACGCCTTCCAGTGGTGGGAGCTGCGCGGGTGATACTCGCGTCATCATGGAAGGCACGCTGGGATTTTGGTACAGATTCTACCAGGGACCGAAAGGTGGGCTCCGCTGGGGTCTGCAGTATTCATACTTCGAAAAAAATGGTTGGTCAGGAAACAACAATGCACCCGGGATAGCTGGGTTCTTCCCGCCGAAGACGGTCGATAGCATGATTTGGACTTCGTTCCGCTTCTATCTCCCATAACAGTGCACTGCGATGGCTGTGGCGGATCGATCAACGCTGAACCCGTGGGAGTGTTATTGCAGTTAAAGATTGCCAGGGCTCGAAAGATTGTTCGAGCCCTGGCCGTTGCCTGGCGCCACCGGCCACTAAAGGGAACCCGTACTTCTAAACTAGTCGATACGTGCCGAGAATCAACTCGATCGCGACGGACAAACACCACGTGCAGCGCACGCTCTGACCAGCACAGTTTGACCACTTGTTCTTACCTCTAGCCCCTAAACTTTTCACCAACTAAAATCACTACTCAAAACCCAATGCACATTCTCCATGTCGTAGGCGCGCGCCCCAACTTCATGAAAGCCGCTCCGGTTCTGCGCGCCCTGAGCGCATATCCCGAAGTCCGCCAAACTCTGGTCCACACCGGTCAGCACTACGCTGCTTCCATGTCCGACGTGTTCTTCCGCCAACTCGAAATGCCCGAGGCGGACGTGAATCTCGGCGTCGGCTCGGGAACTCACGGCCAACAAACAGCCGCTGTCATGACCGCATTCGAGCCGGTCGTGATCGAGCGTAAGCCCCATCTCGTGCTCGTCTACGGCGATGTGAACTCCACTTTGGCCGCCGCCCTCGTCTGCGCGAAGCTCGCTATACCTGTAGGCCACGTCGAAGCCGGACTCCGTTCTCGCGACCACTCGATGCCCGAGGAGATCAACCGCCTGCTCACCGATCGTCTGTCGGATTTCCTCTTCACTCCTTCCGAAGACGGCGACCAGAACCTGCTCAGCGAAGGCATTCCTCAGTCTAGAATTCACCTCGTCGGCAATGTGATGATCGATACGCTCGTCCGCCTTCTTCCCAAAGCCGACCCGCAACTACCCGATGGCGTCAACAGTCGCTTCGCGCTTGTAACCCTGCATCGCCCTTCAAACGTCGACGACCTCTCCTGGCTTCGTGATCTCCTCGCCACACTCACTGACCTCAGTGATCAACTCTCGGTAATCTTTCCTGTCCATCCACGGACACGCCATCGCCTGAACGACCTCGGCATCGATCACTCTGCAAACGCACGCCTGCATCTGCGGGAGCCCCTGCCATATCTGGAATTCATCGGACTGCAACGCCACGCAGCCGTGGTCATCACCGATTCCGGAGGCATTCAGGAAGAAACAACGTTTCTCGGCGTGCCCTGTCTCACCGTTCGCGAAAATACAGAGCGCCCGGTCACGATTTCCCTGGGGACAAATCAATTGGTGGGAAGAGATCTACAAAAGCTGCGCACTTCTGCTGAAGCGATCCTTCAGCAGAAGCCATCGATGCAAGACGCGCAAAGGCCTATCCCTCTCTGGGATGGACACGCAGCCGAACGCATCGCACGAATCATCGCACGAGGTTCAAGCAATTGAGTGATATATGTGTATGTGATGTCGAAGTGTACACATCCCAGGGTGTGGTGGTGGAGGTGCTGAACTTCCCCTCTGAGATCATGTCGAATTCATGATGGAATGACGATGTTGTTGTTGTCCGGAGGTGGGTGTCCCCCGATCGGCTTCAAACGCTCAGATGTGACTGAATCGAAAGGATTCGAAATCTGAGTGTTAACTCCTGGTTTCGCCAGCTATCAATTCACCTATTATCCATTTATCCATCGTTGATACGCTTGGTTTTTTCAGTGTAGTATCGCCGTTTTGTTATTGGCGATATCCAGTGGAATGCAACAACAAGCTGACAGGCCGGTCGCCCGCGATATTCAGACGGAAAAATCCGCGTCCACTTTATCCGGTGCGCGCATGGTCGCGAAATACAAGAGCCTGCCTCTCGGTTTTGAACGTAACGAGCATCTAGCGACGCATGCGATGCCTATGATCGAATTTCACGCCGTATCGTACACCAACGGCACGCTCCTTCTGTCCAATTGTCACGTTCGCGAGTGAACCGGCGAGTGATGCGCGAGTGAACTACTGTGACGTGACCAATCACGTCTGTGCGCATAATCTTACCTCGAGAACTTACTGCTCCTTCCGCGCCAGATGTGAGCGAAAGGCAGGAATTGTATGAAGCAAGTGCTCGTCGTTGGGCTACTCTTTGTTTGCAATGCAGCACTGGCCGCAATTCATCCTTCAGGTAATGGTATCGTAATTAGTGACATTTCCGGTTCATCTCAAAAGAATAGTCCTGAAACCGTAACGCGGTTCTTCAAGCAGGGAGAAATTCCACATTACGCACAGGCTGTCGTCAACAGCACGCCTCTGTTGACCCAGTGCGATGTCAAAAATAGATGGCAGGATGGTTCTGTGAAGTTCGCAATCATAAGCTTTGTCCTGCCACAAATTGATTCGCAGGGAACGCTGATTACATTTCGTGATCAGCGCAGCGGAAACAATACAGGATATCTAACCGAAGCTGACATGCTCGGCAGCGCTTACAACTTTGAAGCCACGATGAATTTGTCAGGCGTCACACATCCGACCGTTAGGGCTCGATCCATGCTTGCCAGGGGGCATTTCACCTATTGGTTGAAAGGTCCTATTGTCACTGCAGTAATCGTTGAGGACAGTGCGAATCGTTCGTTTGACGTGAATACTGATGGATTGTCGGGCAATCCCTTACACCCGATTTTCGAAGCCTGGTTTTATCCGCAGAACCACACGGTGGAAGTCGGTTTTACGCTCGAAAATATTTGGGTCTCACAACATGCCGTCAACAGTGCGCGCCACCAGACCTTTTCCGCGTCTCTTTCTACGGGAAATAGCGGGCCAGTCACGAATCTTAAGCAATCCCGATTTACTCAATTTGCCTTTTCGCGATGGCGCAGAGATTACTGGATTGGAGGCATGCCAACCGCGGCCAAGGTACGGTTCGACTTTAATTCTTCTTACCTCGAGTCTACCGGTGCCTATCCGAACTGGGACTATGCCTTAAATTCTGCCGACGTAGAAAGTGAGGTCGCGGCTTATCAAAGGTTAAAGGATTTATATCCGCAACGTTTCACCCTTGCCGGTTATGACAACAAGTTGGGAGGTGGAATCGCCAGCTATCCTCAGGGAATTAACGTCGCGGGAGAATGGCATTTCGATGACTGGAAAGGATTATTTACGTCGTGGGATGCATTGTATTTTTTCACAGGCGATCCTCAGTTGCGCGAAGAGATGCTAACCAGCGCCGATCTGGCAGGAAGATTTCCGATCTGGTATCGGGAAGCCGACCACCATGCGGGCAGCGGCGAATATTTTGACGCTCCGCGCACTGGTAACGTGGATCCGTATGGCCGAGTGATTTCCGTAAACGCTCGCCAGCAATTCACCGCCTCCATTTCCAATTGGCAGCCGGGGTGTAAAGGGGAAGATTCCGATAACGTGAACACGGCTGAGTTGAACTATCCGACAGCCTACGGCGGATGGCGGACGCTAAACACCAGCCACATTCCTGCATTTGCTTACATGGCATACACCTTGACCGGAAAGCATGCGTATCTCGAGGAGACACAAATGCAGGCTGCGGATGAGATCGCTTCAGTTACAGGCTGTGCAGACTTGTCGGTACCTTTCTACAGGCAAGGGCATTTGGGCCTGGCGGATGCCGCAAGCACGCGCAACACTGCCTGGCAGTTTCGCGACATGGCCTATGCTGCGTATATCTCTCCAGATGGCGATCCGGCCGGGGCGTATTTCAGGGACAAGCTCCTCAATAATCTTGCACTCCAGGAAGGCGGCCACGCACTTTCGGAAACGAGTGTCGGCACTCAGGACAGAACAGTCGCGTATGAGTATGGAAAAACTGCCTGGGGTGAGAGCGAAGCCGCCGATCCATCGCCTTTTGGGGTGTGGTATACGACCTCGGCATACACGACTGGCAAGAACTGCGCCAATAACTTGAAAACTGGATATCTAAAAGCGGCGTATGCCAATTTTGCGGAACATTTCATGATGGCTTCACTCGGCATGATCCGCCAGCTTGGAATCGCGAACACAAAACCGTTGTTGACCATCTTCGCGAGGCGATATTTCCACATTGTGCTTGACCCCGCGGTTCACGATCCCTACCTCGTAGAAGAGTACGTCTACCCACAGCAAACGGCCGACGGCAACTGGGTCTCAGACTGGAGCACTTTTGTGGATGCGTACTGCTCTCCAAAAACGAGCTGGGAACCCGGCAGCCCAGCCGCCTACGGCGCACAAGCGCTTGGAGCGTTGAGTTATTTGAGTGACATTACCGTCGACGGCTATTCGGGAATGCAAGCCTGGAAAACGCTGAAGGCGAAGATGCCTGATCCACCGGATGCTCGATGGAGCCAGGAACCATTTCCGGTCAATACACAGAAGTAACGGTTCTGGACCATTCTTAGATGACCGATTCCCTATCACGGCTCACGACAAATTAATCCGGGCCAGCCGCGCCAGCGCTTGCGCATCCAACCGATCGTCTTTCTTACGGCTCTCTCCGATCAGCCGCACTTTTCGCGCATTCGCCACAATCACTTCATGCCCCCACTTGCTGAGCAAGCGGCTGATCCAGGGCGAATGCGTCCCGGTCTCCAGCGTGATCCGGCTTCGCGGCATCGCCCCGAAGATCTCCTGCAAGCCTTTCGCAGTCGTGCGGAGTCGCAGCTCCACTTGGACGCGCCCCGCTTCATCCAATACGCAGTACTAACTGTGGCGATCTCCCAGATCCAGTCCGATCGTCCATCTCTGCTAAGAAAAATTCCTGCTCTGCTTCGTCAAGGTCGTCGCAAAAAGAGTGTTGCTGCTCAGTTCGAATGAAAAGTGCGCGTTTCATCAAAATAGGCTGGAGCACTCATACGTAGTCGCTGAGAAATCGCTGAGAAAAAAAGAAAAGAGCGAACCATTAAGAAGTGGTTCGCTCTATGTTAAAAGTTTGCTAACGTTAGTGGCTGGTGGGGGCGAAATGGCACCCGTTGCCGGGAGCGTTGTGAATCAGACCAGTGGTACTGTCGCTTTCAGCGATCTGATTTGCAGTGATACCCGGTAAGAAGTGCTCAATGCAGCCACCCACGTCACCGCCCTTATCGCCGGTGGTTGAGTCGTTGACCGGAGCCGGACCAATCAGAGTCCCCGCATTGTCAACCTGTTGATAGTGGGAACGGAGTAGTTGCAGGCCCGGATCTCCCTTAAACCCAGTTGAGGCATTCGCCACAACCGCCACGATTGGCACAAAGTCGGGTGTGTTGACGGCAGAATATGCTTGCGATGCAATGACCATGCTCTTCACACTGGCCAGAGCGGCGCCGTCGCTGATGAGGCGAAGGATCGACCATGCTCGGTATTGACCGCTGCGCAGGTTCGGATAGGAGAGGCCGCCTTTCCAGATTTGGTCTTCGCGGCAAGGGAAATTACCACCGCACGCCGCTGGCAAGTTGTCGGAAGCTGGTACCTGACCCACGGTCGTGTTTGGTTGTCCGGGATCAAGCGCGGTTCCACCCGGTGAGCTTACATACTGATGGAAGATTCCATCCACTCCGTTCAGCGTCAAATAGCGGCAGCCGCTGCCAGCAGTGCAGGTCCCCAAGTCGGACGCCTGCTTCCAGTTGCCCCAGCCCGCGAAAGTGTAGGCGATTGAGTCGAAGGTGGTGTCCTTCACCGTGCCATTGTCGATCACGTTGCCGGTTCCAATTCCGCGGATGCGCTTGCCACCGCCTGCTGGGCAAGTATGGTTCAGCGGGTTGTTGTTGGGGAGCGTGGGGTCCAGAAACGCTTCCTGGCTCGTACCCGAGAAGTCTGGGTAAACAAAGGCGTTGTACTCGATCGTGTTGTAGGTCCCAGATAGCGGCTCGCGAATATATACGTCTATGCTACCCGCGCCTCCGCCCAAAGTGGTTCCCTTGCAACCAGTGCCGCTGTTGGCGAACAGCGCCTGTAACTGCGCGTCACTCACATCGGTCACGTTATTCAGCGCACCGTTGACGCCCACGTGGGCAATTGGAATAACCGGAGCGGCTCCGGCCGGTACGGTGGTGCCCGCCACGATTGCATGGCCACTGAAGGGATCAGTTCCGCTCACGTTGAAGTCCAGGATGTGAGCAGTTGAGCCGAGAACGTCGGTAATATCGCCTGCGGTCAGGTGAGCCAAGTCGTTTGTCGTTGGGCAAGTGCCGGCGGCGTTGTTGCTGTTGTAGCCCAGACCTTTCTGCGTGGCGTTGCCGGGACTCGCGGTTGGTAGCTTGGAGTTGGCGCGGCACATGGCGAACGCGCCATCTTCTGCACGGACGTCAGTGGCCGCCGCACTCACCAGCGGGCCAGTGGTCGCGGTGAATTTGGATTGAATGTTGGCTGGAGGAGTTGAATCGGTGCTGCCATCCGGCCAAACTGTAATTAGGTTACCAGGAGCCGGAAAACCTCCAACGACGGTAACGTTGCAGCGTGGCTGACCGTAGTAGCAACGATCCCCCACCACGGAATCTACCTTAATGTACGCGATGAAGTTCGGGGAAGCGCCGGCAGTCGTGGTGTGGCTATCCCAGACGATCCAGATCGAATTCTTGTCAACTGCCGTCGTTCCACCCTTAAAAGTCGGGCGGGTGTCGTTCACCTGGAAATTCTTGGCCGTGTAGTGGAAGCATGGCGAAGTGAAGCCCGCGATGCACTTGGCGGTGACGCCACTGCTGTTGTAAGCACCTAAAGCTGCCGATTGCCAAATCGCCGACGAACCGGCAATGATGGCCTTGGCCGTAGCTACCTGAGCCTCTGCTAGAGGCACCATGGCTCCAATGGCGATCAACATGCAAACCGCGAATAGGGATCGAATACGCGACATAGTCGATGTTCTCCTTTCCTAAGAGATTGAAAAAACGTGACCTGGGGAGCGCGCAGGACGCTGCGTACTGCCGTAGACTGATCCACTTGCGTTGGAAACAGTCTTATTCTCTCTGGAATTCTTTCGGGAAATCTGCGAAGGGCAAGCGGAATATAAGACCGCACTGAGGCGAAGTCAAATTAACATTTGATGAACAATTGGCTGGTTTGTAAACGCTGAAACATCGCAGGATTCTACACGGTGGTCTCAATTGGCGAAACATCGGCATTACACTCATCTCCCGATCAGTGTTGTTTTTCCAGCAGCACAATCGGGGTCGTTTCCCCTTCCCACTGAGACGCGAAATAGCAGTATCCATCGGTAAACTCGTCCAGATAGGCACTGCCTCACTGGGTCAGCGTATTCTGAGTTGATGTAACCAGAGGGAACCGATTGCGCATGTGAGCTGGTCGAAAATCCCGTCTAGAGTGGTTGGCTATGTTGAGTAAAACAACGTCGTCGGGTTTCTCCCGACATCAAAAGTGGGGATTTGATTTGCTGAGTGCACCGAGTGACAGCCGTTCGACGAGGACCGAAATTTGGTCGCATCACCGAGCCGTTCGCGGACAGCGTCCTGCAGTTCGGGCCCATTGGCTGATGACAATCGCAGGCGCAACGCAAGCTGGTGCTGTGGTTGTGGTTGTGGTCGTGCTCTCGCCACGCCGAATTTTTCCCGTCCGACTGAAGCGCTTTTCAAGAATTCTTGGGCACATCGCGATTGGGGAGCTGAGCGTCTAGAGGTTTCCTCATTCCAAAAAGGGTAACAACGAAAATGCGACAAAGTCCAACTATCGCGGGCCGTGTCGAAGCTGCAAGCCCTAGGACGCGTTTTCCTCTTGCCGATTATCTTGTATCATTTCGCTCGTGACGCGTTCTCCCAGTTCGGAGTGGGCATTCGGTGGCTATGCACAACCGAGCCGCAAGACTGACACCGAGTTCGAAGTCCAGATGCGGGCACTCGGACTGACCAAGGACACATGTCTTGCTTCATGGGAGCTACGCAGGTGGTGCGAGACAAACCGGAACAGACACTACATACCTGAGTGGCTGCTGGAGTATTGGGGAATTGCGGTCGATCCTGATTACTCGTGATTGCGAGCACTCGCCAAGTGAAGACCTTTGTTCACGACAGAATTGTTGAAGATTTGTTAAAGATTCATCTCCGTGCGTTTCAAGGCTGCCGGACCGCTTTTTAAAAACCCGGAGGAGCCCTAATGATTTAGGACTCTGGCGCATTGGCGCTCCGTATGCCCATTTTTCTGGAGTAAACTTCTTCCGTTCAACATGATGTAGGTCCTGATACCTTAACGAAATGGCAGAGGACTCGTTGAACCGTTCTTGCTTTGCAAATAAAAAGGCCCCGCCTGTGGAGACGGGGCTTTGTGGAGAGTCTATAATCAGTAAAGCGCCCGCATGGTATCCGCCCTCCCGAGGGAAGTCTAGTTAATATTTGGCGACATTTTGTGCTTATCCTTGACGCGTATCTTCTCCTCGCACCCGTTCCAAACTAAGAAAGCCTTGCAGGAAGTTTTCGGCGCCATGGCGGAAGAAACGCTAAGAAGCAAGCCATCGTGGCCACGGCAAGAAAGCTGGCGGTGTTGCTGCATCATCTGTGGGTGAGCGGAGAAGTGTACGAGCCATTCCATAACAGCAGCCGACTGACGGTTGCGGCAGCCGCGTAAGAAGCCAACGCAAAACCAAATCAAAATCGTTCCCGGAAGCGAAAGACAAAAAAGCCAAAGCCGAGTTCCGGTGACTGCGTTAATCGCCTGGGCCACGTTCCACTCTTGAGTGAACGACAGGTCGCCAAACAGATAGCAGCACCGGCTGAATGGAGAACGCCCAACATGCACCGAGCGACGAGATCGCTCCTCGAGAGTGCGGATGGAAGCATGGCGACAGCGGCTACTCGGCGGAAGAAGAAGCTTCGTCAGCGAAAAAGAACCAAGAACTCACTATGAACCCAGAATTCCCTTGACTCCGACCGGCCTTCTCATGGAAGGCGATTACACTCAGAATGCTCCTAAAGTAAAGCCGCGCCACCCCCGTTGCGAGTACTGGCGCAGCTAGGAGTACGTGGAAGACCCTGCATTGGCGATCTCCCAAGTTCTTGAGAATTGCGACAATTTTACTCTGGTTTTGTTGGGCTTGGAGGGCCGCCGATTCGTAGCCAGCGCCAAAAGGGCCAAGATCTAGCGCTTAAAGTGTCACCGGCGAAGCTGAAGCAACACAAGTTACGGAATGAAAAATGGCCTGACGAAGCTGCTGTTCCCTCGCCAGGCCAAATTCGTTTGGTTGCTCAACGGGACGCAGTCTACTCCGAGACCGGAAGAACGCAGGCCTCGAAGGTACGAATACCGATTATTACAGGATGATGACAAAACCTACTTTGGACGCGGAGCCCGAGATCTATCTGGAGGGTCGCAGTTGGTTTCGGCTAAGGAGTATCCCCAACTCCTGGAAGATTTAGCGGCGACCCTCCAGTAGCGGGTTGTCTTCATCCGTAAGTATGGCACTTTAGGCCCGAGCAGCAAACTAGCAAAATAATGGCAGGCATGAAGGCTTACGATCCGTGTCGGAGAAGCGCGCCAAGGAGGTCACCAAAGCCGAATAAACCAGATCACTAATGCCACAAGGAACAAGATCACAAGAATATCTTGCCAGTGTTTCATCCCAGGAACTCTTGGCTCGATTTGTCTAAATGAAGAGAGCCGAGTCCCCCCAAGGGTATGTTCGGCCCTCTTTTCTCGTCAGTTTGGAACGCCGTGGCCGCCTCCTATTGAGCAAAGGTGGCCACATAACGCAATTGTGAGGATGCTAGTGAGGCGAGCGAAGGGCGTCAAGAATAAGCTACAAATCTGAAAAAATATTAATTAGGTTTCCTTATCCAAAGCGAAGTACTCTGCGACTGTTTGACTTTCCCGAATAATGCCCCGTGCTCTCTCTGGCGGGGCCTTTTCATTTTCCGTGCGATCCCCGTTTAGGCCAGCCATTCCCACTCGCCAGGATTCTTGTACCGATACCGCGCCAACTCTTCATACCAATTCCTTGCGCTCGCGAATGCATTGGTTCAGATGAACATGGAGTGTCACAGCGAGCGTCTCCCCGAGATCGGGTGATACCAGCCCGCGAGCCTTCACTTGCGCAAGAACCTGCGCGCAGTGGTGGAAGATGCCGAGCAATTCTAGGAAGAGCAGGCGTGAGTGGTCTTGTAGTGCGAAAAGACCCATTTTTTGGCGGCGCTGAAATAGTGGATCCTCAATTCAGTTCACAGTTGTGAGGCGGATCGTATTAACACCTTAAGTTATTCATTGGGATTTGGAGAGCATAATGCTTAGCCCGCGATCTCTAAGCCTCACTGGAGCCCACTTGCGACATTGGAAAATGCGTTGTTCGCGTTTGAGCCAACTAGCCGAACGGTCCCAACGACTAACACCAAGATGACGGCCAACATGACAGCGTACTCGGCAATATCTTCGCCTTCATCTTGCTTCCAGCAGGCTTCGCAGTAACCGCCTCATTGGACTTGCCCTTCCTGTAACATTCTTGCTGAGATGGAAAGAGTCTTTTTGAGGTGGCTGTTAATCTTGCACAGTTCCCAAAAAGTAACGAAAAGAAGGACGACAATCACGAACAACAACAATTGCACGCTTATCTGATTCCTCGGTGACGAAGTGCGGAAAATTTGAGAGAGTGGCGGAGTGATACCACACGAAAGCGTGATGCGGTTCACAATTCGCCTCAATTCACCTCAGTAGGGTAATTGTTAGGGGCGTCTCGCTTGATTTTGGGGCATGGTGGCCTGCTTCAGTTTCAACCTAAGTAGGTAGCATTCCTCATGGATCGGTAAGCCGCCGTTCTCACTCTTGGCAGCCACAAGACGTAGAGGCCTACCGCAGATCGCGCATCCCATTAGTCCGTATCGCAGAGCGGGATTTTTTGGGGGCATTCACAAACTCGTTCAATCGCCGACACTCAAGCTGATGGTAACTCCCTAAAAGTCCGCCGTGGTGACGGCCCGGTTAAAATAAGCGGCTAGGTGCCCGGCACAATCCACCTCAATTCACCTCAGTTCGGTAACTGTGAGGTGAATCGTATTCGCAAGCTAAGTTACTGAATCTAAATAACTGCGCTTGATTTGTTCATCTGTTTCTCCTCAGTCAGGCAGGTAGGAGGAGAATACGGGAACGGGGCGCCCAGATTTTGCTATGCAGAATCTGACGGAATTTAACAATTTAGGCATAATTCCGAGGTATGCTATGGGAGTTTCCCGCCGCCCGTCTCGGAGTTGAGCCATGCCGAGCAGGCTTCACCACAGCACACGAGTGATCAGAATGACCTACCAAGAACTCGCAGCGTTGGCCACGATCTTCCTTCTCTACTTTTTCGTCGTTCTCCCTTCTGCATCGGCTCAATCGAAGACGACGCATTACCAGAGCCATAGCTCCACGCATTACAGTTCGCACGAAAGGACGGCGAGTCGCGTTCGGAATGTGGACCAGAAACCGCGTTCGGTTCCGTCGTCAGTCGTGCCTGAAGTGCTTGGAAAGCGTTCGGGCGGCGCCGCAGCGTCTCCGAACAAGGAATTGAATCAGCTGGAACGTGCCAATACGGTGAAATCCGGGAGCGTGAAAAGTGCGGCATCTGCGGCTCCAGGCCAGAGCACGCGCGAGCCCGAGAAGCATAGCGCACCGATTAATTTTGCCCACAAGGATTTGCCTCACAGCCGACACTCGGGAGCAGCGAAGCGTCGCTAGTGTCAGGTAAGGAACCGTAAAGCTCTTCACTGTACCGTACTTACAGAAGGATCATCAGGAGCCGCAGGACGAGTTCCGGCTGCCGGTGCGTATCGGTCTTCATGAAGATTCGTTTCAGGTGAGTTCGTGCAGCGTGCTCACTGATGAACATCTCCTGCGCTGCCACTTCGATCGATTTTCCCAGGACCAATTTTGCCGCACATGCGGCCTCGCTGCGTCTGAGGCCGTACAGAGAAATCAGAACTTTCTCGTTCACTACCAGCCCTGGTCTTGATCGTAGAGCTTCATAAGAGCGGTCTTCTGCTCGGTGCCGTGCCAGGACTCCAGACCTGAACCTGGGACGATCCGCACCATAAGGGCACTGCGCGCTGATTTGCGTTCGAGAATGACTGGGGACTCCGTGGGTTCTCCGGACTCTGGAGTGTGAATCGCTTCTGTCTTTTTGATTCGCCTCCGTCGCCAGGTGGACGGCGGGTTAGAAACGTTTTATATTCAGCCGCGAAAATCTCTACGTTAAGGAGCGCCTGTGAAATCCGCACTGCTGGCTGTTGTGGTAGCGGTTGCTACAGTTGCATCGGCCCAAGATTCAAAGTTCTCACCAAAAGATCAGCAGATTCCCGTGCCTGAGTGTCTGACGATGAAAGGGCTATGGGAGGACGGCACTCAACCCTGTAGTGAGAATGAGCATGAAGCGTGGCTGGCGGACATCACGCACTGGCGCAACGAGCGGCGAATTCGTATCGGATACGCCGGCGCCCGGTACGACATTCCACCGCTGAAGTGGACCCAGTCGAGTTTCATGCAGCCTCAAATGATGGTGCACGATCGCTACTTTTATGATCCTGTCTCTGGGAAGTACACCGTTGACCGATACGTAGATGATTTGGAGAAGCGCTATGGGGGCATCGACGCGGTGCTGATTTGGCCCACTTATCCGAATATGGGTATCGATAACCGCAATCAGCACGACATGATTCGCAGCATGCCGGGAGGGGTCGCCGGAGTAAAGCAGATGATTACCGATTTTCATCGGCGTGGTGTGCGAGTGCTGTTTCCGATGATGATGTGGGATCAGGGAACTCGCGACCCAGGGATGGCGTGGCCTGAAGCGATTGCGCAGTTGATGTCAGAGGTGGGAGCCGATGGCATCAATGGCGATACACAAGACGGAGTTCCACTCGCATTTTCTCTGGCGGCGGACAAGATAGGCCATCCTCTGGCGTTTGAGCCGGAAATTGGTCCGGCCGACGAAGCACTTGCCTGGAACGTGATGACGTGGGGGCAATACGAATTTCCTTTCACGCCCCTGGTCGATAAATACAAGTGGTTGGAGCCCCGTCACATGGTTAACATCTCCGATCGATGGAACCGCAGCAAGGTTGATGATCTGCAATTCGCGTTTTTCAACGGTGTCGGGTGGGAGAGTTGGGAGAACATCTGGGGCATTTGGAACGGAATCACCCCTCACGACGCAGAGTCGACACGGCGCGTAGCGATGATTGAAAGGGCAGTGGCTCCGTTTCTTGTCAGCAGAGATTGGGAGCCTCTTTTTCCCATGCTGCGATACGGAGTTTTTGCCAGTCGATGGCCGCTAGGTGGAAACACGGTTTGGACCATGGTAAACCGGAATGAGTATGACGTGGAGGGAGATCAAATGGAGGTTCCCTCCGACCCCGCTATGCATTACTGGGACCTCTATCACGGTGTTGAACTCAAGGTGCAGATGCGATCAGGCGGACGGGCTGTTCTGTCCTTCCCTGTGGAGGCGAAAGGATATGGTGCGATCCTTGGTACCCGCACCGCGCCCGACGTTGGGATGACCACGCTGATGGCGAAGATGAAGACGGTCAGCGCCAAGCCGCTGTCGAGTTATTCACACGAGTGGATATTTTTGCCGCAACAGATTGTTCCGATCGCCGCAACGAAACCTGCGTCCCAAACTCCAACGGGAATGATCAAGATTCCAGAAGCCGAGTTTTTATACCGAGTCGGGGGAATCGAGATCGAAGGATCCAATGACATTGGAGTGGATGTGCAGTATCCATGGGAGGACTCTCCGCGCAGATTTCATGAACATCTCGTGCACATCAATTCCTTCTACATCGACAAGTATCCGGTGACGAATGCCGAGTTCAAAAAGTTTCTGGATGCGACGCACTACCGTCCGAAAGATGATTTGAATTTTCTTCGTGATTGGGCAAATGGGACGTATCCGACTGGATGGGAGAATCGCCCCGTCACCTGGGTTTCGCAGGAGGATGCCCGAGCCTATGCGAGTTGGGCTGGAAAGAGACTGCCTCATGAATGGGAGTGGCAATATGCAGCGCAGAGTAACGACGGCCGTCTTTATCCGTGGGGCAACGAGTGGAATGATCAGGCCGTACCGAGGCCGGACAAATCACATTCAATGCGCGGTCCGGATCCCGTTGATGCTCACGCCAGTGGGGCGAGCCCATTCGGAGTGATGGACATGGTGGGAAATGTCTGGCAATGGACGGAAGAATTTATGGATGAGCACACGCGAGCAGCGATTCTGCGAGGGGGAAGCTATTATCAACCGCAAGGATCCATCTGGTATTTTCCCCAGGCGTACAAGTTGAACCAGCACGGAAAATTGTTGCTGATGTCTCCCAGCATGGATCGCTCGGGAGCGGTGGGTTTTCGTTGCGTTGTCGACGCGCAGATCTCGGCGGTGGAGAATGTGCAACCGATGAAGACGGTGGCGATCAAGCCACGCATTGCAGGACCGATTGAGCGCGAGTAGTTTGAGGAGGACCGAACGTAGCCAAAGGGGAGTTGCTGTTTACTCGCAATTCGGACGCACTCGAGACGCAGGCCGCCGAGCTGTGAGCCGAAGTCGAGAAGGCTGGACAGGCGGCAATCCGGCATCGTCACTCTTGCGGTTCGAACAGAACAATTTCGGAACTCAGCGGGAATGCAAGCGTTAGCTTGACGCCTTTGTTCATGAGCTCTTGACCTGATGCCCTGCGATCGGGGCTGCTTCCGTCATAGAAGTGCAAATGATAGTTTGTTGCCAGATCCAGGCCCTGCAGGCGGAACCAATGTGTTTCTTCCCGCGGAGAAGTACCGCGGAATGCATAGAGCGCTCCCTGTTTCGAGGATGGATTCCAGTACTCGATACCATCCCAGTGAACGCTGTCTGGGCGTGGCGAGACATGATAGAGATTGGCGTCGCGAATCAGCGGCCGAAGGGTTTGCTTGTACAGCGTGATTTCGCGCTTGGCCTCCGCATGTTGCTCGGCCGTCCAGTTATTTGTGTCGATCATGATCGTCAGCCATCCCATCATGCCGCTGCGGAGCATATATCGAAAATTGTCGAGGCGCGGTGTGGGCCATTTCTCGACGTAGCTCTCAAGCATCGCTGCCGGCAGGACGTGGCTGGCGTCGTAGAAGGCGCGCCGGTTCGAGAGCGGATCGTAGCTATCGGTGATGGAGAAATAGTCTCCGTGTGCGGCGCTGCCGAAGTCGACCATACGACCGCCGTCGTTGCAGATCTCCAATAACAATTCCGGATGATCCTTGCGTAGTTTCGAATGGATGTCGTAGTAGGCGCGGACTGCGTGATAGCTCACGTCGGTCGAATTCGAACTGTCGACCCAATACGCTCCCGAGGATTTGTAAGTACATTTATTGAGCGGATCCGGAGCGGCGTGAGGATGGTCGGTTCGGTCGCAGCCGTGAGCCACCAGATAGCCATCGTGTTCCAGCATGTCGAGGTGATAGCTCGAGACGATAC